>Ga0194126_10002541_pt1 | contig 29552 bp, 20 predicted proteins | sample TA2KigC150mmetaG_FD_148641 | JGI IMG/M metagenome (GOLD analysis project Ga0194126, IMG submission 148641) | Freshwater microbial communities from Lake Tanganyika, Tanzania - TA2015035 Kigoma Deep Cast 150m | ecosystem: Environmental > Aquatic > Freshwater > Lake | place: Tanzania: Lake... | reverse complement strand
ATAAAGTTTCTGAAATCACATGGGTCTCAAAGGAGCGGATCATTGAGGCGGCCCGGCTTTACTCCCAGACCAAACCTGCCTCTCTCCAGTGGGGAAACGCAATCGAACACAATATCAATAGCTTCCAATGTTCGAGGGCTCTGCTCATCCTGATGGCGATCACAGGAAATCTCGACATCCCTGGCGGGAATGTGAACTGTGTTGGACCGGCTGTGATGAGGCCAGGAGAATTGGTCCAGATCAAGAAATTCCCGGAAAAGAAAGAGAAGATCCTGAGTCCGGAATTCCGCTTGGCAACGATGATGGGTTTTGTCCCCTCTCAGTTGATTATAAAGGCCATACTCACCGAAAAACCTCATCCCATTCGGATGATGTACCTCCAGGGTGGAAATCCCCTTCTCAGTTATGCCAATTCAAAAGAGGCCTTTGAGGCTCTGAAAAAATTGGACTTCTTGGCCGTCTCAGAGATATTTTTAACGCCAACAGCCCGGATGGCTGACATCGTCCTGCCTGCGGCCACCAATTTTGAGTTTGATGACATCGGCCATTTCGGCCTTCCCCATGGATTTGTTCTGGCCAGGCCAAAGATTGTTGAGCCTGTCGGCGAGTGTTGGTCCGATTCAAAGATTTTAAATGAATTGGGCAAAAGAGCCGGCCTTGGTCAATATTTCTGGAATGACCTCGGGGAATGCCTCGACGAGATTCTCAAACCGGCCGGGATGACCTATAATGATTTCAAGACCGTCGGGATATTAAAAGGGAAGTGGGAGTACCGGTCCTATGAAAAGAAGGGATTTTCAACGCCTTCGGGAAAGATTGAAATCTACTCCGAACAATTGAAAGGATGGGGATACGAGCCTCTTCCCTGCCCTCTTGATCTTCCCAAATCGTCCGGAGAATCCCTTAAAGAGTATCCGCTCATCTTCACCTCTGCCAAAGATCCTTACTTCTTCCACTCGGCCTACCGGAACATCCAATCCCTTCGGAAACTCTCACCGGATCCCGTTCTCCTCATCCATCCTGAAACCGCCTCGCAATCAGGGATTGAAGAGGGAGATTGGGTCGCTGTAGAAACGGAGATGGGATCGATCCGCCAGAAGGCAAAATTTGACAGCGAGATCGACCCCCGTGTCATTATCCTCAGTTTTGGCTGGTGGTTTCCAGAGCGAAAGGACCTCGAACTGAGCGGTTGGAAGGAATCGAACCTCAATGTTCTGACGGATAACAATCCTCCCTATGAACCGGCGATCGGTTCCACTCCCCTCCGCGCCATCTCCTGCCGCATCTCCAAATCGAACCCCTTTTAATGTAACTTTTCAATTTCCTTGACAATTCCTTCAAAATGGATAGAATTCAAAGAATTTAATTCGGGGGTTAATGCATCTGAAAGTATTGGTCACCGGGGGCACGGGATTTATCGGAAGCCATCTGGTTGAAGCTCTCCTCCAGAAAGGAGACGAGGTCCGGTGTCTTGTCCGGAACAGAAGTAATTTAAAGTGGTTAAGAGACCTTCCCATCGAACTGACGGATGGCGATTGCAGTGATCAAACCGCTTTGCAGGAAGCTGTAAGAGGAGTTGACCAGGTCTTCCATCTGGCGGGTATCACCAAGGCTTTAAAAGAGGAAACCTATTTTGAAGTCAATGCAAACGGCACAGAGAACCTGATCCATGCCTGTCTTGAAAAGAACCCCCATCTGCAGAAATTCATCTATCTCTCAAGCCAGGCCGCCGCAGGTCCCTGCCAAAATGGAGGAAGAAAAAAGGAATCAGACCATTGCGAACCCGTCTCCTCCTATGGTAGGAGCAAAAGGAGGGGAGAAGAGTTCTGCCTGGAACATGTCCATCAAATTCCTCTCATTATCCTCCGGCCTTCCGCAGTCTACGGGCCAAGGGACAGGGATATCTATACCTTCTTTAAAATTCTCACGAAAAGGATCAAACCCAGTTTCTCCAAGGAGGAACAGCACATCAGCTTCTGCTATGTTGAGGATATTATCCAGGGACTGCTTCTGGCTTCGGGTTCAAGAGGGTGTGATGGAGAAATCTTCTTTTTGTCGGACGGCCATGATTATCGTCTTGATCAAATTGGCGACCTGTTCGAAAAGGCGATGGGTATCCATGCTTACCGAATTCATATTCCAGGGTGGGTGGTTTCGGGAATTGCCTCCTTCTCGGAATTTCTTTCGAAGTTTTCCGGCAGCCCCTCCCTGATCAATAAGGGCAAGGTGGAAGAGATGGTTCAGAAAAATTGGCTGTGCGATATCTCAAGGGCCAAAACGCTTCTGGGTTTTAAACCCGGCTTCTCCCTTGCGGAAGGGATAAAAATCACTTATGAATGGTATCAAAAAGAAGGCTGGTTATAAAAAGGGGTGAAATATGGATGTCTTTGAAAAATGTGTGAAGGTTAATGAACAGGTTCGAGAGGTCTATGATGGCGGTAACTACTTTTTCTTTCGCAAGCTCGAATCCGCCCAGGATTCGGAGGTTATGGTCAACGGAAGACGGGTGATCATGGCCGGTTCCAACAACTACCTCGGCCTGACCACTCACCCGAAGGTGAAGGAAGCTGCCATCAAGGCGGTTGAAAAATACGGAAGCGGCTGTGCCGGTTCACGTTTTCTCAACGGAAATCTCGAAATTCATGAGGAGCTGGAAACCAAGTTGGCCCGGTTTTTCAGAAAGGAGGCTGCCCTCGTCTTTGCGACAGGCTATCAGACCAATTTGGGCGCCATCTCCGCCCTGGTGGGAAGAAATGATGTGGCCATCATAGACAAATATGATCATGCCAGCATCATCGATGGCTGTCGTCTTTCCTTCGGTAAGGTGAAGAAGTTTCGCCACAATGACATGAAGGACCTTGAAAGGGTTCTGGAAGGGACGAAGAATAACGGAAAACTGATCATTGTGGATGGCGTCTTTAGCATGGAAGGTGATATTGCCGATTTGCCACAGATTATGAAATTGGCCAAGGCTTATGGCGCCAGAGTGATGGTGGATGACGCCCATGGCGTTGGAGTTCTCGGAGAGGGAGGGAGAGGCACGGCAGAACATTTCAAGCTGGAAAATGATGTCGATATCATCATGGGAACCTATAGCAAGTCGCTTGCCGCTATCGGAGGATTTGTCGCCGGCTCATGGGAGGTGATCAATTACATCAAACATACGGCCCGCTCCATGATCTTCAGCGCCAGCCTTCCGCCTGCGCTGGTCGCCTCCGTGAGCGCCGCCCTGGACATTATTGAAGAACAGCCCCAGCTCTTAACGCAACTCTGGAAAAATACGAGGAAGATGCTTCAGGGTTATAAGGAGCTTGGTTTTGATACCGGAACGAGCAAGACGCCCATCATTCCGATCATCATCGGTGATACCATGAAGGTCTTTGGAATGTGCAGGCTCCTCTTTGAGAATGGTATCTTCGTCAATCCGGTCGCGAGCCCTGCTGTTCCTCCCGGGAGGGAACTTCTCAGGACAAGTTACATGGCGACCCATACGGAGGAACAGCTCGATCGAGTCCTTGAGACCTTCAACAAGGTTGGGAAGCAGATGGGCTTGATCTGACCAAGCCACACAATATGACAACATCGAAACTCACTCTCCAGGAGGTTAAAAACCGCCGCGATCTCATGGCCTTCATCCGATTCCCCTGGAGGATCTATCGGGGGAATCCCTATTGGGTCCCCCCTCTCATTAAGGACCACCTCCAGAAATTCAGCCCCGACTCCCCCTTTCTCGCCCATGCGGAAATGATCCTCTACCTTGTCCGTCGTGAAGAGGAGATTGTGGGAAGGATTGCAGGCATCATCGATCGCCATTATATTCAGTTTCACCAGGAGAAGCTTGGTTTCTTCGGTTTCTTTGAGTCGGTGGAGGACAACGAAGTGGCCCATCTGCTTCTTTCCTCTGTGGCGGATTGGCTCAGGGAAAGAGGAATGGAGAAGATGGCAGGCCCTATGAATCCTTCTACCAATGATGAGTGCGGTCTTCTGATCGATGCCTTTGACTCCTCTCCTTGCCTGATGATGCCTTACAACCCTCCTTACTACCCCGCCCTGATCGAGGGTCGGGGTCTAAAGAAGGCGATGGACCTCTATGCTTACTGGCTCCAAAAAGATCTCTTTAACTACGACCGCCTGGACCGCATCACCGGCCGGATATTGAAAAGAGAACCCCGGCTCTCTGTACGGCCGCTCAACATGCGCCGGTTCGACGAAGAAATAAAGATCATCAAGGACATTTACAATAACTCCTGGAGCAAGAATTGGGGTTTTGTTCCCATGACCGAAGGCGAAATTGACGATCTGGCAAAAAACCTTAAACCAATCATCGTTCCCGATCTCATCCTCTTTGCCTACTGGGGAGATACGCCTGTTGGCTTTTCGGCTGCCCTTCCTGACTATAATGTTGTCCTCAAACACCTCAACGGAAAACTGGGGCTCCTGGGGTCGATCAAGTTTCTCTACTTTTCAAGGAAGATTAAGACCGTCCGGATCATGCTTCTTGGAGTGAAACATGCCTTTCAAAAAAAGGGCGTGGAAGGGCTCCTTTATATCGAAATCTTTAAGAGGGGGACGCAAAAGGGATATCCGCAGGGGGAATGCTCATGGATTCTTGAGAATAACCTTCTGATGCAGCATGGCATCGAAGCCATGGGAGGCAAGCGGTACAAAACCTATAGGATATATGAAACACAGATTTAAAATAACCAAACACCCTGCCTACCGCAGGCAGGCAATCACCCAATAATCACCAATGACCAAATTCAAATAACCAAAAATGATGGTCTCGTAAAAAGTCGTCTCACCGGTGAAAACCGGTGTCCAGTGTTTTCCTAATGATCTGAAATTACTGGATTCCGGCTTTCGCCGGAATGACGATCTGTAGTTTTTTTCGACTTTTTACGAATTTGTCAAATATAAATAATGTCAAAAAAGAAGTTCAAATTTTGGTTATTGGAGATTGGAGTTTATCTGGTTATTGGCCTGCCTGCGCGAAGCCGCTTCGGCGAAGGCAGGTGCGTGGTGTTTGGTTATTGGAATCATAAATCCCGTTTCCACATTCTATAAAGCCAGGGGGCAATGAGGATACATCCTATGGCTAATGCGGCTCCGGCGATAAGGTCGATGACATAATGGTATCGCAGATAAACGGTAGAGAGAATCAGGCCGCACACGATAGGAAGAAAGAGATAGAAGATGGCCTTTTCATAGCGACGGGCCAGAAAGAGGACCATCAGAGCGATCTGAGTGTGTCCGCTGGGCATGCAGTCCCGTTTGTTATGCTCTATGGCATTTAAAAGGTCTCTGACGAAGTCGCTAAAAAAGCTTCCTTCCAGCGGAACGGAATAGAGATGGATCTGGGTGAATCGAGGCCCGATCGCAGGAAAGAGGATGTAGCCGATAAATGAAAGATAATACCCGAAGGTGAAGATAAACATCGTTTGACGAAACTCTTCTTTTCGTCCCTTCAGGTAGAGCGTGGCAGCGAGGATGACCGGAAGGAAATAATAACTGATATAAGCAAGCGACATGAGGTCTGTGAACCAGGGGGTGACCCAACGTTCCATCCAGACGGTCGGATGAGCGCCAAAAAGAAGAAAGTCAATCCGGATCAGATGGGGATCGATATCGGGTTGAAGATGCTGAATCATATTGCCAAGGGATTGGTAGATCATAATGATGAAGGCAACAGGGGAAAAATCGTTTAATAATCCTCCGGTCCCTCCTGATCCTTTTCGATCGGAGGATACCTTTAATACGAATAGAAGACCGAAGAGCAGGGTATAGAAGAGAAGCTGGGACCGCCAGAGCGGGATCTGCCCCCGGAAGAAGAAAGTTAGAAGGAAGAGGCCGATGAGGAAGAAAAGGGTCAGCCCTTCTGTGGGAGCGATTCGTTTCATGGGGAATTTTCTATATCCTAAATTGAAAAAAAGATCAAGAAGGTAAATAACACGATTGATGATCTCGTAAAAAGTCCCAATTCTGTCATCCTGAACTCGTTGATTCACATTCGTTCATCACTTCGTGACAGGATCTCATCCTCCAGACAAAACGAGATGCTGAACCAAGTTCAGCATGACACTTTCCCGGTTTTTTAGACTTTTTACGATTTCAATACGATTGATAATTCACAAAAATGAATCGTCTCTCTCCCAGGACATAGGAATCATCAGGAGGAATCACAATGCGTTATTCGAAATATCTCCTTCCCACCTTGAAGGAGGTCCCTTCCGAGGCGGAAGTTCCGAGCCATCAGTTGATGCTCCGCGCAGGGATGATCCGTAAACTGACCTCAGGCATCTATTCTTATCTGCCTTTTGGCCTGCGATCCATCCGAAAGGTCGAGGCGATCATCCGTGAAGAGATGAATCGGGCCGGAGCCATCGAGGTCCTGCTTCCCATGGTCCAGCCTGCAGAGCTCTGGCAGGAAAGCCATCGGTGGGAGGAATATGGAAAAGAACTGGGGAGGTTCAAAGACCGCCACAATCGGGACTCCTGCCTCGGACCGACTCATGAGGAGGTCATCACCGACATTGCGCGAAGGGAGATCCGTTCCTACCGCCAGATGCCCATCAACCTCTATCAGATTCAAACCAAGTTCAGGGATGAGATGCGGCCCCGTTTCGGGGTGATGCGCGCCCGTGAATTCACCATGAAAGACGCCTACAGTTTCGATGCGGATGATAAAGGTGAAGAAATAAGCTATCGCAAGATGGTCGATGCCTATAACCGAATCTTTACGAGGTGCGGGTTGAAATTCAGGGTTGTCGAAGCTGAATCCGGCCTCATCGGCGGAACCTATTCTCACGAATTTATGGTTCTTGCGGAGACCGGCGAAGAGACGATTGTAAGCTGCACACGGTGTTCTTATGCGGCAAATATTGAAAGGGCGGAGTTCAAAAGATCAAGCACAGGGGGATCTCCTCCCGATCCAAAAATCTTTAAACCCATCCAAAAGGTGTTGACCCCTGATCAACGAACCGTGGAAGAGGTCGCCCAATTTCTTCATGTTTCAGCCACTGATCTGGTCAAAACGCTCATCTTTGTGTCGGATAAGGGCCCGGTGGCCGTCCTGGTCCGGGGGGATCATGAGATCAGCGAGAAGAAGCTGAAAATCGTTCTTGGAATGGGTAAGCTTGAGCTGGCCGATGAGGAGACCGTAGAGAAGGTCTCCCGTTCTCCAAAAGGGTTTGCCGGCCCGATGGGTCTTTCCATCTCCATCTTTGCCGATTTCGACATCCGGGCCATGGCCGATTTTGTGACCGGCGCAAATGAGAAAGACCGCCATTTCATCCAGGTTAATACGGGCAGGGATTTTCAGGTCACCCGCTTCGTCGATCTGCGGAGATTTGCTCCCGGAGACCTCTGCCCTCTCTGCGGAGAAGAGACCCGGCTGGATAAGGGCATTGAGGTGGGTCATACCTTCAAACTCGGCACAAAGTATAGCAAGGTTTTAGGCGCAACCTATCTCGATGATAAAGGGGTGGAAAAAGAGATTGTCATGGGATGTTACGGCATCGGCGTCGGAAGGACAGTGGCTTCCGCCATCGAGCAATATTATGATGAGAATGGAATCATCTTCCCCATGCCCATCGCCCCCTTTCAGGTCCTGATCCTGCCCGTAAATATGAAGGTCGATCTTCTCAGGGAGACGGCTGAAGAACTCTATCAGACCCTCCTGGACCAGGGAATCGAAGTCCTCTTTGATAACAGGGAAGAAACCCCCGGAGTGAAGTTTAAAGATGCTGACCTTATCGGAATCCCTTTGAGGGTAACTCTCGGAGAGAAGAATTTAAAGAAAGGTCTGGTCGAGATCAAAAAGAGAAAAACAGGAGAGGTTTCTCTGGTGGAGAAGGAAGGAGCAGTCTCTAAGATTCTGGAGATGATACGGATGGAGATGGAGAGTTAGATTAATTGCGGAATTCGGATTGCGGAATGTTGAATAAGAATTGATCAAGAGGAAAGTCCGCCACAGGAAATAGTTTCGAACTTCGCATTGATGGTCCTCTGAAACCGGGGCCGGTAGATCAATTTGAAGGCCAGTTCTTTTCCGGGAAAGAGATTCAGGGCGGCCTTCTCGATCTCTTCCACCATTTTGGAGGCTTCTTCGAGGGTGAGATCGTCCTGCTGGATAGACCGGATGGAGAGATCAACCAGGAATCTTAAAAACCGAATCCTTCGATTTTCTTCCTTGATGTCCTGATTTTCCATTTCTCAGTTATTCATAACAGGGGAGAAACTGCTTGTAAAGAAAAACTGAATGTGATAGATTTCAAGTATAACCTAAATTGAGCGATTTTTTTACCCTTCACAAGGGGGGCGGGGAGGCCGAAAAGCCTTTTAGAGCGATTACCTTTAATAGGTTGAATCAACCAGGGGGCCTGTTCAATCATCATCGGGTTGGTGAAAGGCTTATGGTCAATTGCCCAAACGTTCAACGTATCGCATTCTAAAAGGGTTTGAGGTATCTCTGCCTCCCTTGTGAGATAGGGTGAATCGCTCAATTTAGGTATAAGGAAGCATGAGATGAATCCAATAACCCCAGTCAGCCCTAAAGATAGAATTGTCTTTGCTCTCGATGTAGACCATTTTCAAGAGGCCCAGCGCTGGGTCACGCTTTTAAAAGACCGCGTGGGCATCTTTAAGGTGGGAAAACAGCTTTTCACCCACTCCGGACCAAAAGTGATCGATATGATCTGCCAGAAGGGGCAGAAGGTCTTTCTCGACCTCAAATACCATGATATTCCCAATACCGTGGCAAAGGCAGGAGAGGAAGCCACGAAACACCAGGTGGCTATTTTCAACCTTCATGCCCTGGGAGGGGTGGAGATGATGAGAAAAACCGTTGTGGCTTCCAGGGCTGTGGCAAAAAACCTTGGTATCACAAGGCCCATCATCCTTGCGGTTACGATCCTCACCAGTATGGATGAGGAAACCCTGCAGGAGGTGGGAATTCAGGGGCCTCTTGTGGATGAGGTGGGGCGGCTCGCCTCGCTTGCCCATAAGGCGGATGTGGATGGAGTCGTCGCTTCTCCAAAAGAGATAGGGATCATCCGTGAGCGATGCGGAGAAAGGTTTCTGATCTTCACGCCGGGCATTCGTCACCCTTCTGATAAAAAAGAGGATCAGAAGAGAACTTTGACTCCGAGAGAGGCCATCGAAGCCGGAGCGGATTATCTTGTCATCGGCCGACCGATCAAGGAAGCAAAAGACCCCATTGAAGCCGTCCAGAGGATTGTGGAAGATATCTCTTAAATGATAATATCGAAGCACGAAACTCGGGCGAAGCATCCCAGCAGGGATCAATTCGAAATTCTAATTTTTAAAATTCAAAATCTCTAAACTCTTTTGTTTCGAACATTTGAAATCTGGTCATTTGAAATTGTTTCGTGCTTCGGATTTCGTGCTTCGAATTTTTCTTTAAATTATGTCTCAAATCATTTACGGCATCCATCCTATCAGGGAAGCTTTAATCTCATCCTCTCTCCGCTTTCAGAAGATTTTGGTTTCTGCCCGAAACCCCTCCCCTTCCCTTCAGACGATTCTCGATCTCGCTCAAAAAAGAAATGTTCCCCTTGCCTTTTCGGATAGAGAAACTCTTGATAAAATGGTGCAGGGAGGCCTCCATCAGAATATCGTCGGGGTCCTCCAGGAAACGTCCTATGCGGACCTCGAAGAGATTCTTTCCCGACCAAAGAATGAGGGAATAAAGGCCCTCTTCCTCATCCTCGACGGGATCCAGGACCCGCAAAACTTTGGGGCTCTCATCCGCACCGCCCTGGGATGCGGGGTCCACGGAATCATCATCCCGAAGGACAGGGCGGTGGGAATCACTCCTGCCGCGATCAAAGCCTCCGCAGGAGCCGTAGCCCATATACCCGTTGCCCGTGTGGTAAATATTGCTATGACGATCGACCGTCTGAAAAAAGGAGGGGTCTGGGTCTACGGCGCTTCGGAAGAAGGAAAGGACCCGATTTTCAATCTCGATTTCAATACGGATGTCGCCATCGTCATCGGCGCAGAAGGAAAAGGGATCAGGCCCCTGGTCAGGAAGAAATGCGATCGTCTCTTCTCGATCCCGATGAAGGGCCCTGTCTCTTCCTTCAATGCCTCCGTCTCAGGAGGAATGATACTTTATGAAGTAATGCGGCAACGTGCTCTTTACAAATAGCCTTTCCCCTCCCAACCCCTCCCCTTTCAAGGGGGAGGTCAGGAGGGGGATGGGGAAGTTCGGATAATAAACGATGATCTCCATTCAAAGACCCGGACAACCACCCATAGAGATCGAACACCTTCTGATCGATTACGAAGGAACCCTTGCCTCTGACGGAAGAGTCCATCCGAAGGCAAAGGATAAGATCAATCTTCTTTCTAAAAGAGTGAAGATCTATATTTTGGCAAAGTCAGAAAAAGAGAGAGTGGAAGAAACTCTGAGGAGGGTCAAAGCAGACCTATTTTATGTGACGGAGGGAGAAGCCTCCAAACAGAAATTGGATCTACTGCTTAATTTGGGGGCCCCAAGAACTGTTGTGATCGGAAATGGGGTAGACGATCTTCCCATAATGGAAGAGGCAGGATTGTGCCTCTGTGTCATTGGAAAAGAAGGGACATCTTCGGAAATCATTGAAAGAGCGGATATCGTTTTCATCCATATTCTTGATGCCCTTGACTTCTTATTAAAACCCATACGCCAAAAAGTCACCCTCGGACTATAAAAGATCATTGCAAATTGATCAATGAGCAATGCAAAATTAGCATTGAAAAATTAGTACTTGGGGGGATATTAGTTTTGTTATTGCTAATTGACAATTTTACATTGACCATTTTGCATTGAGTTTTTGAATAGATCTTCCCATCTTGTCATCTTCACTTTTAATCGACTGGGCCAGTTTTTTTGTGAATGACACCGTCTTTTTGGAATGTCAAAAAGTCAAGCCTGACCCTGTGGCCCTTTCTGTCTTTTAAGAGCGGTAGGAGGCGTTGATTTTGATGTATTCGAAGGAGAGATCGGTGGTGAAGAGCAGATACGTTCCTTTCCCCTGGTGGAGGTCCACGGTGACTCTGAAGGATTTTTTCTTGAGAACTTCCCCCGCCTTCTCTTCAAGCCGTCCCCCCACACCCATCCCATTTTTAACAATGGGATACCGATGGAACAAAACATCAATTCGGTCGGGACGAATCCGGGCGCCTGAATACCCCAGTGCGCAGAGGATTCTTCCCCAATTGGCATCCTCTCCGAAGAAAGCGGTTTTCACCAGAGGCGAGTGGGCAATCGCATAGGCGGCTTTCCTGGCATCCTCTCTATTCTTTGCTCCCACGATGAGAATTTCGACAAGCTTCGTAGCTCCTTCTCCATCTTTTACCACGCTCTTTGCGAGATTCTGGCAGACGTGGGAAAGCATGGATTGAAACTCTTCTCCATCGCGGTCCATATGAGTGAGTTGAGGATGCCCTGACTTCCCATTCGCGAAAAGGAGAACCGTGTCATTGGTGCTGGTATCTCCGTCAACCGTTATGCTATTGTAAGAAACCTCGGCGGCCTTCTTAAGCATCTTCTGAAGAAGAGAGGCTTTAATATCCGCGTCGGTGACGAGGAAGGAAAGCATTGTCGCCATATTCGGCCGGATCATCCCTGCTCCTTTAACCATTCCACACAACTTCACGATCTTTCCTTTCAATCGGCAGGTCGCCGCTTCAACCTTTGGAAAGGCGTCCGTAGTCATGATGGCTTCAACGGTGTTCATCCACCCATCCGGAGAAAGGGATTGAATTAGTTCTGGAACTCGATCTTCAAACTTTCTTAGCGGAAGTGGAACGCCGATGACGCCTGTGGAAGAAGGAAAGACCAGCTTTTCATCGATCCCTAACCCTTTGGCCACCCACGAAGAAATTTTGCGTGCGTCCTTGAGACCCTGACTTCCTGTGCAGGCGTTGGCATTACCGCTGTTAATAATGATCGCTTGACCGACCCCTTTTTTGATCCGTTCCATTCCCACCTTAACCGGAGCCGCTTTCACCGCATTGGTGGTAAAGATCCCGGCAACCCGCGCAGGAACCTCGGAGTAGATCAAACCTAGATCCCTTTTCCCATCTTTTTTAATCCCTGCCGAAATCCCCGAAAATTGAAAACCCGGCACCTTGAACCGTGAATTGTGAGTTGTGAGTCGTGAGCCGTGACCTGACATTTTAGATTCTTCTCCTATTCCGCAATCCACATTCTGCATTCCGAAATTATTACGCTCTTGCTTCCTCCTTTTCCAGACAACATCGCTTATACTTCTTGCCGCTTCCGCAGGGACAGGGATCATTGCGGCCCACCTTCTTTCCATCCCGGCGCACGGTCACCCCTTTCCCGTCTTCTGCCTCTCCTCCTCTCTGGGCAGCAACACTTTCGCCCCGGCTCATGACAAAGGTCTGCTTCCGCTCTGCCTTCATCTCCCGCACTTCCTGCTCTCTGGCGATCTGTATGGCGAAGAGCTTCTCAACCATATCCCTCTTAATCTTCTCCATCATCTCAAGGAACATCTGATAGGCTTCTTTCTGGTATTCGATGCGGGGATCTTTCTGTGCATATCCCCTTAATCCGATCCCTTCCTTTAACTGGTCGATCCCGAGGAGATGGTCTTTCCAGTGGTGATCAATGGATCGGAGCATGATTTCTTTTTCAATATCGAATGGCAACCTAACAAATCCCTCCTCCTTCTTCTTCTGATAGACCTCTTTTGCCTTCTCGATAATCATTTCCGTCAAGCGTTCCCGACTCAAGCCGTCTTCTTCCTGCGATGGAGCAACCCATCGAAAAGAGAACTGCTGATAGACGGCGTCCTGGAGCCCTTTCAGGTCCCAATCCTCCGGGTGGGCCTTCTCGTCGATATAGATGTCCACAATGCCTTCGGCCTGCTCTTCAATCATTTCCATTAAAGACTCTTTCAGGTCGCCGCCCGTAAGCACTTCCCTCCGCTGAGAGTAGATCACCTCTCTCTGTTTATTCATTACCGTGTCGTATTCGAGCAGATGTTTCCGGATTTCAAAGTTATGGGCCTCGACCTTCTTTTGCGCATTCTCAATTGCCCTGGTCACAAGGTTATGCTCAATGGGCTGGTCCTCCTCAATGCCAAGACGGTCCATGATCTTTGAAATCCTTTCCGAACCGAAGATCCTCATAAGATCATCCTGCAAGGAGAGAAAGAACCTGGAGGAACCCGGATCGCCCTGCCTGCCTGATCTTCCTCTCAACTGGTTATCGATCCGTCTCGCCTCATGCCGCTCGGTTCCGAGAACATGGAGCCCCCCCAACTGAATCACTTTTTCCTTCTCTTTCTGGACGATGCTCAGGGCTTTCCTGTAAGCTTCTTCATAAGCCTTCTGCATTGCTTCAGGATCGCCTTTCTCTTCCGCCATGGTTCTGGCCAGGAATTTGGGATTTCCTCCGAGGAGGATATCGGTTCCCCTTCCCGCCATATTTGTCGAGAGGGTGACCATTCCCATCCTTCCCGCCTGGGCAATGATTTCAGCTTCCCGTTCGTGATGCTTTGCATTGAGGACATTATGCGGAATCCCGCGTTTCTTCAGCAGAAGGCTCAACCTCTCCGACTTCTCAATGGAGATTGTTCCCACCAGAACAGGACGACCCAATTTATAGAGATCCTCTATCTCTCTGACGACGGCACGGAATTTCTCTTCTTCGGTTTTATAAATGACATCGGAGTAATTGGCCCGGATCAGGGGCATATTGGTGGGAATGACTACGACATCCAGATTGTAAATCTTCCGGAACTCTGCTGCTTCGGTGTCCGCCGTTCCGGTCATGCCGGCCAGTTTTTTATACATTCGGAAATAGTTCTGGAAGGTGACGGTGGCCAGAGTCTGATTTTCATTCTCGATTCTCACATTCTCCTTTGCCTCGACCGCCTGATGGAGGCCATCGCTCCATCTCCTTCCGGGCATCAATCTGCCGGTGAATTCATCGACGATGACCACCTGGCCATCCTTCACCACATAGTCCACATCCCTTTTAAAAAGGGCTTGGGCCTTCAAAGCCTGGTTGACATGATGGAGGGTTTCGATATTTCTGGGGTCGTAGAGATTCTCCACGTGGAGCAGTCTCTCCACCTGAGCCACTCCTTCCTCCGTCAGGAAAGCGGCGTGAGTCTTCTCTTCAATCTGGTAATCCTTCCCCTGTTTCAAGCTTGGGATGATCCGGTTAATCTTATAGTACTTGTCGGTCGACTCCTCGGTAGGGCCGGAGATGATGAGGGGCGTTCTCGCTTCATCGACCAGGATGCTGTCCACCTCATCCACGATGGCATAATTCAAATCCCTCTGGACGTAATCCTGGATATCGAACTTCATATTGTCCCGGAGGTAGTCAAACCCGAATTCGTTATTCGTCCCGTAGGTGATATCGCAACCGTATGCCTTCTTTCGCTCCTCGTCGTTCAACTCATGGACGATCACCCCTACGGAGAGGCCCAGAAACCGGTAGATCGCCCCCATCCATTCGCTATCCCTCTTGGCCAGGTAGTCGTTGACGGTGACGATATGGACGCCCTTTCCCGTCAGACCGTTCAGATAGGCAGGCAAGGTCGCTACCAGAGTCTTCCCCTCGCCGGTCGCCATCTCGGATATCTTTCCTTCATGGAGCACAATCCCGCCGATCAGCTGGACATCATAGTGCCGCTCTCCGAGGGTTCTCCTCGCTGTCTCGCGGACCACGGAAAAGGCTTCGGGGAGAATCTCCTTCAGAGACTCTCCCCTGTCGATCCTCTCTTTGAACTCCCCTGTCCTTGCCCTGAGCTGATCATCGCTCAGGGGCTGAACCTTGGGTTCCAGGTCATTGATCTGCTGAACAAGAGGCTGAATTTTTTTCAACTCCCTCTCATTCTTGCTTCCCACAATCTTCTTTATGATTGAACCGAGCATAGAACCCCTTCTTCCCTCGTTAATCCCCTCTTTAATTTCCAAAAATTGATGGTTTCGTAAAAAGCCTGAAAAGCCCATAATCAGTCATTCCTGCACAAGCAGGAATCCAGTATTTTTAAATAGTTAGAATTCTCTGGATTCCCGTTTCCACGGGAATGACCTCTTTACGATTCCATCAAAATTATATAATGGATGTAAACAGGTTTCAATAAGCAAATAAAAAGCCCGACAAAGGATTCCTTTATCGGGCTTTTCTCCCATGATCGGATACCATCAATTCAAGACATATCTCATCGGATTGACCGGAATGCCATTCAGTCTCACTTCGTAGTGAAGGTGGGGACCTGTTGTCTTTCCACTCATTCCGACCTCCGCAATCTTATCCCCCCGTTTCACCTTCTGTCCCGTCTTCACCAGCGCCTTATTCAGATGGCTATAACGGGTCGTCATGCCGAATCCATGTGAAATGATAAGAAACTTTCCATGGGCGTAATCACTCCCCATATCAGAAACAAAACCATTGGCAGGAGCAACCACAATGGTTCCCGTCCTGTTGGAGATATCGATCCCCTCATGCATCTGGGTTAATCCCGTAAAGGGGTTTGTGCGGAATCCGAAGTCGGAGGTAACCCAACCCTGAACCGGCCATACGGAAGGAGTATGGACCAATATTTCCCGTTTGGTCTGAAGAACCCTCTCGAGTTCGGAAAGGCTTGTCTCCCGCGAAGTCGCCTCTGATTGGAGACGCTCGACATCAGCCTTCAACTGCTGAACCAGCCCCTTTTCATCCTTATCTCCTTTCAACTTTTCCCGTAAATCCGACGGAGAAGGTCCTCCCATGCCCATAAAAGGAGTGGGGTCCTGACCTCTTTCAAGATTGGCAATAATTCGTATCTTTTTATCAAAATCTTTCAATCTGGAAACTTGCTTCTCAAGCTCTTCAATTTTTGAGGAGAAGAAATGGATTTGCGATCTCTGGGCCTCCGTCTGCTCACGTAACCGTGCAACTTCATAAGCCTTCTTCTTCACCTGAATATAGTCACAGAAGAAAAAGGTAACGGAGAGAATGGCAAAAGCTGAGAGATAGAGGCCAATCTTAATGGTCTTTTTCCGGATATTCAGATGCCGGGTCTTGGAGGTCTTATGCCCGAAGATGAGAATGGTGATAAACTCTTTATCCAACGTTCACCCCTTTACGCCCGTCCTTAATACCAGATTTGGAATGCTCCTGTCAAGTTTTTTTAAGAGAGCTTACAAAACTACTCAACGCTCTCTTGATTACTCAGATTTTAAATCAGAGATTTTCAGAATTTTTTAGAAATCTCTTTAATTTCCGCTAACTTCGAGGCCGTCGATCAGAAGGCTTGGAGACCCGATTTTCCCAAAAAACCTGAGATCATCCCCAACCCTGGCCACTTTTCGGAAGAGCTGATAGAGGTTCCCGGCTATGGCGATCGACTTAACCGGATGGACCTTCTCCCCTTTTTCAATCCATTGCCCTGAACATCCCAGGGAGAAATCGCCTGAGATGGGGTCCACAGTATGGAGGCCCATCACTTCCTGAATGACAACCCCTCGCTCAAGGCTTTTGATCAATGATGTGAAGGAAACCTTCCCCGGTTCGATAAAGAAATTTGAAGTCCCTAATCCCGGAGGGGATTTGATGCTATGTCGCAGGCTGTTGCCTGTTGACCCAGTCCCCGATGCTCTGGAATGGAGGTTTTCCCGGTTGGCCCAAAACCTGTCATACAGGTATCCATTTATCTTCCCTTTCGCCACAACAACCGTCCGTTGACTCGGCGTCCCTTCCCCATCAATAGGAGAGGCGGCTGCTCCTTCTGTAATGAGGCCATCATCCACGATGGAAAGAAGGGGAGAGAAAAAAATCGCGCCCATTTTGTCCTTAAGGACAGACTTGCCCTTTTGCACCTGTTCTGACAGGAATGAATGGGCTATCAGGGATAAAAATTCCGAACCAATATGGTTCTCCAGAAGGACCGGATAGACGCCGGAGGAAATTCTTTTTCCACCAAGCCTCTCCAATGCCTTTCTTCCCGCCTCCCTTCCCACTTTTTTCACGTCGATCTTATCGATAAAATGGCTAAAATCGAAATCCCAGCCCACCTCCGACTCTCCTGACTCCTCGGCAACTGCCATTACGCTGACGGAGGCAAACGTCACATCGTAAGAAAAACGAAGTCCGTTAGAGTTGATCAGGGTCGCTCTTGAGATTGACTCCTGGTAGGATGCTTTCCTCACCTTCGTGATTCTTCCCGTGTCCACAGATCGAGCCGCCTCTTCCAGAATCCTCGCATTTTCGATCTTCCTCCTCTCTGAAACCCCGTGGAGGGTTTCGTCAAAAATGGGCAGGGAAGGAGGCGGACTCTTCAGGACAGGGGCAAAATCAAAACAGGGGTCCGGAGAAGTGACTTCGGCGCTCGCAATCGCATCTTCTACAATCCGTTCCAGCCCTTCCCTGATACTTCCTGAAGAGGATACGGAAGGAGAGGTGGTATAAGAGAAACCAGTCCCCCCTCGATTTAAAATTCGAATGGCCATCCCCCACGGCCGGGAGACCTGAAGGGTATCTACTTTCCCCTCTTTAGACTCCACTTCAAAATGGGAAGACTCTTCGAGGAAAATTTCATATCCATCAAGAGATTTCTTACGGAGAAGGTCTAATGTTTGATCAACTATCTTATCAGCATCCTTTATGTTCATTGAACCCTCAAATTCTAATAACCAAATCCCAATCCCGCCAGGGCGGGACCCAATAATCACCAATGACCCAATAACCAATAGTCAAACAATCACCTATATGATTTTATATGATTAAAAAACAAGTTTGGTCATTGGTCATTGAAATTTTGGTTATTATTCGGTTATCGGTGCTTGGAAGTTGGTCATTACATGATCCAATCACCCATCACGATTCACCATTCACCATTGAATCAGGCTGCTGGCCCAGGTGAGGCCTCCGCCAAAACCGGTGAGGATGATATAGTCTCCTTTCTGAATCGATGCGTTTCGAACCGCTTCATCGAGAGCGATGGGAATGGTGGCCGAAGATATATTTCCGTATTTCTCAATGGTGAGATAGATCTTTTCAAAGGGGATATTGAGCCGTTTGGCTAACAATTGAAGGATGCGGAGGTTGGCCTGATGGGGAATGACCCATCTCACATCGGAAATCTTGAGGTTGTTGTAGGAAGCCGCCTCCTCGGCCGCCTCTGCAAAGCGTTTTACTGCAACACGCACCGATTCATTGGCCCTGATCATTTTTAAGGTATGAAGTTTTTTATCGACGCTCTCATAACTTATGGGGGTTGTCCTGGACCCACCCCCTGGCATGAGGAGGTTCTGACCATTTGCACCATCAGAATGAATATGAACGGAAAGGATTTCACCTGTCACTCTCTTAGGATCGAATTGAAGTGGATCATTGTTAGGATGATCAAACGCCGTAAGCACCACTGCCCCTGCCCCATCCCCCCAGAGAATGCAATTCTCCCTGTCTGTCCAATCCTGACACCGGCTCATCACTTCTGAGGCAACGACCAGGGCGTTCTTAACCGCTCCAGTTTTCAGGTATTGTTGGGCAACCGATAGGCCGAAGACAAACCCGCAACACGCCGCTGTAACATCAAAGGAAACTGCCCTCTGGGCGCCCAATTTGGCCTCTAACCAGTTGGCCCCCGAAGGGCAACAAGTGTCAGGTGTAATGGTTGCCAGGATGATGAGGTCTATTTCCTTTGCGGATATCCCCGCCATTTCCATGGCCCGCAAGGAGGCTTCCCTTGCGAGGTCTGAGGTATTGACGTCAGGGTCTGCAATTCTTCGCTCCCTGACTCCCGTTCTCTGAAAAATCCATTCATCATTCGTATTTAAAACTTTCTCGAGGTCGAAATTGGTCAGAACCCTCTCCGGAAGAAAGGACCCTGTTCCCACAATTCCGATTCTCCTGCCACTCATCAATCCACGCCTCCCTAACCTGGCATAGCCAGAATCAAAGAAGTTTTGGGGGTTTCAAAAATCCGAAATCCGAATATCGGGCGAAGCGTCCTCTTAGGACCAATCCGAAACAAATCCGAAATCCAAATGTTCAAATGACTCAAACAAAAAGGCCTTGATGTTTCGGATTTTGAACATTAGAAAGTGTTTCGAATTGATCCCTGGTGCGATGCTTCGCCCGGATTTCGTGCTTCGGATTTAGACCCCGCTCGATCACTAAAATTTTGTTGCCATTTTGTGCACCATTTCATTCATAAGCGACTATCTATAAACCCTTGGCACCCTTTTTCCGATCAGGCAGAGGACTTCGTAAGGGATCGAGCCGATCTTCTTTGCAATCTCATCGGCTGTGATTCGCTCCTTACCCTGTTTTCCTATCAGGATCGCTTCATCTCCCTTGGAAACGCCAGGGATATCGGTCACATCTACCATGATCAGATCCATACAGACCCTTCCCACAACAGGAGCTCGCTTCCCCCGGATCAAAACCTCCCCCTGATTGGAGAGGCGGGTGCTATATCCATCCGCATATCCAACAGGAAGGGTTGCAATAAGGCTTTTCCTTCGAGTCACAAACGTGCCTCCGTAACTGATCCTTGAGCCTGTTGGAACCGATTTAAGAAAGTGGATGCGGGTCTTCAGGGTAAGGACAGGTCTGAGTTCGATCCGTTTTTCAATGGCGGGTGAGGGATAGGAACCATAAAGCATGATCCCTGGTCGAACCATATTTCCTGAATATTCGGGGAAGGTCGTGAGAATGCCGCTGTTGGCCACGTGAAAATACCGGCTGGAGACCCCCGTCTCCCTGGCCATGTCCAGACCTTCTTGGTATTTCTTCCACTGATACGCAGTGTAACACTTTTCTGCGTCCGTCATCGAGAAGTGAGACAGGAGCCCTTCAATCTCGACGTCAGGATACTTTTTTAAGTTTTTTAAAAAGGCAGGGAAAAGTTCAAAAGGCACGCCCAGCCTTCCCATTCCCGTATCCACCTTGATATGAACCCTCGCCTTCTTTTTTCTCTTCTCCGCCGCTTTTGATAAATGTTTCAAAGATTCAATATCAAAGACGACAGGGGTAAGGCCGTAACGGATGACCTCTTCTGCATCGTCTTTAAAAATTCCTCCGAAGATAAGAATGGGAGTTTTCACTCCTCCCTTTCTTAACTTCACCCCTTCTTCGGGAATGGCAACGCCTAAATATTCCACTCCCATCTTCTCCAGTTTCAAAGAGATGGAAAGGGCCCCGTGACCATAGGCATCCGCCTTCACTACCGCCAGAATGGATACGCCTTTGGGGATATGCCTCTTAATCTGCCGGTAATTGAAGGCAAGAGCCTTAAGATCGATCTCTGCAATGGTTGGCCGCCCTGATAGCATAGGTTTTTTCATATAAAAGTCGCCATCAAATATGTAAAATTTTTTAACATTAACCCTCCTAAAAAGTCAATCCAAATAACCTTGAATATTTTTAAAGCCCTAATAAATTTCTAATTTTTTTAGGATTGACAAATTTTTCATTAACCTAAATAATGGGTTGACAAAATAGCAACACAATGCTTCAGGCCCTTTTAAGTCGAACAATACCTATGAGGATACTGCATCTCATAATCGCTATCCTTTTTTCCATCCTCCCTCAAACCTTGAGGGCTGAGAGCCCCCTTAAAAAAGCATCTTTTATTCCTCAGTGGAGTCCTCAAGCTCAATTTGCAGGCTATTACGTTGCCTATGAAAAAGGATTTTATAGCAAACAGGGTATTGACCTACGCATACACATGGGGGGGCCGAATAGCCCTCCGTTAGAGTTTTTAGAAAAAGGGAAAGCGACCTTTGCAACCCAATGGCTCTCTACTGCCATACAGAAACGTTCTCAAGGGGTAAAACTGATTAATATCGGGCAGATCATTCAGCGCTCCGCCTTAATGCTTGTGGCAAAAAAATCAAGGGGAATCCATAAGCCCCAGGATATCAATGGCAAGAAAGTGAGTCTCTGGAGGGAAGAATTTCAGATCCAACCTATGGCCTTTTTAAAAAAATATAATCTCAATGTAAAGATAGTCCCCCAGTCCTACTCCGTGAATCTCTTCCTCCGCGAAGGCGTCGATGTCGCCTCTGCAATGTGGTATAACGAATATCATACCATCCTCAATGCAGGCATCGATCCTGATGAACTGACTACTTTCTTCTTCCATGAGCATGGATTAAATTTTCTCGAAGACGGCATTTACACCCTTGAAAATACCTTTAAAAAAGACCCTGAACTCTGCCATGCCTTTGTCAAAGCCTCTATAGAAGGCTGGCTCTATGCCTTCTCCCATCCTGATAAAGCGCTGGACATTGTAATGCGTTACATGTCTGCGGCCAAAACCCAGGCTGACCGGGTACATCAGAAATGGATGCTGGAGAGGATGAAAGATTTAATTTTACCACGAGGGGATTTTGATACTCCTATGGGAAAACTGGCCTCCTCAGACTTTACGTTGGTTGCCAAAGAGCTTCATAAAAGTGGTTTTATCAAGAAAATTCCTGATGTTAATTCTTTCTACCCCAAGGATTTCCAATATGCTAAAAAATAGAGGGATTGCCTTCAAACTCATTCTTTTCTTTACGTTGAGTAGCGCCCTTATCTTCATTGCCATTGTTACCTACAATTACTTTTTTTCTCGTAAAATCATAGAAAAAGACATAGAAGAAAAAGCACGGAACCTTGCCTTGGCCACAGTCAATAGAATTGAAGCTGTACTTCGCCCTTTACAAAAAGTCCCCGAAAACGTTGCCTATTTTATGGAGTATGGCTCTTGTAACAAAGAGGATCTGCTTCGTTTTCTCCGTGAAGTAGTAAAAAACAATCCCGAGGTTTATGGTTCAACGGTTGCTTTTGAACCATATGCCTCTGATAGGAAATCTCTCTATTTCGCCCCCTATTTTTATAAAAATAAGGACAAACTCGAATTTTCTTATCTTGGAGGTGAAAATTATCAATACTTTCATTTGGATTGGTATCAGATTCCCAAAGAACTCAACCGACCCGACTGGAGCGAACCATATTTTGATGAAGGTGGGGGTAATATCCTCATGGCTACATACTCTGTTCCTTTTTACAAGGTGGTTAAAGGGAAGAGGCAACTCATGGGAATTGTCACGGCAGATATATCCCTCGAATGGCTCAGGGAGATTGTTTCTTCTGTTAAAATACTCCGGACAGGATACGGGTTTCTAATCTCTAAGAATGGAACACTGGTCACCCATCCTCGCAAGGACTTGATCATGAATGCGACTCTATTCGGTTTGGCAGAGGAGCGGAATGATCCTCTCCTTAGGGCAATCGGGAAGAAAATGATAAAGGGTGAAGCGGGATTTATTTCTTTTAAGAGCGCTGTTTTCGGCAGAGAATGTTGGATGTACTACGCCCCCATTGCTTCGAGCGGGTGGTCCCTGGCAGTGGTTTTCCCCCAGGATGAGTTATTAGCGGATATCACTCGCCTAAACAGGACCGTAGCCTTCTTAGGGATCGTTGGGGTGTTACTGCTTTCAATAGCCGTCGTCTTTATTGCTCGCACTATTACAGGGCCATTGAGGAAAATGGCCCAGGTTACCCATGATATTGGGACAGGGAATCTTGATTTTGAGCTGCCCCCCGTAAAATCAGGTGATGAAGTTGGAAAGCTCACAGAAGCATTTCAATATATGAAAACGTCACTCAAGGACTACATCAAACAACTGACCGAGACCGCTGCTTCCAAAGAGAAGATCGAAAGTGAGCTCAAGATCGCTCATGATATCCAGATGAGCATCCTCCCGAAGGTCTTTCCTCCATTCCCCGACAGGAAAGAGTTCGACATTTACGCCACCATTGAACCCGCCAGAGAAGTGGGCGGAGACTTCTATGACTTTTTCTTTATCGATCCCGACCACCTCTTTTTTGTTATTGCCGATGTCTCAGGGAAAGGGGTCCCGGCTGCTCTCTTCATGGCCATGACGAAGACCCTGATCAAGTCAATATCTGTTCCAGGGATGCAGCCCGGCGAAATTTTGACAAAGGTGAACTATGAACTCAATCAGGCCAATGAGTCATGCATGTTTGTCACCACCTTCTGCGGAATCCTAAATACAAAGACAGGGGAAGTTCACTATACGAATGCCGGGCACAATCCCCCTCTCCTTATTCGTCAAGGGGAAGAGGCGACCTATATCGAGGGGGGAAGGAATGTAATGGTGGGGGCTGTCGAGAACTATGTTTTCAAAACAGATCGTTTGATAATGGAGTCAGGCGATGTCCTATTCATGTATACCGACGGGGTTACAGAGGCAATGAATGAGCGGGAGGAGTTATTCTCGGATGAGCGGCTTAGGGGAGAGATTGTCTCACTTCAGGACAAGCCCATTCGGGAGATGATTGCTGGTGTCAAAGAAGAAGTCATCTCTTTTGCTCAAGGCGCCCCACAATCCGATGATATTGCAATGATGATCCTGATATATCGAGGTTAGAACAAATAGACTGAAATGGATGGATCGCTTTTCCGCTCTCACTTCTTTTGCAATCACCAGTATGCTCCGGAGGCCGGCACTGCTGATATGTTCCGGCCGATAAAGTCACTAATCACCAAGATTTCTGAGATGGATTAAAGAAGCCTGCACTGCTGATGTCGCGATGGAATGGATCTTACTGGGACCAAACCCCATTCGGAAATTAAGCTTTATACAGGGCAAAAAGCAGGGATAGATAATGGGGTAAAATTAATGGAAAGCCTTTCGGATGTCCCTGGTTACACTGAATGGCAAAGCATTAGAAAATAGGAGAATGCAGATATGTCCAAGAAACCAACCAATCTCATCTTTGGAGTAAATGAAAAACCGCCTAAGTGGATGACCCTATTCATGGGGTTCCAGCATAACTGCCTTTTTGCGGTATCCCTTTCATTACCCGTCATCATTGTCAGGGAAATGGGAGGATCAACAGAACAGGCCGCTTTCATGATCAGCATGTCCATGATTGCAGGAGGCCTTGGAGCAATTATCCAGGTTTACCCGAGAACAGGATCAGGATATTTATGTCCACCTGTTTGTTCCCCCACCAATTTTGCAGCAGCAATGGTGGCTTCCAAAGCCGGAGGGCTGTCTTTGATATTTGGAATGACTTTAATGTCCGGTATTGCTGAAGTCCTCTTTTCAAGAATCATTCACCGATTGAGGACACTCTTCCCTCCTGAAGTGACCGGTCTCATTGTGGCGATGGTAGGAATTACCATTATCCGGGTAGCCATCTTGAATTTTCTTGGTCTTGATAAGTTTGATCCGACCATCCATCCTTCAGAGCTGATCGTCTCGATCTCTACTCTGTCGTTGATGATCGGACTGAATGTATGGAGCAGAGGTAAATTGAAGCTCTTTTGTGTACTGATCGGAATGATGTTCGGCTATCTCCTCTCCTATGGTCTGGGTCTGCTGGGTGATCAAGAACTGAACAAGGTCAGGGAATCAAGCTTCTTCTGGTTTCCTTTCCTTCATCATCCAGGATGGTCTTTTGATCTTTCATTATTTATTCCCTATATCATCGTCATGATCTGCTCGGCATTAAAAACCGTAGGTGATGTGACGACCTGTCAGAAAACGAACGATTCAGAATGGAAGCGGCCGGACATGGCCAATGTCAGCAAAGGTGTATTGGCTGATGGCATCTGTGATGTGACAGCAGGCTTGTTTGGAGGAGCCGGGCAATCTTCATCTTCCAGCAATGTGGGCCTTTCGATTGCAACAGGAGTCACCAGTCGGGTTATCGGTTATGCAGCCGGAGGATTACTGATCTGCTTTGCCTTCTTTCCCAAGGTGGCTTCTCTCTTCGCGATCATCCCGAAACCCGTGATCGGAGCGACCATCATTTTTTCTGTCTCCTTCATGGTCATAGCCGGGTTTCAGATTATCATGTCCAGGATGATTGATGCTCGTAAGACATTCATCATCGGTGTGTCGCTTATTTTCGGATTGAGCGTTGATATTTTGCCGGATGTCTATGCCCATATTCACCCCTGGATGAGACCCATTTTTAGCTCGTCCCTTTCTACGGCTACCGTTATGGCGATCTTTCTCCATCTGATCTTCCGGATCGGAATCGCCCGGAAGGTTATGCTGGAGTTGGTACCGGGTTTGGATTCTTCTCAAAAGATATTTAATCTGATGGAACAAAGTGGCAGGGCCTGGGGAGCGCGGCCAGAGGTCATCCACAAGTCAATTGCTGTCATCAATGAATTCTTTGAAGCGGCCACTGAACATGAGTTGACCAAAGATCCGATTCGCGTTGAGGTCAGTTTTGATGAGTTTCATCTTGAGGTAGATGTCCATTACAAAGGTGAGCTGATCGAACTGCCATCGGTAAGGCCTGATCCTGACTTGATTCTTTCCGAAGAGGGCGCTCCCCTAAGGCTGTCTGGATTTTTAATCAGGAGTTATTCGGATAAGATCACCACTGAGAGGAAAGGGGACCAATCCCATATTCACATCCATTTCATTCATTAATGCAAACGAAATCAATAAAGAATGTCGGGGGCATTCCCCGAACGCCCCATTAAAATGCATGATCGCCCGCCTGCCGTCAGGTAAGGGGAAAGAAAGTAATAGAATTAAATTCGTTTGAATTAGTGGGAAGTTCCCCTTACACAGACTCACCAGAAGGGCACAGAAGACCTTCCCAGAGGAGAGACCGTGTCGTAATTGCCAGAGAAGGGGAGAGGCAGTCAGGTTCCAAAAATTTAGAATGCGGGTCTTTTAGAGAATAGGAAAACGTCGCCAGTATAAAGCCAAGTGTATTGATAAGATTGACACGTATGAATCCGAATGGTTAAAGGTTACCGCTCTAAATCTTTGGGAAGCCGTTCGCTGTTCTTTGAGAGGCTGCTTCCCGCAAAGCGCCCACCTGACCGCCTCTCCCCTTCTGAAAAAGTCGGGACTTTTCATATTACGACACAGCCTCGGATTGGATTAGGAAGTTTGAAGGCAGGATTAAAATTCCTGCTCAAATCTGCAGGTCATGATGAGTAGTCCTTCTTCAAAAGAGGTCTTTATCTCATAAGGGAGTTTTTTAAATAGTTTGATCATGGAGGTATTTTTGTTAGAGGTGTATGCCACCAGCCCCGAGAGTCCATTTTCACGGGCTGCTTCTGCAAGTTTGTGAAGAAGAACGCCCCCCACTCCTTTTCCCTGCCACTCTTTCAGCACTGAGAATGCCACTTCGGCTATATTTCTTCTCGGTTCAAGCACATATTGGCCGAGACCGATCACCTTTTCGAAATCGCCCTCGGTCGTCACAGCGACAATGCTTATACTCTTCTTATAGTCGATACGAAACATCTTCTCCATATCGTCCTGGAAAAAAGTCCTTCTCAGATTAAGGAACCGATTGATCACATCCCCTTCATCCATCTGGTAAAAATGCTCTTGAATGGGGCGAATGTCCACCATCTTCATGGGCCGATACATTACCTTCGTAACACCGTAGGGTTTGATTTCCTCAAGGTGGGTCGGGTAAACCCCCAAGAGCGATTCGTTGAGGGTCCTCTCCTTTCCGATCAGACCGCTCTCTTTTGCTTTTTGAAAAAGTCCATCACGAAAGTTGGGATGGGCGATGCTGACAATGGCCATAGCCCTTTCCTGAAGGTTTTTCCCGAAAAGGTTAATCGCTCCGAATTCGCTGATCACATGGTGGACGTTCATTCTCGGGATGACGACAGAGCCGCTATCGAGCTCGGGTACAATCCGGCTGGTCTTTCCGTCTGGTGTCAAGGCAGGAACCACGATGATCGACTTGCCTCCCCTCGAATGGATGGCGCCGCTCACAAAGTCGAACATCCCTGTGACACCTGTGAAGTGGTTCTGGGGAAGAGCGTCCGCTGCCACCTGTCCGGTAAGATCTATTGCAGTTGCCACATTGATGGCCACCATTTTTCTGTTCTGGGAGATTTTGAGGGGATGATAGACGTATTCGGAAGGATGGAATTCAATGGCCGGGTTATTATGGAGAAAACGGTATAACTCCCGAGTTCCGATAGCCGCACTTGCAACGGCCTTGCCTTCATTCAACCCCTTATAGCGATTCGTTACAACACCCTTCAGCATGAGTTCCATGATCCCGTCGGTCAAATACTGGGTATGGACGCCCAGGTCATTCTTTTCGGCCAAAGCCCTCAGGATGGAGTTTGTTCCATCCCCAAGACCGAGCTGAAACGTGGCCCCATCATCAATGAGATTGGCCATGAGTCTCGAAATGGCATCGCTCGAATCCGGTTCTGGGAACTCAAGGACTGTAAGCAGTTCTTCCTCCTTTTCGACAATAGCATCCACCTCACTGACATGAATGAAGCCCTGGCCCAAAACCCGGGGCATCTGCGGATTCACCTGAGCGATGACGAGGTCAGCCGAGTGGGCTGCGGCTTTGGTTATATCGACGGAAACGCCCAGGCTCATCCAGCCGAAATCGTCAGGGGGCGAAACCTGAATAAGGGCCGTATGAATGGGCAGGCGTCTTGTCTTGAAAAGATGGGGAATAAGAGAAATGCTCATAGGGGTGAGAAAGCGTTTGTTGCCGATGAGACTTTCCGTCTGGCCTGCGCCCTGATAAATGCTTCGAACGGTGAAATTATGTCCGAATTCCCGATCGCCAAATAGAGAGGTAATGGTTCCTTCAAGACTGAGGAGCCGGAGAATCTCGAGATCTGAGAATAGATCTTTTTGGAGAAGCAGGGTATTTACCAGGTGCTGGGGTTCTCCGCAGCAGGAGCCAATGAAAATCCGCTGGCCGGAACGGATCAGACCAAGAGCTTCTTCAGCTTTTCGGCGCTTGACGTTATAATCATCCAGCCACGAGTTCATCGTTAAAAAGCCTTCGATGTGATTTCGGTTTCTCTCACAGACTCACAAAGATTAAGCAGGGCATAACCACTGTTGGAGGGTCTCGTATTGATCAGAGCTTCCTTTTTGTGACCGGAGTATATTACCCAGTTCCCTGCTTCATTTCAATGTCCTGTCAGGAACGGAATCGAACAGAGATGATTTCGATCCGGCTCGATTCAATGGCACGACTCAGAACATCTTTTATTGCGGATCTGTCTTCCGGATTCCTGATCTGAGTGACAAAGGGCCTCCACCCGTTCAGCAACTGCTCATAAACACCCGGAGGGATCGGTTGGCCACCAGTGGCCATGGCATGGCCGTTATCCATGATCAGCACCTTGAGCGGGACGCCCAGAGCCAGCGCCTCGATCAAGCCCATGTGGCCTGCTGCCAAAAACGCATAATCTCCGGTCACCGCCCATGGACGATCAAAACCTCCCAGATGAAAGCCGATGGCCATCGGAAGGCTTCCCCCATAGTAACTGCAGGTATCAATGCAGGCAAAAGGAGGAAAGGCAAAGAGCGAAGACAGGCCAGTGTCACCGCAGGCAACGGAGATTTTAGGCCGCATTTCCTGAAATACCTCGAAGACAGGCACAAACCGTTCTGCTTCACTACGCCAATGAGGCGGAAGACCCTTGGGAATAGGGGGCATTTGAGGCCGGGCGATTTCCTGCCATTTCATCCTGGCGAGCCTTGCTTGAAAGACTTTATGCTGATAGCCTGCAAGAGGCGGGCACAGAACATGGAGCCAGGGATCGCGACGAAATTTTGCCTCTGGTGAGCGAAGGCGCTTGAGTTCGCAGGTCGTTTCGAGGGAGACCATCTCTGAATTGACAAGCAGGGCCACAGGTATGCCAAGTTCCTCTGACCAGAGATAACTTTCCAAAACGTCATTATAAATGGTTTCTCTTCTGGATATCTTGAAAGGAATGCCCGTGCCTTGCAGAAATGTTTTCAGATCAAAGACACTGTCCGAATGTCTGCCTTCGGGATCGTCCAGGACAATGGCCACAAAACCTGCCGTGTTTCCAAGGGTCAGGGAGTCTATTACGCTATTACCCGCCTTGGCCAGGCCGTGGGATTTGATGATAGCCGCCGACCGAACCCCTGCCAGGGCCGCGCTGTGAGCGATGGTGTATGCCACCTCTTCATTAAAGGCATAAGAAGGTTTCGTGCCGACAAGTTTGTTATGGGCGTCGAAGATGTCTGTTGCGCCCGTTGCTGGAACATGAGTTGTCAGGCTGATGCCCGCATCCTGGAGAGCCCATGCGATGGCCCGATCGATTCGAATAGGCCGAACAGGGGCCCTATCGTCTTGAGCAGTAGTTTTGGGCGGCCACGTCCCCGACAGGACAAGCCCTCCAATGGTCAGGCTGCTCAGTTTCAAAAACTGCCTCCGAGATTTACTGAAATATGTCAATTCTGAATTAGGGTTCATAATGGAATCTCCCATGTTAAGCGATTGGCGCAATAGAAAGGTAAGTGGGGACGAGAAAGGTAAGTGGGGACGTTGGTTCAAATGCAACTTATGTATGCCCTCTCAGTTAAGGAGAATCATCCGAACTGGATGATGCATACCGATTCACCAACGAAGTCGTAACTCCCAAGAATCGTGCAACACTCGCCCCTGGATGCCCATATTTCTGCACTGCCAGTTGACAAAATATCTTGAGCGCCGCTGATACTTCTCTCCTTCGCCTGACCTTCTTCAATTCCTCCTCGTCCAGCCCTTCTCTTCC
>Ga0194126_10002533_pt1 | contig 29575 bp, 28 predicted proteins | sample TA2KigC150mmetaG_FD_148641 | JGI IMG/M metagenome (GOLD analysis project Ga0194126, IMG submission 148641) | Freshwater microbial communities from Lake Tanganyika, Tanzania - TA2015035 Kigoma Deep Cast 150m | ecosystem: Environmental > Aquatic > Freshwater > Lake | place: Tanzania: Lake... | reverse complement strand
TGGCCGCGAGCTCCCGCCGCAGGAGCGCCAGCTTCTGGCGCGTAGGCGCCGCCTGTTCATCCCAAACGGTCGTCATCCGGCTCACCCCCTGTATTCCAGACGCACGCTGACTCATCACCGCCGAGGTGCAGAGAACGCAGAGAGCCTGTTTCTGTGTGAACTCTGCGTCTCTGTGCAGATTCGTGGCTGCCCGGAACCACGCTGCATATTCCTGTTACTTTTCGCCGTGGACGACCTGGTCGTAAACTGCCTGCGCCTTGTCGGGGCCGGCGCTCTCGTGGATGATGGCGTGAAGCGCGGCCGCCATGGCCACCGGCTGCGGGCTTTGCCAGACGTTGCGGCCCAGGTTGATGCCAATGGCGCCCCGCTGCATCCCGTCGTGCACGAAGTTGAAGACCTCGCGCTCCGTCTCGCACTTCGGCCCGCCCGCGATCACCACGGGCACCGGGCAGCCTTGCACCACCCGCTCGAAGTGCTCGCACCAATAGGTCTTGACTACCGTCGCGCCCAGTTCGGCGCAGATGCGGCAACAGAGAGCCAGGTAGCGCGCATCCCGTTTCTCCATCTCCCGGCCGACGGCCGTCACAGCCATTACCGGGATGCCGTACTCCTCGCAATCGTTGACCAGCGTGGCCAGGTTGTGTAACGTCTGCTTCTCGTAAGGCGTGCCGATGAAGACCGACACGCCGACGGCCGAGGCATTCACGCGGACGATCTCCTGGATCGAGGTCGTCAGCACCTCATCCGCGAGATCGTGTCCCACCATGCTCGTGCCGCCAGACACGCGCAGGATGATCGGCTTGCTGGCGACCGGATTGATGACCGCCCGCAGCACCCCGCGCGTGCAGAAGAGCGCGTCGTAGTAAGGATCGAGCGGCGCGATGGTCTCCGCAGGCCGCTCCAGATTCGTAGTCGGCCCCTGGAAGTAGCCGTGGTCAATCGGCATGAAGAAACACTTGCCGTCAGGCCCCAGCAACCGCGCCAGGCGATTGCGCTTTCCCCAGTCCATGATTGTGCCTCCCTGTGTTAAGGTTAAGGTTGAGGTTAGGGTTGAGGTTGAGCAGATCAGGCGGGACGGACGAGCAGATAGCCCTGCTTGATCAGCCAATGATGGAATTCGTAGGTGGTATGGATGCACGAGTTCTGACAGATGCCCCGGATGCGGTTGTAATCGGCCGAGTCGGGGACGGCCTGGTCCAGCAGAAGCTGGACCGGACACGAGATCTCCTTGCAATACTCGCGGCGTTGGTAGTCAATGTAGCCCGCGATGGAAGACATGTCCTGCTCCTTTGTTCAGAGGTAGAACCTGCCGGGTGATTCGCGCTCGTCCAGCAATCTGTGATATAGTAGGGGCAGGGCCTTGCGCCTGCCCTGGTGTGCTTGCGCTTGCCCTGGCTTGCGCCTGCCCTGGTGTGCTTGCGCTTGCCCTGGCTTGCGCCTGCCCTGGTGCTCACACCGGCTTGAACAGGTCCACTACCTGACGCACCAGCGAGAGCACCGACAAGGCGATCTTGACGTACTCGGGCGCGCCGGCATGTAGACGAAGCGACGTCTGACCGGCCGGCAGCTTGCCCTCCTGTGCTTTGGCATGGGCCCACATGGCCGTGGCGCCGATCACCGCGCCGACCAATCCGCCGATCAGAATCATCTTGTTGCGAGGGGACATTGCTAAACCTCCTGGCTAGACTCTAAAGAATGCGAAGAGGGCTGAACGCATTCGCTTCACTTGTGAAGCGCGCGCGCTGACGGCGATGACCGGGCCAGCGATCCGTTGGCTGACCTGATCGGCGACCCCTGCGGCCTTGCTGAAGTAGCCCTGCACCACCGGCGCACTCGTGCGAACCTGGCGCAGCACCCAAGACATGCCGCGCACACACAAGAAGAGGATGGCCGCCGGTATCAGGCTGAGCACAAAGGCCTCTATTACCAGCAGCACGATCGCAATGTCACGCAGGATTTCCAGGGTAGTCATCTCGGATGCAGCCTCCTTGCAGGTTTGACAGCCAGGCGCATTGTAACAGAGAACGCAGAGCCGCGCAAAGGGAGGATGGGTGTACTCTGATCTTCGACGCTATCCACTGCTCGCGCTCGCGCTGCTGATCGCCGGCCTGCTGCCCGCGCGCTCTCAGCGGCCCTGGGTCGAGTTCGGCCCGCCGCAGCGCGTCCTCTCGGTCAACCCCAAGATCGGCGTGCACACGCGGCTGACAGACGAGGTCGAGCCGTGGAAGGTGCAGCGCACCTGGGAGATGACGCGGCAGATGGGCGCGACGTGGGCCGTGGAGTACTTTCTGTGGGCCGCGCACGAGCCCGCCCGCGGGGTCTACAACTGGGCGCACGCCGACCTGGTGGTGGATCACGCCGTCAACCAGGGGATCGCCCTGGTCGCGCGGCTCGGCTATACACCGGAATGGGCGCGACCGCCCCGCACGTCGCACCTCTACCTGGATGAGTCTGGCTATGACGACTTCGCGGCTTTCGTGGCCGCGTTCGTGGGACATTTCCGCGGCCGCGTGCGCCATGTGATCATCTGGAACGAGCCGAATCTGAGCCAGGAATGGGGCTACCGTCCGGTGGACCCGGCCGGTTATGTCGAGCTATTGCGCCGGTCCTACCTGGCGGCGAAGGCCGTGGATCCTGATGTCCGCATCCTGGCCGGCGCGTTGGCCCCTACTCTTGCGCCGGCTGGCAGCGAATGGGGGCTGAATGACCTGGATTACTTGCAGGCGATGTACGACGCCGGCGCCGCGGCGCACTTCGATGTGCTGGCAGTGCACGCCTATGGCTGGACCTTCGATCCCGACGAGCCGCCCGCAGCCGACGCAGTCAACTTTCGGCGCACCGAGCTGCTGCGCCAGGTGATGCAGCGCAACGGCGACGGCGCCAAGCCAATCATCATCACCGAGGCCGGCTGGAACGATCACCCGCGCTGGACCAAGGCGGTGCGACCGGCGCAACGCGTGGCCTATACCCTCCGCGCCTATCGGTTGGCGTTGGAGGAGTGGCCCTGGGTCGAGGCGGTCTGTCTGTGGGCGTTTCGCTACCCACGGCCCGCCGGCACCTATCAGGACTATTTCACCTTTGTGGACGCCGACTTTCATCCCAAGCCGATCTACCTGGCTGTGCAGGCTTATGCCGCGGGACGAGGCGACGAGGAAGGGCCGAGATGACCCCACGAACTCGCGCCGATCGTCGCCGCCTCATGCCTTCACCGCGGATCGTGGGCGGGCTGCTGTTCGGGCTGCTTCTGGCCGGTCTGCTGTGGGTCTTGGCCGGCCGGTTGCTGGCCGAGCGCGATGCGACCTGGGCGCGCATCCGGCAGACCGGGGTCTGGCGGGTGGGAATGGATCCCAGCTTCCCGCCATTCGAGACGTTGGATGCCGCCACAGGCCAACCGGTGGGCTTCGACGTGGACCTGGCCCGTGCGATCGCCGAGCGGTGGGGTGTGCGGGTCGAACTAGTCGCGGTCGGCTTCGACCAACTGGTGGACGCGGTGGCTGTTCACCGCGTGGACAGCGCCGTCTCGGCCCTGCCGGTGATGGAGCAGCGGGCCAGGGAGGTGGCCTTCTCCGCGCCCTATTTCGAGGCTGGCATCTTCCTGGTCGCGGCCTCCGGCAGCACGATCGGCCGGCCCGAAGACCTGGCCGGCAAACGGATCGCGGTGGAATGGGGCAGCGAAGGAGACGCCCAGGCCCGGCTGTTGGGCCGTCGCTTGAATGGCGCGCTGCGGCTGGCGCTGCGTGAAACGGCCGCGGACGCGCTGGCGGCCGTGCTCGCCGGCGACGCCGACGCCGCAGTCGTGGACGCCATCAGCCTGGCGCTCTTCGACGGACCGGGCCGCCGACTGACCGCCGTGGGCGAGCCGCTCCGCCGCGATCCCTACGTCATCCTCATGCCGGCCGACGCGCCGCGGCTGCGGCAGGCGGTCAATGAGGCGTTGGCGGACCTACAGGCTGACGGAACGCTGGCCCGGTTGCGGGTGCGCTGGCTGGGCGACTGAACTCGGAGGCTGCCGTGTTACATTTCGATATCTTTACCCTCTTTCCTGGCATGTTCGCCGGCGTGTTCACCGATAGCATCCTCAAGCGGGCGCAAGAGGCCGGCGTCATGTCGGTGGCCCTGCACAACATCCGCGACTATGCCCAGGGCCGCCACCGCGTCACCGACGACGCGCCCTACGGCGGCGGCGGCGGCATGGTGATGAAGCCAGAGCCGATCATCCGCGCCGTAGAAACCGTGCTGGGCCATCCGCCGGGCTGGAGCTTCGCGCCGGAGACGCCAGGCCAGGAGCCGCCCGCGGCGGCGGCGGCCGTGGCGCTGCCGGCCGATGCACCCATCATCTTGCTCTCGCCCCAGGGTCGTGTCTTCACCCAGGATGTGGCCCACGAGTTGGCCGGCCACGCCCGGCTGGCGCTGATCTGCGGACGCTACGAGGGCGTGGATGAGCGGGTGCGCACGCAGCTCGTGACCGGCGAGATTTCCATCGGCGACTTCGTGATCTCCGGCGGGGAATTGGCCGCCGCGATCGTCGTAGACGCCGTGACCCGGCTGCTGCCAGGCGCGCTCGGCTGTGAAATGGCCGCGTTCGAGGATTCCTTCGCCGCCGGCCTGCTGGAATATCCGCAGTACACCCGGCCGGCCGTGTTTCGCGGGGAGGGCATCCCCGATGTGCTGGTCTCCGGCGACCACGCGCGGGTGGCTCGCTGGCGGCGAGAGCAGGCGCTGCTTCGCACATGGCAGCGCCGGCCCGACCTGTTGCGCTCTGCGCCCCTCAGCGACGCCGATCGCACGTTCCTGGCGGGGCTGGCCGCAGCCTCAACGTGAATAGAACATCGCTCCCTGATTTGGCGACGAGGTGCGGCTATGGTACAATGTCACATCGTAACATGATTCAGCAGCCGCGCTCCAGGCAGGCCCGATCACGGCCGCCGGCGCCGGCAGTTACAGGCAGAATACAAGCATACTTGAAGGACGATGGCTTATGCATAACCTGTTGCTCTCTTTGCATCAACGTGAACCGAATCCCGATGTCCCCATGGTCGAGGCGGGTGACTCCGTGCGCGTGCATTCTCTGATCGTCGAAGGCGAGAAGGAGCGTGTGCAAGTCTTCCAGGGTGTTGTGATCCGTGTGCGCAAGGGTCTGAATGCGAACTTCACCGTGCGCCGCATCGCCTCGCACGGCATCGGCGTCGAACGCACCTTCCTTTTTAGTTCCCCGCGCGTGGAGAAAGTCGAAATCCTGCGCCATTCGAAGGTACGCCGGGCGCGGCTCTACTTCCTGCGCGGTCGCACGGGCAAGGCGGCGCGTCTGCGCGAACGCCAGGCCTGAATCCGCCGCCGACCACTGCGCAGGTCTGTCAGCTCTCCGACGATCTGACGCGGCTGACCATCCACGAGGGCGCGCACGCTGCCCCTGCTCCTGTGGCCGATCTACACGGGGCAGGGGCATTTTGTGTTAACGATCAGGCTGCAATCATGGCATCCACTCTCGCATCCCGCGCCGACCGCTCCGCGGGCAGCCGCGCAGGATTGGCGCTCGAGGCAGAGCTTTGGCAGGCCGGCTACAGGCTTGTTGCCGGCGCCGACGAGGCGGGCCGCGGCGCGTGGGCGGGCCCGCTCGTGGCGGCCGCGGTCATCTTGCCGGCCGACGGCCAGGCGCTCGCCCCCTTGCTGAGCCGCGTGGATGACTCCAAACGCCTGACCCCGGCCCGCAGGAGCGAGCTATACGACGCAATCCATCAATGCGCAGTGGCCGTCGCCGTGACTCTCGTGTCTGCGGACGAGATTGACCGCATCGGCATCCTGGCCGCCAACCGGCTGGCAATAGTCTCGGCTGCGACCGGTCTGGCCGCCCCACCGGACTTTCTCCTGGTTGACTTCCTGACCCTGCCGGGCTGTGCGATTCCGCAGCGCGGCATAGCCCACGGCGACGCGCTCTCGCTCACTATCGCCGCAGCCTCGATCATCGCCAAGGTGACGCGTGACCGGTGGATGGCGCAGCAGGAAGCGATCTATCCTGATTATGGCTTTGCTCAGCACAAGGGATACGGCACGGCCGCGCACCGCGCCGCTCTACGTCGCCTGGGGCCGTGCCCCTTGCACCGCCTGAGTTTCGGACCGCTGAGGGCTTATGTCTGCTGATGCTGTTGCCAGCCGATCGCACGCACGTCAGAGCCTCGGCCGACAGGGAGAAGAGATCGCTGCCGGCTACCTGGCCGGCCACGGCTACTCCGTGTTGGCCCGCAACTGGCGCACGCGCACCGGTGAGATTGACATCATCGCCCGATCGGGAGAATGGCTGGTCTTCGTCGAGGTGCGGACGCGGCGCGCAAGTCTCGGCGCGACGACGCCGCTGCTCGGCGCGCCCGAGGAGTCAGTGACGCCCCGCAAGCAACTGCAACTCATCGCGATGGCCGAAGCCTATCTGTTCGAGCTGCCGTGGGATGGCCCCTGGCGCATTGATGTGATCGCCCTGGAGGTGCGCGGCGACGGCTCGGTGGCCCGGCTGAATCATCTGCAGGATGCAGTGGGAGGGGTCGCATGACCGCCGATGGCAGGCCGCCCCCTCCGCCGGCAGAGGTCTCCCGATCGAAGCCCCTGATTGTCATCGTCGGCCCGACCGCCGCAGGCAAGACTGCGCTGAGCATCGCGTTGGCCGAGGCGCTCGACGGCGAGATCGTCTCGGCCGATTCACGGCAGATCTACCGCGGCATGGACATCGGCACGGCCAAAGCCACGCCGGCCGAGCGCGGTTGCGTGCCTCACCATCTGCTCGACATCGTCAACCCCGACCAGGCGCTCACCCTGGCCGAGTATCAGCGCATGGCCTACGCCGCGCTCGCTGACATCGTGGCTCGCGGCCGGCTGCCCTTCCTGGTGGGGGGCACGGGACAGTACATCCGTGCGCTTGTGGAGGGGTGGCGCATCCCAGCCGTGGCTCCCCGCCCCGGGCTGCGCGCTGAGCTGGCGGCCGAAGCCGAACGGATCGGCGCGGCCGGCCTGCACGCTCGCCTGGCCGAGCTCGATCCGGTCGCGGCCGGCCGCATTGACTACCGCAATGTCCGCCGGGTGATCCGCGCCCTCGAGGTGCACCTGGCGACCGGCCAACCGATTTCCGAGCTCCAGCGCAAGACCTCACCCCCTTATCGCATCCTGCAGATCGGCGTCACGCGACCCCGCCCCGAGTTGTACGATCGTATAGACGCCCGTGTGGACCAGATGATTGCCGAAGGGCTGGTGGACGAGGTGCAACGTCTGGTCGCGGCCGGCTACGCCTGGGACCTGCCGGCCATGACCGGGCTCGGCTACCGGCAGATCGGCCAATACCTGCGTGGGGAGCTCGCACTGAGCCAGGCCATCGCGCTCATCAAACGCCAGACGCGACGCTTCGTGCGCCAGCAGTGCACCTGGTTTCGCGGCGATGATCCGGCCATCCGGTGGGTTGATCCGGGAACGACCGTGTTCAGTGAGATCCTCGAAGGGGTCGGCGGTTTTCTGGCCTGAAAATCGCCTCGCCAAGCGCCGGCGCTTGGCGAGGTTTCGATTTGCCGACTTTGCACCGGTCATGGTACACTGTTTCTGCCGCCGACCCGCATGGGCGGCGAGCCAGTTCCAACCAACAACCCAGTCGCTTGGATCGCAGCAGCGACCGAGACGGCAGCATACTCTGATCGCGATCGCCCCCGGCATCCCGCGCCGTGTGATCTCGTCGGCCTTGCCCCTCGGTTCAGCGAGGGGTTTTTTGTTGGCCGGAGGCTACGATGACCCGCAAAAAGATGACCATCCTGGCGCTCCACCAAAAGAAGGCGCGCGGGGAGCCGATCACCATGGTGACGGCCTACGACTATCCTGGCGCACAGGCGGCCGATAGGGCCGCCATTGACTGCCTGCTGGTCGGCGATTCAATGGGCATGGTGGTGCTCGGGTACGACTCGACCGTGCCCGTGACGATGGAAGAGATGCTGCACCACTGCCGGGCCGTCCGCCGCGGCGCGCAGTACGCGTATACGATCGGCGATATGCCTTTCATGTCCTACCAGGCCGATCGCAGCGAAGCCATCCGCAACGCGGGCCGCTTCCTAAAGGAGGCCGGCATGGATGCGGTCAAACTCGAAGGGGGTCGCGAGATGGCCGGCACGGTGGCCGCGATCACCGCCGCGGGCATCGCGGTCATCGGCCACATCGGCCTGACGCCCCAATCCGCCAGCAAGCTCGGCGGCTATCGGGTTCAGGGCCGCACAGCGGCCGATGCGCAGCGCCTGCTGGAGGACGCCCAGGCGCTGGAAGCAGCCGGCGCGGTCATGATCGTCCTGGAGATGGCGCCTGATCGGGTGGCCGAGGTGATCTCTGGCCGCGTGCGCGTGCCGATCATCGGCATCGGCGCTGGACCGGGCTGCGATGGTCAGGTGCTCGTGCTGCACGACCTGCTGGGGATGTTCGACCGCTTCATCCCGCGCTTTGTCAAACGCTATGCTGAACTCTTCGGCGAGATGGAGCGGGCCCTGGCGTCCTATCGCGATGACGTCGCAGGCCGGCGCTTTCCAGGCCAGGAGCACGCGTTCGCGATGGACGATGCGGCCTGGGCTGAATGGATGGCTTCCGGCAAGATCGAGGGCCCCACCCCGGTCCGCTGAATCGCTGGGAGGCTTGCTGTGCGTATTGGGCTGCTGGGCACGGGGGCTCTCGGCTGCACGTTTGCGGCCCGGCTGGCGCCGGTCGCGGAAGTGTGGATGCTCGGCGCCTGGTCCGAAGGCGTGGCGGCGGTCCAGCGCCGCGGGGTGACGGTGCACGAGCCCGACGGCCGCCTCCGGCAGGCCCAGGTGCGCGCCACCAATGATCCCCGCGACCTTCCGGTCTGCGATGTAGCCGTGGTGCTGGTCAAGAGCTACCAGACCGAGCGCGCGGCGGCCTGGGCCGGCCACATCCTGGCGGCCGGCGGATTGGCTGTCACCCTGCAGAATGGGCTGGACAATGGCCCACGGCTGGAGGCCGGCCTCGCGGAGAACCCGCCAGGCTGGATGTCCCTCTCGAATGCGTCGCCGGCGCGCAGCCTTCCTGTGCCGGACGCGATGCCAGTGCGAAGGCTCCCCGTGGGACGGCCCGTGGAAAAATGTCCCGGTTTGGAGGCTTCAGCCGGTTACATGGTTGGCGAGAGTGACCGGCTAATCCTAACAGGAGGCTTCGCACAGCCTCGAGACCGGGACGGCGGGCGATTTTCAGAGCAGTCTCCCACACGCATCCCGGCCAGGGCTGTCGCTGTGGGCGTGACCTACAACGGCGCCACGCTGCGCGGCCCCGGCGAGGCGCGACACGTCGCGCTGCTGCCCACCTACATCGCCGCGCCAGCGCCAGCCGCCGATCGGGCGGCCGCATTCGTCGCGCTGTTGCAGGAGGCAGGTCTGCCAGCGCACGTGGATGCCGACATCGCGGGACGGCTGTGGGGCAAGGCGACGGCGAACGCAGCCATCAACCCGCTGACCGCGCTCTGGCGCGTGCCGAACGGTGAGCTGCTGGTCAATACGGACCGCCGCGCGCTGCTGCACGCCCTGGCGCACGAGGCCGCGGCGGTCGCGACAGCACGCGGGGTGACACTGCCGTTTGAGGATCCTCGCGCCTACGTCGAGGAGGTCTGTCGCGCGACGGCCGCCAACCGCTCCTCGATGCTCCAGGACATCGAGCGCGGCCGGCCGACCGAGATCGACAGCATCAACGGCGTCATCGTCGCCACGGGCCGCCGGCTGAACATACCCACACCGGTCAACACGACGGTGTGGCGGCTGATCAGAGGACTGCGCGGGGAGGCTGAGGCTGAAGTTGCGGCTAAGGTTGAGGTTGAGGCTGAGGCATAGTAGTTCAGCGAGGTCTCCTGACCGAGCGGTTTAAGTTGAGGTGAACCATGCATGTTGTTTCTAGCGTCGCCGATGTCCGTCGCATCCGGCGTGAGCTGGCTGGCTCATGGGGCCTGGTGCCCACGATGGGGTTTTTGCACGCGGGGCATCTGGCGCTGGTCGAGCGCGCGGCCGCGGAGAACGACCACGTCGGCGTCTCGATCTTCGTCAATCCGACGCAGTTCGGGCCGGCCGAGGATTTGACGGCGTATCCGCGCGACATCGGTCGCGACCTCGAGCTGCTGAGAGAGGCCGGCGCCGATCTGGTATGGACGCCGCCAGTGGACGAGGTCTATCCGCCTGGCTATCAGACGTATGTCGCGGTCGAGGAGGTGACGAAGCCGCTGGAGGGCGCGGCCCGGCCGACGCACTTCCGCGGGGTCGCCACCGTCGTCGCCAAGCTGTTCAACGTCTTCCAGCCCGATCGCGCGTACTTCGGCCAGAAAGATGCGCAGCAGGTCGTAGTGATCCGGCAGATGGCCCGCGACCTGGACTTCCCCATCGAGATCGTCGTTTGCCCCATCGTGCGTGAGCCGGACGGCCTGGCGATGTCCTCCCGCAACATCTATCTGACGCCAGAACAACGCGCGGCCGCGCCGGCGCTCTACCGTGCGCTGTGCGCGGCGCGCGATGCCTGGCGCTCCGGCGAACACGACGCCGGCCGCCTACGCCAGATCATGGCAGGCATCCTGGCTGCCGAGACGCTGGCCGAGGTCGAGTACGTCAGCGCGGCCGACCCGATCACCCTCGTCGAGTTGGAGGATGCCGCGGCAGGCGCGCTGCTCTCGCTGGCCGTGCGCATCGGCCGCGCTCGCTTGATTGACAATGTGTTGGTGGGATGGTAGATTGGTGCTTGGTAGATTGGTACCTGGTAGATTGGGACTTGGTAAATTGGGGGGAAGAGAAGGTCCTGTGCTATTTACGATTGACATCGGCAATACTAATGTCACGATGGGCGCCTACGAAGGCGAGCGTCTGTGCGCCACCTGGCGCGTGGCGACGGTTCATGATCGGATGCCGGATGAATACGGCATCCTGCTGGCTCAACTGCTCGCCCATCGGGGCATCGCGCCGGCCGCCATCACCGGCGTGGCGATCGCCAGCGTGGTGCCGACTCTGACCGGCATCTTCCGCGAGGTCAGTCGGGCCTATCTGAACCAGGAGTCGCTCGTGGTGGACACCGGCGTCAAGACCGGTGTGCGCATCCGCTACGAGAATCCGCGGGAGGTCGGCGCCGATCGGGTGGTGGATTGCGCGGCCGTAAAGGTCAAATACGGCGGCCCCGCGTGCGTGGTGGACTTCGGCACCGCCACGACGTTCGACGCGATCACGGCTGACGGCGACTACCTGGGCGGCGCCATCGCGCCCGGCATCGGCATCGCGGCCGAGGCGCTCTTTTCCCGCGCGTCAAAGCTCTACCGTGTGGAGATCGCGCCGCCTGCGAAAGCCATCGGCACGAACACCGCCATGGCCATGCAGTCGGGCATCTTCTACGGCTACGTGGGCCTGGTTGAAGGGATGGTCGCGCGGTTCCGCAGAGAGCTGGAGGGCGATGCTGGCCGCGACGCAGGACCGCAGATGAAGGTGATCGCCACCGGCGGGCTGGCTGAAAGGGTCGCGCGCGAGACGCAGGTGATCCAACACGTGGACACGTGGCTAACGCTCGATGGTCTGCGGATCATCTATGAGATGAACCGGTGAATCGAAAAACAAGACAAGGAGAAGACGATGCAATACACACATCTGGGCCGCAGCGGTCTGAAGGTCAGCCGGCTTTGCCTGGGCACCATGAATCTCGGCGACGTCACCGACGAGCCGACCAGTCGGGCCATCATGGATCGCGCGTTGGAGCTGGGGATCAACTTCTTCGACACGGCCAATCGCTATGGCCAGCCAAAAGGAGAGGGGATCACCGAAGAACTGATCGGCCGGTGGCTGGCGCAGGGGGGCGGCCGCCGCGAACAGATCGTGCTGGCGACCAAGCTGCGCAACCCGATGGGGCCAGGCCCGAACGACCAGGGCCTGTCGGCCTATCACATCCGCCGCGCGTGCGATGACAGCCTGCGCCGCCTGCGCACCGACCACATTGACCTCTACCAGATGCACCACATCGAGCGGAGCACGCCGTGGGAGGAGATCTGGCAGGCGATGGAGCTGCTGGTGCGCCAGGGAAAGATCAGCTACGTCGGCAGCAGCAACTTCGCCGGCTGGCACCTGGCCCAGGCCCAAGAGGCGGCTCGCGACCGGCGCTTCATGGGGTTGGTGTCAGAGCAAAGCATTTACAACTTGAAGACTCGCACGGTGGAGCTGGAAGTGGTTCCTGCGTGCCGGGCGTATGGCCTGGGGCTGATCGCCTGGAGCCCGCTGAGCGGCGGGCTGCTGGCAGGCGCATTGCGGAAGGTGAGCGAGGGGCGTCGCGCAGACGAGGGGCTGCAACGCCAGATCGAGGCGCACCGCGCGTCGCTGACAGCCTACGAAGCGCTGTGCGCCGAACTGGGCGAAAGCCCGGCCGATGTCGCGTTGGCCTGGCTGTTGCACAACCCGGCGCTCACCGCGCCCATCATCGGCCCGCGCACCGTCGCGCAACTCGAAGGCAGCCTGGCCGCGCTGGAGCTCAAGCTCACGGCCGACGTGCTTGGCCGGCTCGATGCGATCTGGCCGGGGCCGGGCGGCGAAGCGCCCGAGGCCTATGCCTGGTGACGGCGGCGGCACGGCCAGTCAACTTGGGATGGTCGCGACTCAGGCGCACGCCAGCGCCACCTGGATGCCCAACTTGCTGAGATCAAGACGCCAACTCGCGGGCAGGGCGTTATCGGTCACCAATTTGTGAACCACGGTCGGGGGCGCCACCTGGATCATGGACTCGTGGCCAAAGCAGGTGTGATCGGCCAGCAAGATGACCTCGCGCGCAGAGCGGATCATGGCCTGCTTGATCGTGACTTCGCCGATGTCCGTGTGTGAAAGTCCGAAATCCAGTGTGATGCCGGCGACCATCAGGAAGAGCTTATCGCCGCGCAACGTACGCAGCGCGCTCTCCGCGGTCGGGCCGACCAGCACCCCCGTGGTCCGTCGCAGCACGCCGCCGGTGGAGATCAAAGTGATGTCCGGGACATCCGCCAGGGCATCCAGGGCGCGCACGGCGTTGCTGATGACGGTGATGTCGCGGCGACTCCGCAATTCCTCGGCCAGGTAGCCAGCCGTCGGGCCGCCATCCATCAGAATGACATCGCCGGCGGCGACTTCCTGGGCCGCGCAGCGCGCGATCTCTCGCCGGCGCAGCTCCAGCTCTTCCTTCAGAGTCTGCTCCAGATCGAGCACCACAATCTCGATACCCAAGGGGCTCGCATGGGTGCGCATGGCCGTCACGATATTCCGATACCATTCATGCTCCATGAAGCGGATCATGATGCCGATTCGACTCGGTCGTACTGCATCCGGCTCCTGTGCGCTTCCATCCGGATTCGCGGGCAGCGTCAGCCGCCCGCGAACCGCCTCGGGCCGCAACTGCCAACCGTCCTCCGTGCGCGCGTAAAACCGGGGCAAGGTCTCCTTGGTCAGAACGGCGAAAGGCGTGGACAGCCGCAGCGGCAGCGGCCGATGGTTGTACGCTGCAATGGCCGCTTCCACGAGGGTCTGGCCCATGATCTCGGGAAACATGGCCAGCCCGAATCGGCAGTACTCGCCATCCATCAGTTCATCCCGCAGCGTAGCCCCTTCCAGCCCGAAGGTGCAGACGATGGTTCCTTCGGGAGCGAGGCCCAGGTCCTTGCAGGCGCGGATGGCGCCCCAGGCCTGCGTGTCGTTGATGGCGAAGATCACGTTGGTATCGGGGTGCACGCTGAGCGCGTCGCGCGTGAGTTGATAGGCCATGTCCCCGCGCGACTGGGGATTCAGCGACAGCACATCATCGAGCTCCGACACGGTCTGGCGCACCCCATCGAGAAAGCCCCGGCTGCGCGCTTGCGTATTGGATAGGTGATACGTCAGGTCGAGCACACATGCGTGACCGCCGAAATGGTCCTGCACGTAGCGCCCGGCCGAGACGCCCAGACTCAGCCCGGCCTGATAGTCGTCCACAGCCACCAGCGTTTCCGCGCCCTGGATCGGCAACGATTCAGCGATCAGCGGCGCCGACCTGCCGGCCAGCTCTGGCGTCAGGACATCGTACCGGGGGTCTTGCGTCGTGGTGATCAGGACATCCAGTCGTTCGTGAAGCAGACCTGCGACGCGAGCAGATTGTCTGGCGTTGCCGTCGCCAGATGAGGCTGACCGGAGCGCAACCGCGCCGCCATGGGTGCGCTGGACGCGCTTGAGCGCGCTCAATCTTTCCAGATCGCGGCGGATCGTCATTTCGGAGACATGACACAACTCACCCAGTTCACCAACGGACAGAAATCCGCGCTCCTCGATCAGCGCTGCGATGTGCTCCTGGCGTTCCGCGCTTTTCATGTCTGCCTCCCGTAGCGCCGATGGTTACATCCTACACCGTGCATTATAGCCCAAGTCCTGTGCAAAATCAACCATAGGACTTGAGGAGATTGGCTGGTTTCTTACATTCTGCGTTTGACAACCCCTGTTAGCTGTGCTATCCTACCGTCTCGATTCCCCTGCCCAGCACGAACTATGGAAAAGCAACCCGCAGCTTCTTGACAGGCGACCTGGCCGCCTCAATGCCCGGAAGGAGGACCTGGCACAGCCTAGTACACCGACGCGTTCCCTGTACAGAATCGGATGTGGCAGTCATCTCTCTGTCTTCACACCCAAAGGAGCAAACGCCATGAAACCCTCACTGTTCCGCTGTCTCGCGATCGTCGCGGTCCTGGCGATGATCCTGACCGCGTGCGCCCAGCCTGCGCCGACTCCGGCCCCCGCGCCGACCAAGGCGCCAGCGGCTGCGCCCGCGGCGACCAAGGCGCCTGAACCCGCCAAAGCGCCCGAACCGACCAAGGCGCCGGCGGCTGAACCCACCAAAGCCCCCGCGGCGGCTGCGCCCGCAGCCGGCGGCTATTCCATCCCCAACATGGAAGCCTATGCCACCGCAAAGCGCGAAGAGACGCTGATGGTGGATGTGCCGAACCGCTTTGAGGGCTCCGACAACTGGAACCCGTATGTGCCCGGCAACATGGGTGGCTTCGGCCTGGCACAGTGGGGCCGCACGCCACTGCAACTGCTGAGCTACGGCACCGGCAAGGTCGAGATGTACATGGCCGAGTCGTTCACCGGCAACAAGGATTCCACGATCTGGACGCTCAAGCTGCGCAAGGGCATCACCTGGAGCGACGGCGACGCGTTCAACGTGGATGACATCATCTTCTCGGTCGAGATCCAGAAGGCCACCAAGGGTCTCGGCGCCTACGGCACCTACCAGGAGTGGATCAAAGAGGTCAAGAAGATTGATGACTTCACGATGGAGTTCGTGCTGAACAAGCCCAACCCGCGCTTCCCATTGGAGCGCTTCTCCGACATGCTGTGCGGCTATGACACCTTTGTCGCCAAGCACGTCTGGGAGAAGGCGGGCGATCCGTTGACCTTCAAGAACTTCGACCTGAAGCAGGGCTGGCCGCTCAGCACCGGGCCGTATGTGCTCTACAAGATCACCACCAACGAGGCGATCTGGGTGCGCAACGACAACTGGTGGGCCGCCAAGATCGGCCTCAAGCAGTTGCCGGCCCCCAAGCGGATCATCAAAACCTTCGCGGGCGCCGAGGAAGTGCGCGTCGCCACCGCGGCCGACAACAAGTTCGACATCATGGAAGACATCACCCTCAGCTCCTTCGAGGCGCTGATCGCCAAGAACAAGAACTGGAAACCGTTCCAGGAGAACCTGCCCTACGTCTGGCCCGATCCCTGCGCCCGCACCCTCTCGATCAACAACGCCGTCCCGCCCTGGGATGACAAGGACATGCGGTGGGTGTTGAGCAACGTGATGGATCGGCGACAGATCGTTGACGTAGCCTACGAAGGCAGCACGATCCCCGGCGCCTACTTCTGGCCGCTCTACCCCTCGATGCAGAAGTACACCGACATGGTTCCCAAGGACAAGGAAGCGTGGATGCGGGTGCCCCACCTGGACGAGGCCGAAAAGACGCTGAAGGCCAAGGGCTACGCCAAGAGCGGCAAGTACTGGGCGAAGGACGGCAAGACCCTGGCGCTGGAGATCCAGGTCCATGAGGCGTACTCCGAGCTGGAGCGCATCGCTGACGTGTATGTCGAGCAATTGCAGAAGTTCGGCATTGACGCCAAGAAGGCGAAGCTGACCGGCGGCACCTGGGGCGACAACTACAACCTGGGCAAATTCGAGACCATGAGCGGCTGGCAGACCTGCGGCTCGATCATGGAGCCGTACAACACCCTGCGCACGCTGCTCAGCACCGATGGCACGGCCAAGATCGGCGAGCGCCCGGTGGGCCGCCAGAGCGCGTTCCGCTACAACAACCCCAAGTACAACGAGATCGTTGACAAGATCGCTCTCTTGCCGCTTGATGACCCACAGTTGGACGTGCTCGCCAAGCAGGCCATCGAAATCCTCTACGACGACCTGCCGGTTGTCCCGACCGCGCAGTCCCGCAAGTTGATCCCGAACAACTTCACCTACTGGACCAACTGGCCGGACATCAAGAACCACTATACGCGGCCGGTCTCCTGGTGCGGCAGCTTCCTGGCTGTGCTCACCGAGATCAAGCCAGCGAAGTAGTCATTCATTCGTGTCATTGCGAGGGCTGGTTGGTAGCCCGAAGCAATCCCCGCCGTCAAGCAGGAGATTGCTGCGGGCCAGACAACGGGCCTCGCAATGACTTTGTTCGGTGACAAGAGAGGGCTTATGGGCGGACTTACCAGGCAGTACGTGTTGACCCGGCTCTTCATGTGGCTTCTGACCATCTTGATCGGCTCCTCGGCAGTCTTCATTATCCCACGCCTTGCGCCCGGCGACCCCGTCACCGGGATGGTCATGCGCATTGCGGAGCGGGAGGGCCGCGTGGAAAACGCCCAGGAATTGATCGCGGCCTGGAAAGAGCGGTTTGGCCTTGACAAGCCCCTCTACATCCAATATATCCGCTATCTGGGCAACCTGGCACGTTTTGACTTCGGCTATTCGCTCGCGCGCTTCCCCGTCACCGCTTGGGAGATGGTCAGTCGAGCATTGCCCTGGTCGTTGGGGCTGCTCTCGACTGCATTGGCCTTTTCATTCAGCATCGGCATCACCATCGGCGCGCTGATGGGTTGGCGCAAGACGCCCCAATGGCTCCAGAATATCCTTCCCCTTAGCCTGACCTTCACCTCAATCCCTTACTTCATGTTTGGGATCCTGCTGATCTATCTGGTGGCCTTTCAGTTGCACTGGTTGCCGGTGTCTGGCGGCTATTCTCGCGATGTGGATCCTGGGCTGAACCTGCCATTCATCGTCAGCGTGATCAAACACGGACTCCTGCCGCTGATCTCTATCGTTCTGACTTCCATGGGCCATTGGGCGTTGGGCATGCGCGGCTTGATGATCGGCGTCAACAATGAGGACTACTTCTTGCTGGCGCAAGCCAAGGGGTTGTCGCCGGCGCGCGTCTTCTTCCGCTACGGCATCCGCAACAGCATCTTGCCGGCGCTTACCTCGTTGGCGTTGGGCATGGCCGGCCTGATCAGCGGCTCGACATTGGTGGAATACATTTTCGCCTACCCCGGGACCGGCTACACTCTATTCCAGTCCATCATCCAACAAGACTACGCGGTGATGCAAACCATTTGCAACATGATGATCATCATCACCGCCACCAGCGTGCTATTGTTGGATCTCCTCTACCCGCTGATTGATCCGCGCATCACCTTCAAGAGAAACAAGCTGTAGGGAGAAAACTGGATGACGACCTCTTCCACCTCAGCGCCCCTCCCGCAACCGTTCCGCTCAGCGCGTGCGCGGCGGCTGAACCTATCCTGGGTGAACATCAAGCTGGCCATCGGCGCGACCATGATCCTGGCGGTCCTGCTCTTCGGCTTGATCGGGCCGTTCTTTTGGGACACCGAGCTGGCCTATGTGGGATCATCCCCGCGCAACCTGCCCCCCATGTGGGCGGAAAAAGGCCGCGCCGATCATCCTCTTGGCAGCGAAAGCATGGGCCGCGACATGCTGGCGCAGCTCATCGTCGGCACGCCCTCGTCGCTCAAGGTCGGCTTCATCGCCGCCTCGATCGGCCTGGGGGTCGGGCTGATCCTCGGCTCGTGCGCGGGCTACCTGGGCGGCCGGGTAGATACGGTCGTGCGCACCATCAGCGACTCGGTGGTCACGATCCCATCGCTGGCGGTGCTGGTCGTCATCGCAGCCTTCGTCAAGATGACCGACACCACTGTCATGGCGCTGATCCTGGCGCTCTTCGCCTGGCCTGGGCCGACGCGCGTGGTCCGGGCCCAGGTGCTCAGCCTGCGCGAGCGCGGCTACGTGCGAATGGCGCAGCTCTCGGCCGCGTCCGTGCCAGAGATTATGTTCATGGAGATGTTGCCGAACATGCTCCCCTGGCTGGCGGCCAGCTTCACCGGCGGCATCTCGGGCGCCATTCTGGGCGCGACCGGTCTGGAGGTGCTGGGCCTCGGACCCACGCGCGTGCCTTCGCTGGGCATGATCATCAACTATGCCACGACCGCCTCGGCGCTGTTGCGCGGCATGTACTGGTGGTGGTTCCCGCCGATGCTGATCTTGATGATCATATTCACCGGCTTCTTTCTGATCACGATTGGGCTGGATGAGATCGCCAACCCGCGGCTGCGAGGGGTGAAGGCATGACCAACGTGCACATGGAAATCCCAAAGGTCCTGGAAGTCAACGATCTCAGTGTCCACTATCTGACCCCGCGCGGAGCCGTCATCGCCGCCAACAACGTGAACTTCTACATTCGCCAGGGCGAGATCGTCGGTCTGGTGGGCGAATCCGGCTGTGGCAAAACGACCGTCGCTATGGCGATCCTGCAAATGGTGCAGTCGCCGGGCAAGATCATGGCCGGTGAGATCAAGATCAACGGGCAGAACCTCCTCGACCTGAGCGAGGCCGAGCTGCGCAGACGGCGCTGGCGCGAGTTGGCGCTGGTGCCGCAAGGCGCGATGAACTCGCTCAACCCGGTGCTCAAGATCAAAGAGCAGATGGGTGATGCGATCGCCGCGCATGAACCGATCCGCGGCCGGGCCTTGAAAGAGCGCGTGCTGGAGCTGCTGGATGATGTGGGCCTGCCGGCTCGCGTCTACAACTTGTATCCCCACGAGTTGAGCGGCGGCATGAAGCAACGCGTCTGCATCGCGATGGCAATCGCTCTCAACCCGCCGATCATCATCGCCGACGAGCCGACCAGCGCGCTCGACGTGGTCGTGCAACGGGTCGTGGCGCAAACGTTGCTCGATGTGAAGCGGCGGTTGGGCGTCTCGATGCTGATGATCGGCCACGATATGGGTTTGCAGGCGCAGATGGTGAACCGGGTGGCGGTGATGTACGCCGGCAACCTGGTGGAGATCGGCCCGGTCGAGGCGATCTTCGAGGCGCCTCAGCATCCGTACACCCAACTGCTCATCGAAGCCATCCCCTCAATTGACGAGCGCAAGCCGCTGAAGGTCACAGAAGGCCTGACGCACGATCTACGCAACCCACCGCCGGGCTGCATTTTCCAGTTCCGCTGCCCCCTCGTGCGCGAAGCTTGCCTGGAGGCCCGGCCGCCGCTGGAGCGGGTAGCGGCGGATCACTTCGTCGCCTGTCCGATCTATCGCTATAGGAGACCTGCGTAGCCATGGCCGAGCCGATCCTGCAAATCAAGAGCGCGACGAAGACTTTCGGCGGCGGGTTCCTGGACCCCAACCCGCCATTGGTCGCGCTGAAAGACTTCAACCTGGACATCTACGAGGAGCCAGCGCGTATCACGACGATCGCCGGCGAAAGCGGCAGCGGCAAGACCACCCTCGCCAACGCGATCCTCGGTTTCCTTCCGCTCACATCGGGGCAGATCCTCTACAAGGGCATTGACATCTACAGCATGAACCGCCAGCAGCGCCTCGCCTATCGCAAGGAGGTGCAGGCGATTTTCCAGGATCCCTACGAGGTTTACAACCCCTTCTGGCGCGTCCAGCACATCTTCGACCTGGTCGTGCGGCGCTTCGGGCTGGCCCAGACCAAACAGGAGGCACGCGATGCCGTCGAGGATGCACTCAACCTGGTCGGACTGCGCGGCGATGAAATCCTGGAGAAGCATCCGCATCAACTCAGCGGCGGGCAGCGGCAGCGCGTCATGGTGGCGCGCGCCTACATGCTGCGGCCGCGGCTGATCGTGGCCGACGAACCGGTCTCGGCGGTGGACGCGTCGCTGCGCGCCATGATCCTCGACATCATGCTCCGCCTGCGCGACGAGCACAGAATCTCCTTCCTTTATATCACCCACGACCTCTCGACCGCGTATCAGATTGGCGACGAGATGGTGATCCTCTTTCAGGGCATCACCGCAGAGATGGGGCAGACGACCCAGATCGTGGAAAACCCCAAGCATCCCTACGTGCAAGAGCTGATCGCCTCGATCCCTGCGCCCAACCCGCGGCGCAAATGGGCCACCGAGATCAAACTGCCACCGGAAGATGTCATGCGTTTCGGAAATCCAAATAGCTGCCGCTTCTATCCGCGCTGCCCACACCGGATGGAGCACTGTCTCAACGCGCAGCCACCGCTCTACAAGATTGACACGACCGATCACGAAGCGGCTTGCTTCCTGTACGATCCACAGGCGTCGCGATGAGTGAGATGACCAGCAGAGAGCGGGTTCGCGCCATCATCCGGCACGAACCCGCGGATCGCGTCGGCTTCTGGTTGGGCAATCCGCACGGCGACACCTGGCCGATCTATTACGACTACTTCGGCACGACCGACCGGACGGCCATCCGGCGTCGGTTGGGCGACGATTATCTGTGGGTCTGCCCCGAGCTTATCCCTGGCTCCTATCGCCCCCCCAAAGGTAAGCCGATGTTCGGCGCCGGCGTCAAGAAGACGCGTCACGGCGCGCCGGGCCCCTTCGCCGATTGCGAAGACCCGCGCGCCGTGGACGACTACGAATGGCCGCGGGCCGAGTATGTGGATTTCACGGCCTGTCTCGACGCGCTGCACAACGCCGGCGACCTCTATCGCGCCAGCGGCATGTGGACGCCTTTCTATCATAATGTCATGGATCTGTTCGGGATGGAGAACTACCTCACCAAGATGTACACCCATCCCGAAGTCGTCCTGGCGGTGACGGACAAGGTCTGCGAATTCTACTACGCGGCGAACGAACGCCTCTACGCGGCGGCCGGCGACCTGATTGACGGCTACTTCTTCGGCAACGACTTCGGCACCCAGCTCGATCTGATCGTCGGGCCGAAGCTGTTCGACAAATTCATCCTTCCCTGGTTCCGCCGCTTTACCGATCAGGGCCACCGCCACGGCTACCAGGTGATCCTGCACTCCTGTGGCTCGATTTATCGAGTCATTGACCGGCTGATCGAGGCCCGCGTGGACTGCCTGCACCCGCTGCAGGCGCTGGCGCGTAACATGAACGCCGACTATCTGGCGCGGCATTACAAAGGTCGAATCGCCTTTCTGGGCGGTATTGATACGCAAGACCTGTTGATACACGCCACACCGCAGCAGATCAAAGACGAGGTGCGCCGCGTGCGCGATCTGTTGGGACCGTTGCTAATCGTCAGCCCCAGCCACGAGGCGTTGTTGCCGAACATTCCTCCCCAAAATGTCGTCGCGATGGCCGAAGCTGCGCGCGAATAACTCCAAAGAAGGCCGATATGTTCAACAACCTCCCCATCCGTAACCCACAACCCGACGGCGGCCGCTTCGTCCGCACGATTCTGGGCCAGGAGCATCCCGCCCGGCCTCCGCTCTTCGAATACCTCGCCGATAGCGAGCGGATCATCCGACCGGTCGTCTCCGCGATGCTGGGCCACCGGTGGGTCGTCCCCGGCGACGACCGCGCGTCGCAGGCCGCGTACCTGGACAATTTCATGGCGTTCTGGTATCACCTCGGCTATGATGTGATCAAGTTCGAGCGCGGCTTCCCGTGGCATCTGCCCAGCGTGATCGCGCCCGACACTGCGACCGGCGGCGCGACCGAACGTGGCTGGGCCGACGAGCACAGCGGCGTGATCCGCTCGTGGGCCGACTTCGAGCAGTATGCCTGGCCTACCATCGAGCAGTTGGATTTCTTCCCGTTCGAGTACATCAGCCAACACCTCCCCGCGGGGATGGGGCTGTTCCTTTCGCATTCGGGCGGCCCCTACGAGGTGCTGAGCCGGCTGATGTCGTATGAGGGGCTGGCGCTGGCGCTGTACGACGATCCGGCGCTCATCAAGGCCGTGGCCGAGCGCGTGGGCGGGCTGATGGAGCAGATGTATGTCCACCTGCTCCAATTGCCCAACGTGCTCGGCCTCTTCCCCGGCGATGACATGGGCTTCCGCACCGCCACCCTGGTCTCGCCGAAGGCGCTGCGCGCCTACACGCTGCCGTGGCACCGACGCTTCGCCGCGATGGCGCACGGCCGGGGCTTGATCTACTGTCTTCACTCCTGCGGCAATCTGGCGACGATCATGGAAGACCTGATCAACGACGTGAGGATTGACGCTAAGCACTCCTACGAAGACGCGATCATGCCGGTCGAGGATTTCCAGGCGCGCTATGGAGATCGCATCGGCGTCATCGGCGGGGTGGACGTGGATCGCCTGGCCGCTCGCTCGCCCGCACAGGTCCGTATGCGCGCGCGGCAGATCATTGAGATCTGCGGCGGCCGGGGCCGCTATGCCTTCGGCTCCGGCAACTCGATCCCGAATTACGTCCCGGTGGAAAACTACCTGGCGATGGTGGATGAGGTGTGGAATTGAGGGTAGTGCAGACCGGTCACGCTTCTGAAACCTGGCAGGCCGTCACATATGGAACACATCACCGTCTACCGTGAGCCCGGCCGCTACGCGGGCTGGCCGGCCAACTACGGCGTCTGGGCGTGGGGCGATGAGATCGTTGTGGGTTTCACCGTCGGCTACCACGATCCGGCCGGCGGCTTTCATGCGCGCGACCGCAGCCGGCCCTTCGTCGCCATGCAGGCGCGCAGCCTGGACGGCGGCCGGAGCTGGGTCGTAGGGCCCACGCCCTGCCGCACCCCTGGCGGCCGCGGCCTCTCGGCCGATGAGCATGTGCAGCCCGCGCTGTGGACGCTGAACGCCATCGAGCAAGGGCTGGAACACACGCCCACGCCCTGCCCCGGCGACGTGGACTTCACCCAGCCCGACTTCGCCCTGATGTGCGGCCGCACGGGACTCAAGGCAGGCGCCCGCTCCTGGTTCTACATCTCCTTCGACCGCTGCCGCGCCTGGGAAGGCCCCTACCGCCTGCCGATGTTCGGCTACACCGGGATCGCGGCGCGCACAGACTACCTGGTTTCGGGGCCAGGCGCGTGCACCCTCTTCCTGACCGCCGCCAAGGCGAACGGCGACGAGGGCCGCGTCTTCTGCGCACGCACGACCGATGGCGGCCAGACCTTTGCGCGCCTGGCGGAGATCGGGCCGGAGCCGGCCGGCTACGCCATCATGCCCGCCAGCCTGCGGCTGAGCCGTTCGCGCATCCTGTGCGCGATGCGCTGCTGCCAGCGGCCCAGCGAGTTCACCGCGGCCCGCCACTGGATTGACCTCTACGCGTCCGATGACGACGGCCGGACCTGGGGCTATGTGACCCGGCCCGTGGCCGACACCGGTTCCGGCGGCAATCCGCCGACCCTGACCAGACTGCACGACGGCCGCCTGTGCATGACCTACGGCTTTCGCGGCCAGCCTTTCGGCATCCGCGCCAGGCTGAGCGCGGACGAGGGGCTGACCTGGCGCGACGAGATCATCCTGCGCGACGACGGCGGCAGCCACGACCTCGGCTACCCGCGCACAGTCCAGCGACCCGATGGCGAACTCGTCACCGTCTACTACTTCAACGACCGGTTGGCTGGCGAGGCGTATATCGCGGCGACGCTGTGGCGGCCGTGAGCCGCCGTCACGGTCACCGGCCCAACACGAACGGCAGCGACTCCTTCACACCCTCCAGCACCACCGCCATCTCGGCCGCCGGCCGGAGCGCAAGCTCGCCCGTGAACGGCGCTTTCAGCTCCATCTCGCGCACCTCGAAAGCGGGCGATAGAACCACGCGCACCCTGGCGCTCTCGTAGACCAGACGATCATCCACGGCCGTCAGGCGCAACTCCTGGCCGTTCTCCCGCCGCCGGATCGTGTCGCCCGCGATGTGCAGTGCATTACTCGTCTCCCGCAGAAAATCGCGCTCGCTCAGGAAGAGCCGCGGCTTGTCCCACCAGGGCCGGCCCTGGTGGACGCAGAACGTATCGCAGTTGCCGCACTCGTTGCAGAAGTCATCCACGTGGAGGATCTGGCGAGTCTGCTCGACGGCGAACGGCTCGGCGCGGCCCACAGTCAACTGGCCATCCACACAGACCAACACCGGCACGGTCCAGCGCACGGCTGAGATGAAGAAGGTGAGATTGGATCGGTTGGGGCACACCTCGACGCACTTGTCGCAGAAGGTCGTACACTGCACGCAGCGCCACGCCTCGGCCCGGGCCTGCTCCTCGGTCAGCGGTTGCTCGATCAGCTCGAAGCCGCGGCGCTGGCCGATCGGCAGCATCTCGGGTTTGCGCTCAGTCTCCTTGCGAGCGCGCACGTGCTTCACGCAGATGACCTCCTCCTCCGAGAGCCGGGCGAACTGCGCTGGCGGCTGGCTGAACGCGATCCCCAACTCCCGACAGATCGCCTCGGCCGCGCGGCGACCGTCCGCGCACGCGGCGATGATGCTGTCTGGCCCGACGACCACATCGCCGCCCGCATAGATGCGCGCCGCCCCGGCCAGCCCGGTCTCGGCATCCGCCCGGATGGAGCCATTCTTATGTAATGTAACCTGGCTGCCATCCAGAAAGGTCAGATCGGGGAGCTGGCCGACCGCCACGATGATCGCATCGGCCGCGACCTTGAACTCGCTCCCGGCGATCGGAACCGGCTGCCGCCGGCCGTCGGGACCGGCTTCGCCCAGATGGTTGCGCAGACACCGCAGCCCGACCACCTGTCCATCTTGCCGCAGCACCTCGAGAGGCGTCGCCAGTTCCTCCAACAGCATCCCCTCCTCCAGGGCCGCCTCCAGCTCCTCTGCCTGGGCCGGCATCTCCTGGCGCGTGCGCCGATAGACCACGGTAGCGGGACGGCCCGTCAGCCGCTGCGCCACCCGCGCCGCGTCCATGGCTGTGTCGCCGCCGCCGATCACCAGCGCGCGGCGGCCGAGGTTGGGCCGTTCGCCGCGATGGACGGCTGCGAGCAGATCGAGCGCGGAGAAGACGGCCGGGCCTCCGATGCCGGGGATCTGCAACCGGGCATCTCTCTGAAAGCCGCTGGCGATGTAGACCGCCGCGAAGCCCTCTTGCAGCAGCGCCTCTGGCGGGACGGCGACGGGGTGCGAGAGCACGATCTCCGCGCCCAGGTCCACGATGCGATCCACATCCTGCTGGATGATCTCGCAGGGCAGGCGGAAGGTGGGAATCAGCCGCAACATGCCGCCGGCGACATCCTTCGCCTCGTAAATCGTCGGCCGCACGCGGTTGAGCGCCAGATAGTAGGCCGCGGCCAGCCCCGACGGCCCGGCGCCGATGATGGCGACGCGAGGGGAGGATGAGGGATAGAGACGAGAGATAGAGACGAGAGACGGAGACGCGAGGGGGTGGAGGTTGGAGGTTGGAGACTGGAGACTGGAGACTGGAGACTGGAGGGTGGAAGTTGGGGGTTGCGGGTGGATGGCAGATGTGTCATTCGACGCGGAGGCGGAGATGGCGGCGTGCGGCCGGGCGATGCGGCCGTGCTCCTCGGCGAAGCGTTTGAGGGCGCGGATGGCGACTGGCCCCTCGTAGTCGTTGCGCGTGCAGCGGGTCTGGCACAGGGCGTTGCAGACGTAGCCAGTGATCGCGGGCAGAGGGTTGCGGGCCAGGATCACCTCTAACGCGGTATCGCAGTCGCCCTGCGCGATCCACCAGGCGTAGTCGGGCACATCCTGGCGCACCGCGCACTGCTCGACGCATGGCGCCGCGACGCAGTCGAAGAGCTCCAGGCGCCTGGCGGTTTTCGGAAGACCATAACGCACATAGTGTTTCTTGTAGCGCGGTTCGGTCAGCGCCTCGGCCGCGGCCCGCGCCAGGTTCGCCAGCGGGTCGGCTGCCAGCGTCGCCAGGCTGTCCGCGCGGGCCGCGGTCATGGCGGCCTCGATGTTCGCCAGCCACTGCCCAAAACGCGCATAGCCGCCCGGCTTCAACAGGTCCGAGACGGCCGTCACCGGGCAGGCGCCGGCCGCCAGGATGTCGGCGACGTTGAGCGCATCCGCGCCGGCCGAGAAGGAGACCTTCAGATCATGCCCTGAGCCACCATCGAAGTCCCGCGCCAGCCTGTGGAATAAATTGATCGTGATCGGATAGAGCGCGCGGCCCGACATGTACACCTCGTCGCCGGGCAGAACCCCGCGGTGGTTGCGCATCGCCAGCGTATTGCTCAGCTTGACGCCGAAGGTCAGCCCTTGTCTGGTCGCTGCATCTCCCAACGTCCTGATCAGCGCCACGGCTTTGCTGTACTCCAGATCGTGCTCGAAGACAGCTTCGGGAATCTGGATTTCGGTGAAGCCGAGCTCGCGGTGCAGGATGCGCAACACCTCATCGCGGCCCAGCAGGGTGGGATTGAGCTTCACTGCGGTGTGCAGCCGCCGTTCCTCCAGGAGATAACGGCCAATCCGCTCGATTTCATCCGGCGGGCAGCCGTGCATGGTGGAGAGCGCGACGCTGTTCGTCAGGCGCGGCGGGATCGCGATGTCGCTGAACTGCGGGAAACGCCGGCGCAGCACGCCCTTGATCTCAGCGATCTCGGCCGACGCGTCTGCCATCCGATCCATGAAGCGCGTCATGCGAGAACTGCGGATGCCGTCCAGGTTATAGCCGACGCTCATGTTGAAAACAGTGCCCAGCGGCGCTTTGCCCTCCCAGCCGAGCACACGCGGCAGGAGATGAATCAGCGCCCAGGCGTTGATGTACTCCTGGGCCGACTGCTCCAGCTTGAACTCCTGCGACCATTCGACGTTGTAGCCCTCGTCAGCCAGATCAATGCACGGCCGCGGGATCTCCAGCTCGTCCATGATCTGGACCGTCTTGAGCTCGATGAAGCGCCCGCCGCAGAGCCAGGCCGAAACGATGTTTTGGGCCAGTTGCGTGTGAGGTCCGGCGGCTGGCCCGATCGGGGTCGCCATGTAGGAACCGTAGAAATCGGCGAGAGCGTAGGGCGCATCAGCACGCGGGGTGTAGAAAAACGAGCGATGGATGCCGAAGATAGACTGTGCATGTTCGTATTCACGCAGAATCCAGCGCAGCAGGGTCTCGAACGGTTGAGGGTTCATCCGGTCCGACATCATCATTCCTCCGATAGGCGCCAGCAGTGATAGGAATCCATGCGGCCGATTATGCCACAGATAGGAGTTCGCGGCAAGGCAAGCGCCGCAGGTCGGGATTCCCGTCGCTCCTTTTCCCGATTTGACAAAGCATCCGGTCTACGGTAGTATATAGGCAATTTGTAGGTCGTGACAGGCTTACCAAGTTTTGCGTAACAGGCGTCACAGGCGGCGTCTTCCACGATGACAAGACATCCCACAGGCGGCCGCCGGCTGGACGCCTCAGCAGGATGCATGACGAAAAAGACTCGTTTGTCGTAGCGTCAGCTCCAGCGTGTCTCATTTTGCTCTCTCCAACTAGCTGTCGAGCATGCCAGCCGGCGGCGCGGCGGAGCATTGTCTGTGCCATTCCACATGCAGACGATGCCTTCCCTTCATCCAACCCCACAACAAACAACCGAATAGGCCTTTCTGCAAGAGCGAGACCGCGCCTGACCAGGGCCGGCCGCATGCAGGCTACTCCCGCCGACATCGTGCAACGTCCGCACACGCCGACCCTGTCAGAGGTGCAAAACCCGAGGGTCGTTTTTCATTGCTCTGAACCTGACCCTATCACAAGGCCCATACTGTGAACGATCTCGTGCCGAAATCGGCCCGCCAGGAATCCGTTCCCAACGACAGCCTGACCTTTCTGAATCCCCAGCAGGTCGCGCGCATTGACCGCGCCCTGGACAAGGTGGGGCAGTTCGGCGAGGTGCGTCTTGTCGTCGTCAAGGGCCGACTGCGCTTCATTCAGATCATGCACAGCGAGGACGTAGAAAGCTGAACTGTGGAAGCCATCGAACGCATCTGCTGGAACGAGCAGCCACTGTGCTACATCATCCGGGCCGACCTTCTGCCCGCCAAGACCACCTTCTTGACGCCGCCCGAGTTCAAGCAACAGGTGGGCTTCATCGTCTATCCGAAGGATGCTGAGATCGGCCGGCACGTTCACCGGCCGATCGAACGCCGGCTGACCGGCACCTCCGAGGTGTTGGTGCTGCGCAAGGGCCGTTGTCTGATTGATGTGTACAATGACCACCACGAACTGGTCGCCACCCGCGAGCTGCACGTCGGCGACGTCATGCTGATGGTCGGCGGCGGTCACGGCTTCCGCATGCTAGAGGACACCATCTTCCTCGAAGTCAAACAAGGGCCCTACACCGGGCTGGACGAGAAGGAACGGTTTTGAGGATTTCGGATTGGCGATTTGCGATTGCCGTTTGCTCGTCTACCGACAGGTGAAGCATGATTCCGGTCAATGAGCCGTTGTTGGCCGCGCGCGAGCTGGAGTATGTGACGGAATGCGTGCGCACGGGCTGGATCTCCTCAGCCGGGCGTTTCATCGAGGAGTTCGAGCGCCGCTGGGCCGACTACTGCGGGATGAAGCACGGCGTCGCGGTCAGCAACGGCACCACAGCCCTGCAAGTCGCGGTCCGCTGCCTCGATCTGCAGCCGGGCGACGAGGTGATCTTGCCGACCTTCACGATCATCTCGTGCGCCCTGGCGATCGTGGAGACGGGCGCCAGGCCGGTGCTGGTGGATTGCGACCCGCGCACCTGGTGCATGGATGTGACCCAGGCCGCGGAGAGGATTACCCCGCGCACGCGCGCCATCATGCCCGTCCACATCTACGGTCATCCGGTGGACATGGACCCGCTGCTCGCCCTGGCCGAGCGGCATGGCCTGGCGATCATCGAGGACGCGGCCGAGGCGCACGGCGCGGAATACCTGGCGGGGCGTCACGGGCCGCACGCGGCCTGGCGGCGCTGCGGCGGGCTGGGCCGGCTCAGCACCTTCAGCTTCTATGCCAACAAGCTCATCACCACCGGCGAAGGCGGCATGGTGTTGGCCGACGATGACCGCTACGCGGAAAGAGCACGCGGTCTGCGCAACCTCTGTTTCCGGCCGGAACGCCGCTTCTATCACACCGAGATGGGCTACAACTATCGCCTGACCAACCTCCAGGCTGCGCTCGGCGTGGCGCAGATCGAGCGCATGGATCAGATCGTCGCCCGGAAACGCTGGTTGGGCCAGGCGTACACCGAACGGCTAGCCGGTCTGCCGGGGCTCCAGCTCCCCGTCGAAGAGTCATGGGCCAGGCAGGTCTACTGGATGTATGGCCTGGTGCTGGATGAAAGCGCGGGCATGGATGCCACTGAGTTTGGCCGCCGCTTGCGCGGCCTGGGGGTCGAAACGCGGC
>Ga0194126_10002531_pt1 | contig 29588 bp, 24 predicted proteins | sample TA2KigC150mmetaG_FD_148641 | JGI IMG/M metagenome (GOLD analysis project Ga0194126, IMG submission 148641) | Freshwater microbial communities from Lake Tanganyika, Tanzania - TA2015035 Kigoma Deep Cast 150m | ecosystem: Environmental > Aquatic > Freshwater > Lake | place: Tanzania: Lake... | reverse complement strand
AGATGAAGTGCTGATAGACTGCGATCAAGACGCATTAGTTTATAAAGTAACGCTAAAAAAAGGTGGTGTTTGCCATACTTTCAATGAAAATGGAGAAAACAGAAAGGCTTGTTTTTACAGGTCATTAAATAATCATTTACAGACTTTAAAATTCTTAGAAAAATGAACGATAAACTTATAGAAGAGATAGAATTACTAGGCGATTCGCATGCAATGACATCTCCTGAAACGCCATTGCGTGCAGATGCTTTTGTAAAATCTGATGAGGCAAAGATTGAAGCTATTCATGGGTACTTCCAAAAAATAATGGAAGAACTGGGTTTGGATTTAGAAGACGATAGCTTAAAGGGAACACCATACCGAGTAGCCAAGATGTATGTGAAAGAAATGTTTGCGGGACTAAACCCAAAAAACAAACCCAAACTTTCTGTTTTTGATAACAAGTATGAGTATAATAAAATGTTGATTGAAAGTGATATTACGTTTAATTCTGCTTGTGAGCATCATTTTCTACCTATCATCGGAAAAGCACATGTAGGCTATGTTTCGAGTGGTAAAGTAATTGGGCTTTCTAAAATAAACCGCATTGTAGATTATTATGCCAGAAGACCTCAAGTGCAAGAGCGTATGAGTATGCAAATTTTTAATGAATTAAAAAATGCCCTACAAACAGATAATGTAATTGTGGTAGTAGAAGCAGAACACTTGTGCGTATCAATCAGAGGAGTAAACGATAAATCTTCAAAAACAACTACCATTGAATATGCAGGTGTTTTTGATAATGATACTGTTCGTAGTGACTTTTTTAAATTGATTAATTCTAAATAAATTCTATGGAAGCCAGTGTAATTTTAAAAATGAATGCTTGTAGAGTTACGCAACATCGACTAGATGTGTTAAACTATTTTATGCAATCTAAAATAGCATTAACCCAAGGCGATTTGGAGGATAAATTTAAAAATAAGATAGATCGTGTGAGTTTATATAGAATGTTACATTCTTTTTCGGAAAAGAACATTCTATGCAAGTTAGTAGATTCTAAAGGTACATTGAGTTATGTTTTTGACAAACATTCATTGGATAATAAAGACCACATTCATCCGCACTATAAATGCAAATCCTGTAACGATGTTATTGAGTTGCCAGAGTTACCGGAATCATACATGAAACAGTTGAAAAAATTAAACATTGATGAACTCAACATTTTAGCGGAAGGCACCTGCGATGAATGTCAAAATAAGAATGAATAACATGGAATTAAAAGTGTTCAATACGCTGACTTCAAAAAAAGAAGTTTTCACACCCATAGCTGATAAAGCAGTGGGCATGTATGTTTGCGGACCTACTGTGTATGGAGAACCGCACTTAGGTCATGCTCGCTCATCTATCACTTTCGATATTGTTTTTAGATATTTTACCTTTTTAGGGTACAAAGTACGTTATGTTAGAAATATCACCGATGTAGGTCATTTGGAAGACGAGCAAAACGAAGCAGGCGAAGATAAAATTTTAAAAAAAGCCCGCATAGAACAACTCGAACCTATGGAGGTAGCACAACACTACACCAATGTGTATCGAGAAGCCATGCGTGCTTTAAATATTAAAGATCCTTCCATTGAACCTACTGCATCAGGCCATATTCCCGAGCAAATTGAAACCATTGAAAAAATCATTCAAAATGGATTGGCTTATGTGGTAAATGGCTCTGTTTATTTTGACGTAAAAGCTTATGTCAATAAGTATCATTACGGACAACTTTCAGGCAGAGTATTGGAAGAATTACAAGCTGCAAGCAGAGAAGATTTAGAAGGTACAGCAGAAAAGAAATTTCATGCAGACTTTGCTTTATGGAAAAAAGCAAGTGTAGAACATATCATGCAATGGAATTCGCCTTGGGGAAAAGGCTTTCCGGGTTGGCATATTGAGTGTACCGCCATGAGCAGTAAATATTTAGGTATTCCGTTCGATATTCATGGTGGAGGAATGGATTTAAAATTCCCGCATCACGAAGCGGAGATTTGCCAGAGTTTGGGTGCATACAATAAAGCACCTGTAAATTATTGGTTACACAACAATATGGTAACCCTTAACGGACAAAAAATGGCCAAGTCTAAAGGTAACTTCATTACATTAAACGAACTCTTTACCGGAAGTCATCCGCTTTTAGAAAGAGCCTACTCTCCAATGGTAGTAAGGTTTTTCATCTTGCAAGCACACTATGGTAGCACGATTGATTTCTCTAACGAAAGTTTAATTGCCGCTGAAAATGCTTTCAAAAAATTGGAACAAAGTTATAGTAAGCTGGATTCAAACATCATTGAAACGGAAATTGACATCAATGATACATTGGAGAAAGAGATTTTAAGCGGAATACAAAGCTGTTACGATGCTATGAATGATGATTTCAATACAGCGAAATTAATTGCTGCTTTATTTGAATTGAGTAAAATCATTAATAGACTATCAGAGATGTCGGAAAAAAAGGGCATAAGCAAAGGCAGTTTTGATCAATTAGCTTCAACCTTCCGAAAATTTTGGAGAGAGGTGTTAGGTATGCGAGCGGAAAATAGGTCTTCTCATAAGTTAGATAAAGTAATCAATGTTTTGAGGGAATTGAGGCAGCAGGCTAAACTTGAAAAAAATTATGCTCACTCCGATTCTATTAGACAAAAGTTAGAGGCTATAGGCATTCAAATGCAAGACGGTAAAAATGGTGAAATGAATTATATCATAAATGACTTATAAAATGAAAAATATATTTGGAGAACCTTTAGCTTTATGCTGCAACAAACCCAAAACGGGTTATTTCAGAGATGGATTTTGTAGAACAGATGCTTCTGACCAAGGAAGTCATACTGTATGTGCCATTGTTACAGAAGAGTTTTTGAAATTCTCTAAAGAAAAAGGTAATGATTTAATCACTCCTAGACCAGAATATGACTTTCCCGGATTAAAACCAGGAGATAAATGGTGTCTTTGTGCTTTGCGATGGAAAGAAGCATTTGAAGTAGGTGCAGCACCAAAAGTATTGTTAGAAGCAACGAATGAAAAAACGTTAGTATACATCAATATTCAAGATTTAATAGCATATGCAGAAAAATAATCCGTTTCATTTTGAGTATTCTTATGTATCGCTTCCCGATACGTTTTACAGTTTTGTGAAGCCAGAACTTTTCCCAAAACTAGAACTAGTTTTACTAAACAAAACTCTTTGCAATCAGCTGGATGTAGTGGTTGAAAATGAGGAAGACTTGTTGAATGCTTTGTTAATCAAACAAACCGAAAACGAAACTACCTCTTTTGCACAAGCCTATGCAGGACATCAGTTTGGGCATTTTACAAAATTGGGTGATGGAAGAGCGATTATCATTGGTGAACATACTACAAAAAGAAACCAGCGTTTTGATATACAACTCAAAGGAAGCGGAAGAACGCCATATTCTCGAGGTGGCGATGGTAAAGCAACACTAAGAGCAATGCTTCGAGAATATTTGATTAGCGAAGCAATGCATTATTTAAATATTCCTTCTTCCAGAAGTCTTTCCGTAATTAAAACTGGACAACCTGTTTATAGAGAAACCTTGCAAGAAGGTGCAGCAGTGGTGAGAGTGATGGAAAGCCATATAAGAGTGGGAACTTTTGAATATGCGGCTCGTTTTGGTAAACCTGAAGATGTAAAAACATTGGTAAATTATACGATAAAACGCTTATATCCCGAACTACTTGATGATGAAAATCTTGCAGTGAGTTTACTGCGTAAAGTGATGCAAAACCAAATCGATTTAGTTGCAGATTGGATGCGTGTAGGTTTTATTCACGGAGTAATGAATACTGACAATACTTCCATAAGTGGTGAAACTTTTGATTACGGACCTTGTGCTTTTATGAATAGTTACCATCCCGATACTGTTTATAGTTCTATTGACCATCAGAGCAGGTATGCTTTTGGGAATCAGCCTAAGATTATAAAATGGAATCTTTGCCGATTTGCTGAGGCTTTATTGCCCATTATCCACGAAAATAAAGAAAAGTCATTGGCACTTGCCCAAATTACTATTGACGAATTTGATGCTATTTGGGAAAAAAAGTATTACGGCACAATGCTAAATAAAATAGGTTTTGCAACCAATAATTCCTTGTATTATGAATTGGTAGATGAGCTACTTGAAGTGATGAAGAAGGGAAAAATAGATTATACCAACACTTTTAATGATTTATCAAAAGTGCTTATTTCAGAAGAAAATACGAACAAAAATACAGAATTTAGTGATTGGATAAAAAATTGGAAACACATAATTAGGCAATCAATTGGTGCTGAAAAAGCCATAAAAATAATGGGAGCAGTTAATCCCATTACAATCCCAAGAAATCATTTGCTTGAAAATGCCCTTGATGAAGCAGTAAATGGAAATATGAAAGTTTTTGAAAGACTTTTAGACGTTATCACAAAACCGTATGAGCTTCAAGATGGCATAGATGATTTTTTGAAACCATCGGCATCCAATTTTGAAAAATATTACCAAACCTTCTGTGGAACATAATACACAACAATGAAAAAAATATTTCTTTTAGCAATAGTTTTCTTTGCAGGGGTTACGTTGGCTGGTAAAATTACAAACAATGAAAAAGAAAACAACCATACTTACAGGATTTTTAGGTGCCGGTAAAACCACCTATCTAAACTATTTGCTGCAATCAAACCCAAATACGCGATACGCCATTATTGAAAATGAATTTGGTGAAGAAAGTATAGATGGTGAATTGATTATTCGCTCTTCTGACAATATAGTTGAGTTGAATAATGGATGCCTTTGTTGCTCATTAAACGAAAATTTGTATGATTTACTCAGTGAGCTTCATTACAGAAAAGATGAATTTGATGAACTAATTATAGAAGCCACCGGAATTGCTGATCCGGCCAATATTGCAGAACCTTTCATTACGCATCCGGCAGTTAAAAATACTTTTGAACTGGTCAATACTATTTGTATTATTGATAGTGAACAGATTGAAGATAGACTAAAGGATACTGAGGAAGCCAGAAAACAAATTGCCTTTTCAGATGTACTGCTTTTGGTTAAGACGGATTTAGTTTCATTAAATTATGTTGAGCAACTTACAATAACATTAAAGGGTATTAACCCTTTAGCTCAAGTATTAACCAAAGAAAATGGTGTTTATCCAATTATTTTACCAAGTTCAATAAAACATAATTCTGCTAAAAACACCTCCACTTGCAAACACCACAATGATGAAAAATGCGACCATCATCATGAACATAAAACAACGATTACTCATCAACATACGGATATAATTACCCATTCTTTTATATTTAATGAAAAATTCAATATTGAAGAAATGAAACGTCAATTGTTCGTTTTTCTTACATTTCAATCAAAAGATATTTACCGCTTTAAAGGTATTGTTTATGGAGGTAATCCTTTGAAAAAACATATAATACAATCAGTTGGTAAAAGAATGGGGACAGATGAATTACAGATTTCAGAAGAAATTGAATCAGGGCTTTCGAAATTTGTTTTTATAGGCAAAAATATAAAACCTGATGGATTGAAAAAGTTATTAGAACACTGTAAAACTAAAACCAATGTACACTTGAGTTAAATTAAATAAGCTTGAACCCAATCATTGCATTTAGTGGCACATTTGCTTTTTTTACAATCGCACAAAGCCAAACAAAAAAATCCAAAAGAACTACCAAGCCAAAACACGAAGACAGACACGAAATGACAGCGAACAAACACGACAGAAAAGAAGGGCGAAGTGCTAACAGCCGTTTTGCAAAAGCGGGGCTTACGTGCTTCTTTGACAGTGAAGTGCTAAATTCAAGCTTTGTGCATCTAATGAAGTTTAGTGCTGAAAATCCCCGCCTTCGCAAAGCTGCAAACCGTTAGCGGTTATTTTACGAGTTAATAGCAACTTAAAACCATAATTATTAAACCAAAATCAAATCACAAGAAAACTTCATTTCGGTGAGGTTTTAAGGCCGTCCCACAGCCCGAGGATTGCAGCAACTCGGTTAGTTTTTGAGGCGCCTCTTAGCCTGACAACAAACCGCCCTTAGAGAGGAGATGCCAGGAAAATAGTAATATGGCCGTTTTTGGGTCTTTTATCGGGAAACCCTGCCGATAACAGCCTACAAGCCACAACCGGCAAACTGTCACGGAAATTGATTAATTTTAGACATCGTACATAGTCCATGGAGGGTGATTTAGCCGGCCGTGGCCTATGGGCGGGCCGTTAAGGGCAAGCTTGAACCGAAATTGCTCTGTGGTTAAACGAATTAAAACAATGGAATATGATAAACAAAAAATTGACAGTAATAGTATTAGCGACACTTTGGTTGACTAATACAGCAATTGCTCAAAGCTGGACTGTGGGAGTTCCAGTTCATCAGCAGATTATTGACCTGCCGGTTGACATAGAAGTAACTGCCTATTGTGATTCCATGAGTGGACAAGAGGCAGAGTTTCGTATACCTCTACCCATCGTTACAGGAGTTAGTTATTACGTTCATGTAGACAATGCTATTCCTTCAACTGGTTCGTTTAAACTAATTCATAATGGAATAACACAGATTTTAGGTTTTGGAGACTCGATGCTGATAGTTCCTGTTGCTACAGCACCATGTATTCAATTTGGACAGCCATGCGAAGTTATAAAGTTGAGTTACAATGGACCTGTTCCACAATTGATTCCAAGTTATGCCAGTCTTAAATTTATGGCAGTAGGCACGCCTACCGTAGCAGGTGAAAATTACCCTCACAGTCCATGTGACGCTTGGTATAATCAGGGAATTGGATGTATGTTTCCGCATTATGTGGCACAGATTGACCTACTCACTGGCGACACGTGTTTTACGACAACTAATTTAGTTCAGTCTACAACTTCTATTGGCGAAATAACTGAAACAGAAGCATACATATACCCCAACCCTACTAATGAGGTCATTTATCTGAATACCGATGCAAGCTTTATGGGACAGAGCTATATTTTAATTGATAATTTGGGAAGGAAAGTTCTCTTAGGTAAAATAAGTGAATCAAATACAGCAATTGAAACAACCAACTTATCGAAAGGTATTTATTTCTTGAGTGTGGGCGACAGTAAAAAACAGAATTTTAGGGTGATAAAAGAATAAGCCCTTAACAGCGTGCAAGCGCCATAGCCTTGCCGCAAGCGCAACACAGAGCTACGATCGCCTGCACACAAAACGTTATAGGTAAGTTTAAAGGCAACAACTCACAAACTAATAGAAAACAAATTTTAAATTCGATCCTTGATAAATTGTTAAATGAAAAAATGTAATTATAAATTTAAAAACAGATAAAACGAAAAAACTATCAATTTTATTATTAATAGCATCTGTAATTATCAGTTGCAACAAACTTGACATCGAAAAAAGCACACCTAAATGTGTCGAGAATAAAATTAAAGACTTCAATAAAACATCAAACTGTAACAACGCAAAAGTTGATAAGTATACTTATCAAGGAAATACTGTTTACACAATTGACCCTGGGAATTGTGATTCGGACTTGACGACTGAAGTTATCAGTTCAGACTGCAACAGTCTTGAGTGCCTAGGTGGAATTACAGGAAATTTAAAAATTAATGGGGCAGAATTTTCACCTGCAACATTCATTAAAACGACATGGAAAAAAATAAAACCAGCCCAAAACAGGATTTTGGCTCAATGGCGGGTTCAGTGATAAATTCAACAGGAGTTCTTCGATTGAACTTCTGTCCAAAACTGAACATTTGTGCTTCGATTTCCGCCCTTCGCCAAGCCCGAAACAGTTACCTGCTAGTGTATGACTATGATGAATTACAAAGGATATTAAACCATTGACTTGTAAACGAGTCAGACTAATAAATGATTATTATGAGGAATCCTAACTTAATTTTATTTGCTATATACCTATTTGTTTTTATACAAATAAAGGTTAACGCCCAAACGCATCAAATCGAAACGGACGTTTATTTTGGGATGAATTACCAAGGCGGACAACCTTGCTTTTATAATAATGGTAGCGGATGCAGACTTTATAAAATTACTCTTAAAGTTATAAGAAACGAACAAACAGGAATTCAGTCTGTCAATGTAATTGGAGACTCTTTACAACAGGTTTTGCCCGATAATGTTCCTTCACTAACAGCGGGTCTGAATAGTAATGCAACCTTAATTGGATTTATGACTACCGGCAATTTTAATACTTTTTTAGCTGGTAGAATTTATGTATATAATACGCTAACTAATGCATATACATTAGTAACTAATGGAACTTATCAAGCCAATCAATCGGGATCGTGGATAAAATGGATAAATGACTCTACTTGTTTATATTCAAGTAATAATTATTGTCCCACATGGAATACATTGCCTGGTTGTGGAACAGGCCCTAACAGAAGATTTGATGATTTGCGAACTGCCGCAGGGAATTTCACAATAGGTAACATTAACTCGCACAGTATAGTTATGGGCGATATTCATAATGGTACAAATTTAAATTCTAGGGTATCGTCAGGCCAAGACGCTTCCGTAAATCCCATAAATCCAAATCTGATTGCTTTCCATAGCAGCTCTATTGACGGGTATCCTGCGAATAATGGAGTTAACCTTTCACCGTTCAACATAGGACAGACCAATATATTTCATGATCCTGCAGGGAATTCTGACCCTAAGCCTGTTGTTTATGACATTACGAGCACTTCGCCTTACAATGTAATTGACAGTTTAATCCCCGGTGTTCATTATTGGTTATTCGATTTAGATAGTGTAAAAATTAATTCGTTGGTTCATCTTCATTGGTCTCCAAACGGCAATATAGTTGTTGGTAATGAACAAAATACGGATAAATATCAACCCTACATGGAGTGTGTGAACAATCCAGGAGTACAGATATCAAGCCCGACACAATGCTCCCAACCAAATAAAAAAGTAACTTTTGAAAGGGTGTTCGGTTTTGAAAAAGTAGGAAATAAATATAAAAATGTTATGCGTAATGTGGGGGACACAATACCATTATTCCGACCCTTACCACCGTCTCAACTTCCAAATTCAAATCACTATTTTAATCCGACCACAGACCAATGTAATGCCTACCGAACTAAATATGTTGAGTTCTGTGGTACAGACAAAACTATTTTGGCAACGGTGATGTGTAATAACCAAACAGGAAATCAAAACCCATTTTCACGGATTATGCTTATTGATTTTACTGCACCCAACAATCCATATTACTTTGACATCACAGGATGGGTAGAGCAACACTATCCAAGTTGGCAACCCGGACAAGCCAACGGACTATCTACAACCTGTCATATTATTTCAGATTCAATATTAACAACTACCTCTATTTTACAAAATACATCTAATGAGATAGTGTTGTACCCAAACCCTTCTAATAATACTACTAACCTAAGTTCTAATTTTGATTTTATTAACGCAGAAATTACTATTTACTCTGCACTTGGACAAAACGTAAAGACTATTAAAGAAATAAACGGTAAAAATATCATGATTTCAACAAATGACCTTCCGAACGGAGTTTATACTTTAATATTGACCTATGGACGTACAAAATTCATCGAAAAATTAGTTATACAAAGAAAATAACGACAGTAGGCGGCAGCACTATAGCAAAAGTGACGGTTAAGTGCTCCCCAGACACATTTTTGGTTAATCAAAATTTGGGTCTCTGGATTGATATTTTTGCTTTAATTCGCCATCCTAACTACCCCTGGAATCGTTAGCGGTCATTTGCGTGAGAAAATCAAAAATCAAAACCATGAAATTAATTCGTTTGATTATTTTTTTGCTGCCATTTCAAACCATAGCGCAATTACCGAGCTCACCTGGATTTCATCATTTGTCGATGCTCCACGATTCAGTAAATCGTCAATTCCTAATGATTATTCCAAGTTCATATAATCCTTTACTCAATTCTACTGTAATGTTTTGCTTTCATGGTGGAACACAAACTATTCAATCATTTGTTTACAGCCAAATCGATTCAATTAACGGTGGCGGGAGGGAGGAGTTATTTCAAAAAGCCGATAGCATGGGAATGATTTTAATCTTTCCTCAAGCTCTTGTCAATAACACTGCAGGATATACTTTATGGAATGATAAGGATTTATACCCTCAAACATTATCTCCTTATGACGATATTGGTTTCGTACTACATATAATTGATACTTTAATCCAAAACTTGTCCATTGATACTTCAAGAATTTATCTTTCGGGGTTTTCAAACGGAGCAGACTTTACGCAGTTCCTCGCCGGACAAATCCCATGCACTTTTGCAGCTGCGGCAGCAGTTGCAGGCCGTACGGCTAATCAAGTAAGTCAGACAGATACAACTCTCGTGTTTAATCCGTTTGCACGTTCACCGATATCCGTGATGATTGTAAGGGGAAAAAGAGATTTTCGTGTTCCATATTTTGGCGGATTGAATAATAGTGGAACAAATACTTCTTCGGTTTTTCAAGATTTGAATTACTGGTTAAATTCAAATTTTTGTAATCAGAATATCTTTACTTCATTTAATATTGGCGACACCGTTGAGACCAGAACCTATAACAGTTGCGCTGGTCAAACCCAGGTTAAAGTAGTCTCTCTCAAATATATGAATCACCTCTGGCCCGATGCAAACGACAATTGTTTTTGGAATGCTAATACCGAAATTATAGACTTTGTTTTACAGTTTACGAAGTGCTCTACAGGAACGGGTATCAATGATATTTCCAACAGACCAAGCTTTACTATTTTTCCAAATCCTGCCAGTGACTTTCTTTTCACGGAGACCAATAGTGAAATAGCGTTTATTCACATTATTAATTCACACGGACAACTTATTAAAACAGCGAACACAAAAAGTATTTCAATAAGCGAATTGCCCAACGGTCTTTATTTTGTAAAAGCAGATTTGACTGACGGAAATCAATTTCAAAGAACACTGATAAAAACAATGAAGCACTAAAACTATTCCCTATGGGCTTGGGTCCTCCAACCTGTTCCTTGGGATTCTTTTGGCTTAATTCAGGTTCCTGAGCCAACCTCCAAGCCACTACCTGTTGCTAGGCCTGGGAGTCCCAAACGATTTGATCTCAACGGGGGCTAGCACTCTAAACATCATTGTATCAAGCTGTTACAGCAGACTTATAAATTACATTAGCAATTATTTATTGTTTTTCATTTTTAATTAATTATTTATCAATAAATATTTATTATATTTGCATCAATTATTAAATCATAAATTGTATGACAAAGAAAAATGATGCTATCTTAAAAGTTTTACATGTTGTGTCTTGGGTCGCCTTTATTGGGCTATGCATTGAAGCTGGAGCCTTGATTTTCAATTTCGTGTACGTTTTGTTCAAACCTATTGCTAGCCATAATATCTATAAGGGGTTAGACCTCTCAAAATTGTATGCAAACCATTTTCCTCAATTTCTTGGAGTGATGAGTTTTGTGTTGTTACTGGCTATTCTAAGGGCTTACCTATTTTACCTTGTGGTGAAGATCTTCCAAAAACTAAATCTGGTAAAACCTTTTGATATTGAAATCTCAAAACTGATTGAAAAAATAAGTTATGAAGCAATGGTTATAGCTGTAGTCAGCTTAATCGCTCATCAGTTTACCAAACGGCTTATTCAAAACGGATATGAAGTGAGCCATATAGAAAAGTACTGGAATGATACAGCTGCATTTATAATGATGGCCGCTATCCTTTTTATAATATCACAGGTATTCAAAAAAGGAATTGAATTACAAAACGAAAACGATTTAACTGTTTAAGTTATGCCAATCATTGTAAACTTAGATGTGATGATGGCAAAGCGTAAAATGTCTCTGAATGAACTTTCAGAAAGAGTTGATTTGACATTATCTAACCTTTCTATCTTAAAGACAGGGAAGGCGAAGGCAATTCGTTTTAGCACATTGGAATCGATTTGCAAAGCGTTGGACTGCCAACCCGCTGATATTTTAGAATATAAAAGCGATGAGGATAAAACAACGAACCGCTAACAAGGTATTGCCAAAAGCGGGGCTGAACTGCTTCGATTGGACATTTGTGCAATGTTCAATCTTCGTTCTTCGATTGAACTTTTGTACTAAAAATCCCCGCCTTCGGCAATACCCAAACCGTTGGTCATTCTAAATTAAGAACAAAAATAAATGACATGAAAAAAATATACGACATCTTGATATTTCTTCTGTGTTTAACAACTAGTGTTAATGCTCAGAATTTGTCCAGTGAATTTACCAATATCTCTACTAATAACAACATGATGGGTGGGGCATTGGTTGTTTTCTGCGAGAATGGTATAATCGAAAATATTTCTATAGGAAAATCTGACTTTTCACGAAACATTAACTCTTCTGTAAATACAAAATATCGTATTGCAAGTATCTCCAAAACAATAACGGCAATTGCGATTATGCAACTCGTTGAACAAAATTTTCTGGATTTAGATGCTGATATAAGCTCAATTTTGGGGTATAGTGTTCAAAACCCAAATCATCCAACAATTCCTATTACAACAAGAATGCTTTTATCCCACACTTCTACCATCATTGACGGTTCAACGTATAGTAATTTCTTAAGCGCTACGGTTAACAATAATCCGATTCCCAATTTAAGTGTGATATTAACCCCGACTGGATCATTTTATACAGCGGGACAATTCAACAATACCATTCCTGGGACTTACTTCAACTATTCTAACATCAACTATGTCATACTCGGAACAATTATTGAAAAGGTTTCAAATCTTCGTTTTGACGTCTATTGTAAGCAAAATATAATAGTTCCCTTAGGAATAGATGCTTCATTCAATGTCAATGATTTAACAGATATCAACCAATTGGCAGTTCTATATAGAAAGATTAATGGCGTTTGGACTCCACAAGCTGACAATTATCAGGGTACGCAACCAGTCTTTAGTAATCTAAATGGTTATATTCCCGGAACAAACGGTGGTCGATTCGGCCCGCAGGGAGGTTTTAGATGCTCTGGACAAGATTTAGCTAAAATATTTCTTGTGTTAATGAATAAAGGTAATTTTAATGGTGACACTCTTCTTTCGGAATCATCATGTAATGCAATGTTTGCTAGTGAGTGGGCTTTTAATGGCAGCAATGGAAATAATTATTACGGACTTTTTAGAAGCTGGGGATTAGGTATTCACAGAATTACTTCTACCCCAGGAAATGACGTTGCTCTACTCGGTAGTATTTCAATGCTTGGCCATACAGGAGAAGCATATGGGTTAGTAAGTGATGCGTATTTTGACACAATAAGAAAGGTTGGGTTTGTTTTTATGAATAATGGAGTTGGTATAAATTATCAAACGAACAATAATTCAAAATTTTACACCATAGAGCAAGAAGTATTTACTGCTATTGAGAATCATGCTGACATAAGTAGTTGTCAATCGGCTGTGGGGGTTAATACAATCCACATGGGGTTTAACATGATTTACCCCAATCCAACAAATGGACTTGTTAGTGTAGAAATACAAAATCACACCTTTGAGAATATAAGGCTTTACGACTTACAAGGAAGGTTAATAAAAGAAACTTCCGAAAGCCAGTTTGACCTTTCCAACTACTCGAATGGAACGTATTTTATTAGAGCTCAAACCGATAAAGGTTTCTACAGCTACAAACTCATTAAATATTAAACCAATGAAACGGAGCTGCTTCAGCCTGGGCAAGGATATTGAGTTGAATTGAAGAACCCAACGGGTACGACGGTCTACGGTGCTCGCCTGGACCTCGAAAACCCCACCATGGCTCTTCCTCAAACTCTTGTTCCCGGTAATTTTTGGCTTCTTTTGCGTGATTCCAAAGGTGCCGTGATGGCCACCGCATCCATGCTTTTGAGGCATTAATCCCTCCAATGCGATGAATGGTATGTTTTGCGTGGTTAGAGCCTTAGCTTGATTCCAAGATGTCGAAAGCGAATCAGATAGTCCGATTAAGAACCATTTATGGGGTCGTGGGTTATTTTTGCATCAAAATGAGTAAGATGCAATCCAAAACAGCGCTCCAATACTTCGTGTTGTCTGCCATGATCCTGTTGGCGGCACTGAGCAGGGTCATTCCCCATATGCATAATTTTTCTCCCTTGGGGGCCATCGCCTTGTTTGGTTCGGCCCATTTTGGGCGGCAGTGGATGGCATTGGGGGTGCCGATTGCGGCCACTTGGCTGAGTGATTTGCTCCTCAACAACGGTGTGTATGCTCGCTTTTATCCGGAGTTTACGTGGATTTCTCCAGGTTTCTATTGGACCTACGGATCCTATGCCTTGATTTCCATGGCAGGATGGTTGCTTTTACGCAAGGTATCTGTTGGTCGAGTCTTTGGGTCTGCAGGGGTCGCGTCGCTGATCTTTTTTGCGGTGAGTAACCTGGGATGTTGGGTGGGCTCGACGACGTATCCTCAAACGATAGCGGGATTAATGACATGTTATGCTGCGGGGATCCCCTTTCTTCAAGGGACTGTTTTGGGAGACATCTTTTATAGCGCGCTTTTGTTTGGGGCTTACCATTTGATGCAAAATCGCTGGGCTATTCTAAAACCTGTTCCGGCGACGATTTCTCATCGATAATGCCCGAAGGGAGGACCTGTTGCCGATGCGGTGAGGGGGTGGTGCAAGAATTTTCCAGGGATTTGGCCGCGGAATTCCCGCCAAAATATTGGAGCGAAACATTTTATTCGGTGTTGTGCGCTAATTGTGAGTCGCATCTAAAGGCCTTGTTGGAAAAAGTAAAGGGTCATCGTGCGCCCGAAGCGAACGATCCCCTCCAAAAAGGGTTTCATTACGAGATGGAGGGATCGAATTTGGTTTTTACGGAGGCCTACCACATGATCAGGGGTCATTGTTGCCGAAGCGGCTGCAAGCATTGTGTTTACGGTTTCAAGACACCTTATGCATCTTGATTGTTACCCCCAACGGATTGTATGCTTGACCGAAGAGCCTACCGAAATCCTGTACATGCTGGGGGAGTCTGATCGCATTGTCGGAATATCGGGATTTACGGTAAGGCCAATGCAAGCACGCAAAGCAAAGCCTAAAGTCTCGGCATTCACCGAGGCGGATATCCCTGCTATCCTGGCGTTGAAACCGGATTTGGTCATCGGCTTTTCCGATATACAGGCCGATATCGCGCAAGCTCTTATCAAACGAGGTGTTACCGTGTTGATCAACAACCACCGTTCGGTGGAAGAAATTCTCAAAACCATGGTCCAAATCGGCGCTTTGGTAGGCAAGAGCGCAGAGGCAATGGAATTAGCCCTTCATTATCGCCGAAGACTTGAGGCCAGGCACGAGGTGAACAGCAAGCAAATTCTCCGGCCCAGGGTGTATTTTGAAGAATGGTACGATCCCCTCATCACGGGAATCCAATGGGTGAGCGAATTGGTGGAAGCGGCGGGAGGCGATGATGTATTTGCGCATCATCGTGATGGGGCCTTGGCCTGTGATCGCATTGTGGCCGATCCCATGCAGGTTGTGAACTTGAACCCGGATCTCATTCTTGTTTCATGGTGCGGTAAGAAATTCAAGCCGGAACGCCTGCGTTCCCGACCGATGTGGGCCTCCATGAAAGCTGTTCAAAATGGACAACTTTATGAAATTCCCTCCTCCATGATTTTGCAACCGGGTCCCGGGTCCTTGGGCGATGGGTTTGATAGGGTGTGTGAGATAATTGATCAATGGCATCGAGAACAGCGTATCTTTGAGACGCTTTGAGGTTCCCATGAAAATGGGACGAAAAGGGAAACCGGTGTAATTCCGGTACAGTACCAGCTGCTGTAAGGTCCGCTTCAATTCCGGGCATTAGGCCACTGCGATAGGGTAACGCCTATCATGGGAAGGCGCTCGGAATGGGCCAAGTCAGAAGACCTGCCTTGAAGCCATCACCGTCGAGTTTTCTGGATCAAAAACTCAGGGTAGCTTGGCAAGCCATGGCATCTTGGTGCTATTGGTCCGGTCTGCTCTGTTTTGGGATTTGAAAAATTTGACCCTCAACAGAATATGCAACAGGTCCGGCCAGATGATATTCAGAAGTGTAATTCTCTCCTACGGGGAATGGCTTGGAGTGTCGTGTTCTTGGCTCTTGGAACGTATATGGTCAAGGAAACATTGGCCAGTAGTTTCGAAAATGAAAATTGGGAATTTCTCGACACGACAATTGAGGGGCGGGGTTTACGGATCCCTTTCTTGAAAAAGGATTTATCACCTGTGGAGGTTTCCGAATTACGCTTCCGCTCTTCGATATTGAAATTGGATACTGTGTCATTGAGATGGATGCCCCTGCATTCTGCGGCTGATCTGTGGGGAGTCCAAAGCACCATGGCTCTACGACAATCAGTTCCTGGAGCGTTAACCACTTTGTTGTACCGCGGCTGTTCCGGTAACCAAAACGATCTGACTTGGGGAGATTTCGCACTGAATAATCCCATGAACCGTACCATGGATTTGCAATTAATTCCCGCTTGGCTTTTTCCTGAAATGAATATCTTAAACGGATCGGACGCGGTGCAATCTGGGGGATATGGCCTTGGTGGTCAGATTGACCTTCGGCCGTCCCCCGAGCAAAATAGCTTTCTCCGACAGGTTTTGGGAGGCCCTGTATTTCCATGGGTAAGAGAAATTTCGCTGACGATCGGCACTTCAGGGGAGCGTTCCATGGGCTTGGCGATGAGGTACAGCAAAAGCCGTTGGTTCAGTTCTACCCGAATGTTGGGAACGGTGAACCCAAATCTCTACATGTACCGGAATACCGCCGTTGTGGGATCGCCAAGATCCGTGATGAGTGGCGCAGACTGGGATCAAAAAGGCATTCTGCAACACCTTCGCTACCAATACCAACCCCGATCCTATGTGGAAATTGAAATTTGGGCTCAAGGTCATCGTCGGGGAATACCTGCGTCTTTGACCTCAAGACCCAATTCGGCTAGGCAAAACGATAGTATGTTGCGAATCCAAACGACGTGGCACCAAGATCTAAGTCAAGGGTATCATGTATGGATTGCCCAAGGCTACCAAAAGGATCTCAACCGATACTTGGATACCCTTCAGGGAATAAGTGGTTTGCATAGATTTGAACTACTTCAGTCGCGGACTGGCATCGAATACAAGAAATTCGGTTGGCATATACAGGCGAGGGCTCAGTGGGATCGTCAACGAGCGCAGTCTTCGCAATATGTTGGGGAAATTCTACAGGATCGTTGGGCTTTGGTCGTGCCATTGGCCTTGAATAGAGGCCGGTCGGATTATAAGATTCAATTCCAAAAGGAATTCTTGCAAGGCCAGTCTATGCCCCCTGCTGTACAATTCCGTTGGAATCGAAGTGGGCCAAGCCGTTTGGTGTGGTTGGAATACCGTCGTGCCTTGAACCCGCCTAGCTTCAACGATCGTTTTTGGGTACCTGGCGGAAACCTTGCTTTGCGGCCAGAGAAAATGCAGCAAGCGGAGTTTGGTGGGTCATGGTATTATCAGGGGCGTTGGTTCAAGCTCAAGAGTCAAGGCCTGATCTATGCAAGGACCATGCGGGATAAGATTTGGTGGCAGCCCCTACCGAACCAATCATGGTGGTCACCATCGAATCTCGATCAAAGCCAAGCCATGGGTTTGGAAGCAAGTCTACAATTTTCTTCTTTGGAGAGGCAGCCTCATTGGGCTCTTAGTGCAGAATACCAGGGGAACCGAAGCTGGGCGGGTCCCCTGAACAGTCTGAACCCACAATTACCTTATGTTCCAATCCACAAGGCCTGGGTACAAGGGATTTACCATCGAAGATCTTCTTTTGCGCAAATTATCGTGACTGCGGTGTCATCCCGCTCGACCACCCTTGATGGTACGGAGTCATTGCCTGCGTATGTATTGTGCCATGCGGGTATTGGTTACGAGAAACGCCGATACAGGCTGTCCCTTGGGCTTAGAAATCTCACTGACGTCACTTACCAAGAAGTTCCTTGGTTCCCGCAGCCCGGGAGTCAAGCTCATGTTACTTTTTATTCAAAATTTTAATTTTTGATATCCCTCTATCAATTTTTTCTTCAATTAAACCCTAAAAAAATTATGAAAACTTCACAATCAAACCCTGCACTCTTTTTCGGTCAAAACCTTTTAAGGTTAATTTGCCTTTCCTTAATACTGATATCTTGTGCCAAAGAGGAGGTAAAACCGCCAAAATCAGCATATAACAATGGTCTATGGGTGGTTAATGAAGGACCATTTGGATCAGGAACTGGTACGTTAACTTGGATTTCTCGAGACGGAAATAGGGTAGAACAAGATGTGTTTGGGTTGGTAAATCAAAGGCCTTTGGGGAATATTGCTCAAAGCATGCAAGCCAAGGGTAATCAAGGCGTGATTGTCGTTAATAATGCAGGTAAAATAGAATTTGTCAATTTACAAACCATGGTTTCGGAAGGCACTTTGCAGGGCTTGGCCTTACCATCGGCGGTTGCTGTGGATGCCATACGCGGGAAGGCCTATGTAAGTGAATGGGTGAGTTTCGGGGGTAACGGTCGAGTCTCGGTGATTGATTTAGTGAGCCGACTTAAAGTGAAAGAGATTCCCGTAGGCCCCTTCCCGGATGCTTTGTTGTTGACCGGTTCGCAATTGTGGGTAGCTAACGGGGATTCAAATTTTGTCTCGGTGGTGGATGTCAATGCAGATACCCTTGTGGCTAATCTGGTGGTAGGGGATCGCCCCAACAGTTTGGTTGCTTGGCAAAATAATGTTGCGGTGTTATGCGCAGGACGTCCCAGTTGGGCAGGGACGGAGACAGCGGGCTCTGTGCATCTCTTTTCGACGAATTCGCTTCAGGTTACGGCTTCCAATAGCTTTGCGCTTACAAGTCAACACCCTAAGGACATGGTATTGACACCGGCAGGGAATTCAGTAATCTATCAGCTAGAAGCTAGTCAAAATGCCGGCTTACATCGCCTTGATTTACCGTGGTCTAATACTTCGGTCAGTCCAGGAGTACCACTAATCTCTAGAGTTTTCTATCATATTGCCTTTGATCCATACGGAGAACGCTCGTTGGTTGCTACGGATGCAGGAAATTTCGTACAGGCTGGAAAGTGTTATCGATTCAACAATCAATGGGCACTCCTTGATTCTTTTGCAACGGGGATTGGCCCGGGTCATGTGTTTTTTGTGCCTTAAGTAAATGCGGCGTTAAATTTTTTCTACCGACACGTTAAGGCGGGGTGGGAGATAGTTTTCGGCCAGCATGCAGCGGGCCGAACCGCCACCAATGCGCTCAATGGTGGGAATATCAACAGCCAAGATTGAAGAATAGGATTCTATGGTTCGACGTTGGTCGCCGGTCCATGATGCAATGGCCCGTTGCGAGGCTATCCAATGGGGTGTGCCGTCAGCGGAATAGGCTTCCAAGACATTCGCCCCAAATTCGCTGATTTGCCGCAGATTCAAATCGATGACCAACCTTCCGCTGTCCTGCAAGCGGCGATGAATTTCATGCCTGGCCAAGGGGTCCACGGTCTCGCTACCCCAGAAGGCAAGGCGACGCCCTAGGCTCATGACCACGTTGGTATGGTACAAGGGGTGACCATCCCGATCCGCGGTTTCGAAGGACATCGGGTCGTAGCCAAAGGCCGAACACCATGATCGAAAAAGCGTATTGCTGGTTCGACTCGAAAGGGCGGCATAGGCAATGCGATGCTGGTGGTCGAGCACCATACTTCCGGTGCCTTCCAGGTACTGCCCACCTTCGGCCCAATCGCTCCAATCCGATTCAAAATCCACCTGAAATCCTGATTCAATCAGTTCGTGGGCAAGGTTGGGGCGTATTTCCAGTCGCCTTGCAGGAGATTCCATGGGAAAATGCACAAGGCCAGCGCCTCCGCCAGGCCCCAAAGCAGGCTCTTGTTCATCCCCTGCCTCAGGCACCTCGGTAGAGCTGGCAGGCAGGGTGCAAAACCAATTGTTCAGAAAAACCGCATCCGGACAGGCCGGTTCATCGCGGTCTTCCAAGATGGTCAACGGGATGCCGGCGTCGTAGAGGGCAACGGCCATTCGGTCAAATTCACGGAGGCCCTCCAAGGCAATTTCCCTGGCTTCGGACGGCGAAGGCATGGCCCCTTGAAAGGCATTGCTGGACGCCGTATCTGGATTCCACCCAAAATGTTTGGGTCGGAGCATGATCAGTCCGTAGCAGGAGGGCGCGAGCTCGTTGGCCATCTTGACGCGCTGCGTTGTTATTTTTTGTGCTCCTTGGGAAGGCCACCGGTAATGGATGCGGCAATGCGCACCACCAAGGATCGTGGGAATAGCCCCGTCGTTGCCGCAAGAAAACGGTTCATGAAGCCATGAACGGCTACGGCTCTTCCGCGCATCATGGCATCGTACCCAAATCGAGCGACTTCGGCGGAACCGGGGATGTGTGCGCTTTTGAGCATGGCGGGGTCAGGCTGCCCGGGCTCCTTCATGGCTTGAGCAAAACCGCTCTGGGTAGGCCCTGGACACAAGGAGGTTACCGTAATTCCATGCCGCCGCAATTCGAAATGAAGGGCTTCCGAGAAGTGGAGGACAAAGGCCTTTGTGGCGAAGTAAACCGCCATGCCGGGGCCGGGTTGAAACGCGGCCGTCGATGCCACGTTCATGATGCGACCGCTACCGCGTTGGATCATGTCCTTCATGTACAACTTGGTCAGGTGAACCACGGCACGCACGTTCAGATCGATCATGGAGGCTTCTTTTTCCCAGCGTATGGATTCGAAAGGACCGTGTGTCCCAAAGCCGGCGTTGTTAATCAGGTAATCTACCTTCAACCCTGCCGCGCTAGTGCTCTGGTACAGGGTTTCGATGGATTCAGGCAAGCTGAGGTCTAATCCATAACAATGAATATCTAATTTGTGATGGTGCTTGCCAAGGAGTTCATCACGCAGGGTTTCGAGACGGTCCAGCCTGCGGGCAACGAGGATCAGGTGGTCGCCGGCAGCGGCATGGATGCGGGCCAATTCGAGGCCGATTCCATCAGAGGCTCCGGTAATTAGGGCAGTGGACATGAGGTGTAGGGTGTGTAAGGTGTTGAACAGGAATCATTAACGGGTAATGCTTTGCAACAAGGAATCGTCTTGGGCGGCTTTGAGGCGAATCAAGTCGCCCATGATTTCGTTAGGGACCGTGGCCGAAAGCACATATTGTTGAATTTTCCAAGTCCCGTTGCGGAAGACCATCACGCCGGAACCTCGGCATAATTTCATTCGCGTATCGAGGAGTTCTTCGAACCAAGCCACGCTGCTGTCGGACGTGAAATGAAATTGCCGTGTAAGCGGTTGCATGCTCCACGCCTTGCCCTTATTAAAATACGGTTGGGCATAAGCCATGAATTCCTCCTTGGTCCAATGTTCGCTTGCATCGGTTCCCACGAAGACCGACGAGTCGCCCATGCATTGGAAGTAATCCCGGAAATGGGCCTTGGCCGCAGCCTCGTGGTAACGATCAAGGCAAGCCCTTGCCGTGGCAAGAGCATTGCGGTCCTCGTTCGGATCCGAAGGGGAACAGGCCTGTATGAAAGGAATAAGGACCACGACAAGGCCTTTGGTCCACAAGAAATGATGGTCAAAAACAGCCATAGGGCACGCTTGCAGGTGGGGTGAATGGGAATTGTATCAAGGAAATCTTCACAGGAATTGGTGGATATCCCAAAGGTAGCCTAATTTAGGAACCTGAAAACAATGCCGATTATGACGAAAGAAATTCAAAGAAGGGTACTCACCTTGACGATAGCAGGCCTGTGGCTGCTGGCTATGGGCAACCGTGCAGGGGCACAAACCAGGATCAGGGACTTCATTGATGCCGAAATATTCCTCAAAGGAGTTTTTGGGTCAGAATGCCGAATGGATGAGTATGGGATCCTGACCATCAACGGCAAAGACTACAAGGCAGGGAATGTGGTGTTCAGACTGGGGGATGTGCGTATTCGTTATGAAGAGCCCAAGGCAGGCCCGAATTGCCCCGCCCCATGCCCTCCCAAGGCGATCATTAAATTTGTTTGCCGGAAAACAGCTTGTATTTCCGTTATTCGGTCCGAGAATAGCGTTGAATTTCCAGCCTCCATGTCTATTTATGCGTTGGAGTTCAATAATTTACGCAAAGGACGTAAGATGTACTCTGTGTTTTTGGAATTGCAAAGGTTTCTTCGTCAAAGTGCTCTGTCCGAGGCCTCATCGGCTAAATAAATCCGAAGGAACGTTCAAGGTTTTAGGGATCGAAAGCCTCACATATTGCGACGGTATTGACCGCCAATCCCGTACAGGGTTTGGGTGATTTGCCCCAAAGAGCAATATTTCACCGCCTCCATAAGCACCGCAAACAAATTTTCCTGACAGAGGGCTGCCTGGCTTAACTGGTTTAACCAATGTTGCGCCTCTGAGGGGTAGCGTCCGTGCAATGCATTCAGCGCCTCAATTTGAGCCTCTTTTTCGGCCTCTGTTGCGCGAATCACCTCGCCAGGAATCAACGTAGGAGAGCCTTCTCTGCTGAGGAAGGTATTCACCCCGATAATGGGAAGGTCTCCGTTGTGTTTGAGGGTTTCGTAATACATAGACTCCTCTTGAATTTGATTGCGTTGGTACATGGATTCCATGGCGCCAAGAACACCCCCCCTTTCGGTAATTCGATCGAATTCCAACATTACGGCTTCTTCCACCAAGTCGGTAAGTTCCTCGATGACGAAAGATCCTTGCAGGGGATTCTGGTTGTAGGCTAACCCCAATTCACGGTTGATGATCAGTTGGATCGCCATGGCCCTGCGCACCGAGCCTTCGGTCGGGGTGGTGATGGCCTCATCAAAAGCGTTGGTGTGCAGTGAATTGCAATTATCATAGATCGCATACAGGGCCTGCAAGGTGGTCCGAATATCGTTGAAATCAATTTCTTGAGCATGCAGGGAACGACCGGAAGTTTGAATATGGTACTTCAGCATTTGAGACCGTTCATCGGCGCCGTATTTTTCACGCAGCGCCTTGGCCCAAATTCGTCGAGCAACCCGACCGATGACCGCGTACTCGGCATCGATTCCGTTGCTGAAAAAGAAACTAAGGTTAGGGGCGAATCGGTTAATGTCCATACCCCGCGAGAGATAATACTCTATATACGTAAATCCATTGGCCAGCGTGAAAGCGAGTTGCGTAATTGGATTTGCACCGGCTTCGGCGATATGGTAACCGGAAATCGACACTGAATAAAAATTCCGTACTTGATGTTGGATAAAGTACTCCTGAACATCCCCCATGAGGCGCAGCGAAAATTCCGTGGAGAAAATGCAGGTGTTCTGGGCTTGGTCCTCTTTGAGGATATCGGCCTGCACGGTGCCTCGAACCTGGGTCAAGGTCTTAGCCCGAATGGTTCGGTAAACTTCTTGGTCGAGCACCATGTCGCCGGAGAGGCCCAGCAAATCCAGTCCCAATCCGTTATTCCCTTCGGGGAGTGGTTGATCTGGCTGCTGGCCCAGGGCATGTTCCAGGTTGTACGAAGGCCAAGGGGATGATGCCTTTTGGAGGGTTTCGATGCGGCGCTGCACCTGCTCTTGGAGACGATTATCGCGGATATAGCGTTCGCATTGCTGGTCGATGGCCGCGTTCATGTAGAAGGCCAAGAGCACCGGCGCCGGGCCGTTGATGGTCATGGAAACGGAGGTTGCAGGATTGCATAGATCAAAGCCAGAATATAGCTTTTTGGCATCGTCCAAACAGCAAATGCTAACCCCGGAATTTCCGATTTTGCCGTAAATATCCGGACGGCGATCCGGGTCGTTTCCGTATAAGGTCACGGAATCAAAGGCCGTGCTCAGCCGTTTGGCAGGCATACCCAAAGAGACGTAATGGAAGCGCTTGTTGGTTCGTTCAGGACCGCCCTCACCGGCAAACATACGGGTAGGGTCCTCCAGCTCCCGCTTGAAGGGGAAAACACCTGCGGTATAAGGGAAAGATCCCGGAACATTCTCTTGCAATATCCACCGTAAAAGGTCACCGTAATGGGTGTAGCGAGGCAAGGAAATTTTGGGCAAATTCAAACCGGACAGTGTTTTGGTATGGGTGCCAACCCGCAGGTCTTTGCCGCGAACACGGTAAACAAATTCTTCCGCTTGGTATGCGGCTTTGAGGGAGGGCCATGCCTCCAACAACCGAAGGTTGGATCCCTTCATTTGCGATTTGATCTCCAGAATTCGTTGGTCAAGAGCATCTTGAAGGGGCTGTTGGGTTTCCGAGCTGCTACGGGCCAGGATTCGTTGGCTTTCTTCCAAGGCAAACCATTGCCCCGCCACTTCTGCCTGCGCTTTGGCTTCTTGGTTGTAACGCCGTATGTTGTCGGTGATTTCGGAGAGGTAACGGGTGCGTGATGGGGGAATAATGTAAATCTTCTCGGAGAGTTCTTCGGAGGCGGTGATGCTTTCGCAAGTTGTGTTAAATCCGCATTTCTCAGCGAGTAGGCGCATCAACCGGGCATAGAGCCGGTTCATGCCGGGATCGTTGAATTGGCTGGCGATGGTGCCTTCCACCGGCATTTCGGAAGGCGGTGTTTCCCATAGGCCGTGGTTGCGTTGGTATTGCTTTTTGACATCTCTTAACGCATCCTGACCACCACGCTTATCAAATTTGTTTACCGCAATCAGGTCGGCAAAATCGAGCATATCGATTTTCTCCAATTGTGTAGCGGCTCCGTATTCCGGGGTCATGACGTAAAGCGAAACATCGCTATGATCGATGATTTCAGTATCGCTTTGACCTATACCCGATGTTTCGAGAATGATCAAATCAAATTGAGATGCTTTGAGCAAGGACAAAGTATCGCGCACATGCCGGCTTAAGGCTAAATTGGACTGTCGGGTCGCCAAAGAACGCATATAGACCCGGGGATGATGAATGGCATTCATGCGAATACGATCGCCGAGCAAGGCCCCCCCGGTTTTGCGCTTGGATGGATCCACAGAAACCACAGCGATGCGTGGGCCATTAAGAGGATCTTTTGAATTTCCCGTGCTGTGGATGAACCGTCGAATCAATTCATCCACCAGCGAAGATTTGCCTGCGCCTCCTGTTCCCGTAATGCCAACGACCGGAATTTTGGGCAGCGAGGAATTTTGGCCACCTACTTTCGTTTCCTTGCCTGCGGTTTCCTTGCCGGCCGCAAACCCAAGATGCTTTGCTAATTCGGCAAAAAGCCGAGGTTCGTTTTCGGCTAGGGAAATGCCGCGGGCCAAGGCCGGGTCTACGCCCTTACGGATAAGGTCGGCTAATTCAGCGACCTTATCTTCTTGACCCGATACGACCGAGAAATCAGATTGTTCCAACAAATTATTGATCATCCCCTGAAGGCCCATAGCCCTGCCGTCATCGGGGGAATAAATCCGGTTGATACCGTAGGCATGCAATGCCTCAATCTCCGAAGGGAGAATGGTCCCGCCACCCCCGCCAAAGATGCGGATATGCGGGCAATTTCTTTCCCTCAGTAAGTCGTAGAGGTATTGAAAAAATTCGAGATGACCTCCTTGGTAGGAGGTGATGGCGATGGCCTGGGCATCTTCTTGCACGGCGCAATCCACGATTTCGGCAGCCGATCGGTTGTGGCCCAGGTGGATGACCTCAGCGCCACTTTTCTGAAGGATTCTGCGCATAATATTGATGGCGGCATCGTGCCCATCAAAAAGGGAGGCGGCAGTGACAATCCGGACGGGGTTACGAGGCTGGTAAACGGTGATATCCTGCATATCGTGCCAAATTACAACGAGGTTAGGCCAAGGAGGTTTGTTTGGCTTGGGGCCTTGCCCTACTTTTGTTCCCATGCCTCGTTATTTACTCACCGCTGCGTTGCCTTATGCGAACGGTCCTATCCATATTGGCCATTTGGCCGGATGCTACCTGCCTGCGGATGTGTACCATCGTTACCTCAAAGCCAAGGGCGAGGACGTTCTTCTGATCTGCGGAACCGACGAGCACGGGGTGGCAATCACCCTGCAAGCCCGCAAAGAAGGGGTCACCGCCCAGGAATTGGTGGACAGGAATTTCAAAGTCATTCTCCAAGCGTTTGAAGGTCTGGGCATCGTGTTCACCCACTTTTCCAGAACCTCCCGGGAAATTCATCACCGAGAGGCCCAAGCCTTTTTCCTGGATTTGTATAACAAAGGATTTCTGAAAGAGAAGACGACTTCCCAATTTTATGACCCTATGGTGGGGGCCTTCCTCGCGGATCGCTACCTTGTAGGCACCTGTCCTCATTGCGGTTTTGATGGTGCCTACGGAGATCAATGCGAGAAATGCGGAACCTCCCTGAGCCCTGATGAACTTCAGAGTCCGCGATCTGTTTTGAGCGGATCCGTCCCCGAGAAGCGCGAGACCAACAATTGGTTTTTGCCGATGGACGAAATGCTCAATCTCCCTGAATTTGCCGGGTACGCCGAAAGGATAGCCCGATGGAAATCCAATGTCAAAGGTCAATTTAATTCCTGGGTGCAGCAGGGGCTGCAACCCCGAAGCATGACCCGCGATTTGGATTGGGGGGTGAAAGTTCCCTTGGAAGGCGCTGAGGGCAAGGTGCTTTATGTATGGTTTGATGCACCCATCGGCTATTTATCGGCCACCAAAGAATACATGGAATTGCAAGGAAATCCGGAAGGATGGCGAGCCTATTGGGAATCCGAAGATTCCAGGCTTGTGCATTTTATTGGCAAAGATAACATTGTATTTCATACTCTGATATTCCCTATGATGCTGGCAGCCCATGGTCAAATGGTTTTGCCATGGCAGGTTCCCGCCAATGAGTTTATGAATTTGGAAGGCCGTAAACTTTCCACCTCCCGGGGTTGGGCGGTATGGCTTCATGAATACCTTCAAGATATTCCCGGCAGGCAAGACGAGCTACGTTATACGTTGTTATGCAATTTACCCGAAACCAAGGACGCCGATTTCTCATGGCAGGACTATCAACTCCGGGTTAATTCCGAATTGGTGGCCATTTTGGGAAATTTCGTGAACAGGGTCATGGTCCTCACGCATAAAGTGAGCGATGGACAATGCGGGGACTTGCCGACGGAGGAGGCGAATACACCCCACGGGTCCCTGGAGTTGGAGTTGGCCGGTACTCGTCAGGAAATTCTATTGGCCATGGAGCAGTTCAGGCTTCGGGAAGCGATGGCAGGGGTGATTCATCTTGCTCGTTTGGGGAATCGTTACTTGGCCGAAACGGAGCCTTGGAAGTTGCTCAAAACCAACTCTGAGGCCGCATCCAGAGTGCTTAGGTTGGCTGCAGAGTTGTGCGCAGAATTGTGCATCGCCTTGGAGCCCTTTTTGCCATTCACAGCCTCCAAATTGAGCAATCAATTGCAATGGCAAGCAAGCGCCCAAGAGCGGGAAGCATGGTGGAATCCAGGGCCTACCGATTCCAAGGGATCGACCAATGCCAGACCTCGATACCTCGCCCAAGGCCATCGGTTGGGTGCAGCAGCATTGCTCTTTGTGCCCATCGAAGATGAATTGATTCAAGCACAGGTTCACAAATTATCTCCCATGAACGACCCCAAGCCCATGAACGACCCCAAGCCCGATGCCGAGTTGAAACCCGAGGTAACCTATGATCAATTCGCGGCCTTGGATTTACGAATTGCTACGATTCTAAATGCACAACCTGTTCCAGGTGCCGATAAAGTTCTCGAAATCAAGGTTGACTTGGGCGATGAGCAACGCACGGTGGTGTCCGGTATTGCACAATATTTTCAACCCGAGGCACTGCTAGGCAAGCAGGTCCTGATGCTGACCAATTTGGCTCCTCGCAAAATCAGGGGCATTGTTTCCCAAGGGATGCTCTTGATGGCCGAGAATCAGCAAGGACAATTGGTCCTTGTGGGTCCTCACGGTAACGGTATTCTCCCAGGCGATCGAGTTTCTTAGTTTAGCGTTTGCGGCTGCTGGAGTGCAGTTCTTGATGCCGATACTCCGTGGGCGTCATGCCCATTTGGTTTAGGAAAATAAAAGAGAAATAGGAAGAAGAAGAAAATCCCGAAGCCTGTGCAATTTTGGACATGACGCATCGACGATGTTCAGGGATTTTGCGAATCAGCTCACAACTTTTTTGGATTCGGTATTGGATTAGGAAGGCCTTAGGGCCCATGCCGTGAAGTTTCAGACAGATTTGCTGCAATCGACCCCCGCTAATTCCTAAGATTTTGGCTAAGTGGGGTATGGTGCATTGGCTGTTATTGAATTGTTGCTCGACCAAATCGGCGAAGGAATGAGCCAAATTGGTTTCTTCTTTTTCCTGGGATTGACGACGGGTGACGCGCCTCAGCTCGCGGGTTCGTTTGGCGGCCTGATGCAGTTCAGCTTTGATGGCCTTCAAGATCTCTGCAGAGGCTGATTTCTCGGCCCATTGGAGCTGTTTGCGGCCGCGCAACAGGGTTAGTATGGTATAGGGTCGTTTGGATTGCAGAACCAACAGAATTTGATGGTCCGAGGGCTTCATTCCCGATGGCCAAACCGACTCATCCAACAAATCCGTATCCGAAGTCCTTTCAAGAAGAAATACCTGGGGGATTGCGGTTTTCGAAGAAATGGATGAATTCGGGAATCCCTTGGCTTGACTCCCTGTTGACTGAAGCCGGGCTATTTTATGGGGTTGGCCATCCTTGTGCTCCCATATCCAAACCAACCATGCAGGAAGTTCTCGACGCGCTTTATCAAGTGGAGTCCCTGCCCTCTTGCCTATGATGGAGTGGGCTCTTGGGTCTTCGCGTTGTAAGCTGCGGAGAAGTTGAGGTTCTAGGTAAAGAAGGAATTTCATGCAGGGTCAATGCAATGTCGGGAAGCCAATAACCGCCACAAAAATGTCCAGAACACGTAGTGGAATGCATGAAGCCCCCCCCTACAAAATCCCCTACAAAGCAAGCTTTACCCCTACAATTTGACCCAAAATCGATAGTTTTCGGTTACATATCTTGCAATTGACCTGACATGTCAAAGCACAGGTCCACCAAACGTTGACTATGATCTGGCCAGGCTATTGGAGGACTTGATGGTTGGGGTAGCCAGGCTTGCAGGATTGTCCCGGTGGCAGGGTCCAGGCCTTGTCCCACTGGGATGCCCATTCGTTGGAGGGCTTCCGCATTGCAGGCCTGTTCAAATTGATGCTTCATGGGAATGACCATGAGTTTTTTGCCCAAGAACAGGGTCTCGGCAGGGGTCTCGAATCCAGCCCCGCACAAAACCCCGGAGGCATGTTCCAAATGCCGTAGAAACAAGGCATCGCCGGCAGGATGCCAGGTGAAACGACCTTTGGTGAACGATTCGCGGACCGTCTTGCTGAAGACGACCCAGTCCTGCTCAGGGCCGTATCGATTCAAAAACTCCTGCAGCAGATCGTCTCCATAGGCCGGGAGGTAAACCAGGATTTCATTGCGGTCTCTGGTGGCTTGCAAGGCGCGAATCCCCGGCCGAATGACCGGGGTGTGGATGAAATCATCGTAGGCTTCAAAATGCAAACCGATGGAAACGGGGCAAGGCGCATAATGGCGAAACAACC
>Ga0194126_10002528_pt1 | contig 29598 bp, 19 predicted proteins | sample TA2KigC150mmetaG_FD_148641 | JGI IMG/M metagenome (GOLD analysis project Ga0194126, IMG submission 148641) | Freshwater microbial communities from Lake Tanganyika, Tanzania - TA2015035 Kigoma Deep Cast 150m | ecosystem: Environmental > Aquatic > Freshwater > Lake | place: Tanzania: Lake... | reverse complement strand
ATTGTGCATTACCACACCCTCGGCTTTTATGCCAAGGACCTGTTTGTTCTTGTACGGCCCAACAGACCAGCGGCGAGTCGCATTAAGAGGCAAGAGCACGCCCGGAAAAACCACTCTTACTTTCTGGTGTTCGTCAAAACAGATGGGCAAAATCCCCGAGCGAAAGGACTGCAGCATGGGCCTGCTTGAACAGTGGGGCGTCACACTCGATGAACTGAACGAAATCCTTGCCTCCCGTCCTAGCTTACGGGGGATCCTCATTGGATTCGTAGCCGAATACAAGCTTCCCCAAATGTGGTTTACCGACCCTCGGATTGAGAAGCTCGAGAGGTACGAGAACCACGATCGGACAAGACCTGGCGACTTTGGTTTCTTGTACAAGGGGGTGCCGATCGGCGTCCAAGTCAAATCACTCCAGACCAATTCCGTTCGCAGAACTGAGACTGGGTATATTGGCACGTTTCAGTGCGACGCGAGCGATAGACGACCCGTAACATTGCCCAATGGGCAAATTGTTGAGACGACCTGCCTGGTTGTTGGAGGATTCGATCTACTGGCAGTCAACCTCTTCGAGTTTGGACAGGAATGGCGGTTCGCTTTTGCCAAAAATACCGATTTGCCGCGCACAAAATCCTCCAAATACACACCTGAACAACGTCAGTACCTTCTCGCGACCTCGATCCGGATAACATGGCCGCTTGAGCCTCCGTTCCATGAGGAGCCTTTTGAGGTACTGGAAGCGATCGTCGCCGCTCGACGCCGACGAGGATGTCGTCGCTAAGCTTAACTTTCGTTGGTTGCCCTGCAAAGCTGTCGTCTGGTAGCCGGCGGAAGTCCGGTCGTGGCAACTGCCAGGAGGCAGGCTGCTTCGACGGCTTGGGCCGGAATGCGGAACAGGGATTCACGGATAGTCTAGATTTTGGCAGGTAGTGTGGTCATCTAAATCTGACACAAATTCCAAGATGTCAGTTTCTACCGCCAATACAGGTGATCAGAAATGACCCCACCCGTGAATCCCTATAGCATAAACAGACATAGGAACGCTTTTGGAAACATGGATATGCTTCTTTATGGGAAAACTGGAGCCAAAACCGAGAGCGGCGTGCTCAGGATTATTCATCACTTCTTAGCGACCACCAGCGATTGGCGTTGGCCTATCTGCGGGTCAACGTGCAGATGACCAACGCTGACTACCGGCGACTGCATCACGGCGCGGTGGAGACCGTTGAAGCCACGCGGGAACTGCGTGGCCTGGTGGAGACTGGCCTGGTGGAGATGCACGGCATCCGCCGCTGGGCGTACTACACCCTGAGCGAAGAAGTTTTGCCTCGAGTGCAGGGCCTGATCCGTCAGGTCGGCACTAAACGGTGGGCTCGATATGTGCTCTTTTGAAATTGGACAACCTGAGGTAGGATGATGAGAGAGAGGATTCTGGAATTAGTTAAATATCGGGAATTGGTCAGAAACCTGGTCATCCGGGACATTAAGCTGCGTTATCGCAACTCTGTCCTGGGCTTTGTCTGGTGCCTGGGCAACCCCTTGCTGATGATGGCTGTCTTTACCGTGGTCTTCACTATCCTGATGCCCACCGATATCCCTAAATACCCGGTTTTCATCCTCTGTGCCCTCCTGCCCTGGAATTATTTCAATACCTCCATCATGGGGGCCATTGACAGCATCGTCGGCAATGCCCATCTGATCAAGAAGGTGTACTTCCCGCGAGAGGTTCTGCCCCTCTCGATCGTGCTGGCCAACCTGGTCAACTTCCTCCTGGCCTTGATCGTCCTGTTCGCCATGCTGTTCGCCTTCAGGGTGCGGCTCACCCCCTGGGCGTTGTACCTGCCGCTGATCATTCTCATTCAAACGATTTTCACCCTGGGCCTGGGCCTGATCTTCGCTACCCTGAACGTTTTCTACCGCGACACCAAGATCATCATGGAGGTGGGGATGCTGGCCTGGTTCTTTCTGACCCCTGTCTTCTATCGCATCGAGGATCTCGTCCCCCAGTACGCCCGACTGATGTACTGGGTCAATCCCATGGCCTCCTTCATCTCCTGGTACCGCATCGTTCTCTATCATGGCATCTCCATGGAGCCAGGCTTTATCTTCCGCACCTTCGTCACTTCGGTGATCGCTCTCATAGTGGGCTATCTAGTTTTTACCCGTTATAGCTCTGTCTTTGGTGAGGAGGTCTGATGGCAACTCGCTCCTCTGCTCCCCTGCACCCATGCTCCCCTGCTCCCTTGCTCATGTCGGCGGCCATTGAGTTCGAGAACGTCTCCAAGCGATTCATCCTTCACCACGCCAGGCCGCGGTCCTTTCAGGAGCTGGTGATCGGCGCCCTGTGGCGCAGCCGTTCGCGGGAGGAGCTCTGGGCTCTGAACGGCGTCAGCTTCGAGGTGGAGCAGGGGGAGATGCTGGGCGTCATCGGGCCCAATGGCTCCGGAAAGAGCACCATCCTCAAGCTGATCTCGCGCATTCTGGAGCCCACCTCGGGGAGCATCACCGTGGACGGCAAGGTGTCGGCGCTGATCGAGCTGGGCGCTGGCTTCCATCCCGACCTCACCGGGCGGGAGAACGTCTATCTCAACGGCTCGATCCTGGGGCTGAGCCAGGAGGAAATGGATGTCAGGTTCAAAGAGATCGTGACCTTCGCCGAGCTGGGGCGGTTTATAGATATGCCCTTGAAAATTTACTCCTCAGGGATGTACATGCGGCTGGGGTTCGCCATCGCCATCAACGTCGAGCCGGACATCTTGCTGATTGACGAGGTGCTGGCCGTGGGCGACGAGTCGTTTCAGAAAAAGTGCCTGGCCAAGATCGAGGAGTTCAAGCAGCAGGGCAAGACCATGGTGTTCGTCTCCCACGCCCTGGAGACGGTGAGAAAGTTGTGCGACAAAGCCATCTGGCTGGAAGAAGGGGAGATCCAATCTATGGGCAATCCCGGCAAGGTGATCTACGATTATCTGGATGACCTGCGCCGAAAAGAAGGGGTGACTCTGGACGAGAAGCATCGCCACCTCAGATACGAACTGGAGGAGCAACGACTGGAGAACCGCTGGGGCAGCGGCGAGGTCGAGAGATTACCCACCCACGTCCTGATGGGAGAGAACGACGCCCACTGCTTGGACAGCGGGTGGCACGAGGTCGAGGACTGGCCGCCGAAAGTGCGCTGGACGAAAAAGAGGGCCTCCCTGCTCTTGATGCCTGATGGGTCTGCCAGCCGGCTCTCCATGATAGCCTGGTGCCCCGAATTGGCCCTCAACCCCCAGTCGGGCAGGGTCTACGTTGACGGCCGAGTGGTGGGCAAGTTTGATTTGACCGACGCCAACCCTCGGACATTTTCCTTTTGGCTGCCTCAGCCGGACAAGAGCCAGCCCATCAAAGTGACCATCGAGGTAAAACGGACCGTGATCCCTGCCGAGGCCGGGCTGAGCGAAGATCGTCGCGAGTTGGGGGTTGCGGTGCAGGAAATCTGGACTGACTAACGTATTGCGTACTGCGTATTGCGTAACGGAGTACGAAATACGCAATACGGTCTACGGCAACCCTGGTCTGGTGGAGATGAATAAGCTCGAATTGCCCTTCGACCAATATCAGAGATACAAGATCGTGGAAGAGCTGGTGGGGTTGATCCGCCAGGGGCGTTCATTGAGGGTCCTGGATGTCGGGGGACATCCAGGGTTCATTTCGGTTTTTTTGCCGGAGGACGACACGTTTATCCTGGACACACTGCCCTCTGAAGGACGGAACTGCGTTCAGGGCGATGGGGCAAGGCTGCCATTTAAGGATGACAGTTTCGATCTGGTGGTTAGCGTAGATACCCTGGAGCATATCTCTTCTGACCAGAGGCTTGTGTTTCTGGAGGAGCAGCTTCGAGCTAGCAGGGACTACGTTCTACTGGCTGCGCCGTTCGAGGACGAAAACATCTCCCTCGCCGAGCAAATCGTCAACGAGTTCTTCATCAAAAAAATCGGCCACCCTAACGATTCCCTGGAGGAGCATTTCACCCACGGGCTTCCTCGTCTCGATGAAACCCTCTCGTTTTTCGATGAGAGCGGAGTTCAACATCTGGAGATACCCAACGGCTACCTGTACAACTGGCTGATAATGATGATGGCACTTCCGGCGGCCCAGTCCTTGCCAGACTCCGAGGAATTGGTGGCCATGATCAACAGGTTTTATAACCAAAACCTCTACGCCAGTGATAACCGGAAACCCTGTTATCGGACGGTAATATTGGCCAGTAAGCAGCATAGTTTAGATAGGGATTTCATCATCAATAGATACGAAAAAGTCGAGGGCGGTGCTCCAGTAGATACCAAACTGCAGTTGGCTAGTTTGTTATTAAGCTTGAAGCTAGAAGAGCCACGGGTAGCCGTTCTGGAGAACGAGTTAAAGAAGCGGAGCGAGTGGGCATTTCAGCTTAGGGACGAGTTGGAGAAGAGGGATGGATTTATCAGGAAGCTACAAAGTGAATTCGAGGAGCGGACGGAATGGGCCTTCAAGCTTCGGGAAGAAGTGGAGGATAGGGAGCGGCGGATAGCCGAGCTGCAGGACGAGCTTGGGGAGCGGACGGGGTGGGCGCTCAAGTTGCAAGAAGAGGTGGGCGAGAAAGGGCAACGGATAGTTGAGTTGCAGGACGAACTGAGAGAGCAGACAACCTGGGCCTTGGGACTTCAGGATGAGCTAAAGGAGCGGATAGAGTGGGCCTTGGAGTTGAAGGATGATCTTGAGAAAAGGGACGGGCATCTAAGGAAGCTTCAGGAGGAGTTTGAGGAGCGGACGAAGTGGGCTCTGCAGCTCCGGGATGAGGTAAAGGATAAGGATCAGCGGATACTGAGCTTACAGGACGAGCTGGAGGTGCAAACGCAGTGGGCTCTGCAGCTCCTGGAAGAGCTGGAGCAAAAGGATCAGTACCTCAAGAAGCTACAGAGTGAGTTCGAGGAACGCACACAGTGGGCGCTTCAACTGGATGAAGAGTTGACCAGGATCAGACAGAGTTGGGTTTACAAGTTGTTTATGAGAGGCAGGGGAACTAATCGTGAAACGTGAAGACGTGAAACGTGAAGACGTAAAACGTGAAGACGTGAAACGTAAATCGAGCACCACTTCTCACGCATCACGTTTCACGGCCAACTTGCTGAAAGGCACACTCCTGGTTCTAGCCTTTCCGCTTGCTGTCATATTTCTTGCGCCTCTTGCCTTCGGCATCGTGGTCTCTCTCCTCGTCGCCGATTTGATGAGTCATCTCAGCACGCAGTACGCAATACGCAATACGCAACACGCAATACGCAATACGAAAGAGGACTCCAAGGCAGGCGTGCCCGACACCAGCAGAGCCAGCATCATCATCCCCAACTGGAACGGCAAAGATCTGTTGGAACAGTGCTTGCCCTCGGTGGTGGAGGCGGTGAGGAGCGATGGTGAAGGGCACGAGATCATCGTGGTGGACAACCACAGCACCGACGACAGCGTGCCGTTTCTCAGAGCCAACTTTCCCGAGGTTAAGGTGCTGGAACTCGATAGGAACAGGGGATTCACCGGCGGTTGCAACGCCGGGGTCGCAGCGAGTCAAAACGACATTATCGTTTTCCTCAATAACGACATGATCGTGGAGCGGGGCTTCCTGCGGCCTCTGCTCAATGGCTTCGATGATGACGGTGTTTTCGCCATGAGTTCGCAGATCCATTTCTGGGACGCTGAAAAGCGGCGCGAGGAAACCGGCCAGACGCGGGGCTTTTTGAAGCTGGGCTTTCTACAGGTGGTTCACGATGAGCCACCCCCCCCTGGCAGGGGGCGGGTGCGCCCGGTGCTCTACGCCGGTGGAGGATCATCGGCCTTCGACAAGAACAAATTTCTGGCCCTGGGTGGCTTCGACGAGCTTTATCAGCCCTTCTATTGGGAGGATACAGACATTTCTTACCGAGCCTGGAAGCGGGGATGGAGGGTGCTCTATGAGCCACGCAGCGTGGTGCATCACAAGCATCGAGGCACCATCGGCAAGACCTACGACGCGGATTTTACCCACAAAGCGGTCAACAGGAACCAGTTCCTCTTCATGTGGAAGAACTTCACCGATCCCGGTTTGCTTCTCCTCCACCCCGTCGTTCTCCTGGGCAGGCTGATGTGGAATTACGCGCAGGGAAACTTCACCTATCTGGCTGCCTTTGGCAGTGCCGTAGGTCAGTTGGGGGAGATTTGGAAGCGGAGAGTAAGCAGGAAGCAGGAGGCAAGAGGCAGGAAGAGCCGCTCGGGGGAACTCAGCGACAGGGAGGTCTTGGCGGTCTCGTCAGACCTATTTCAATACAAAGAGGTGTTCCAGGTTCCGGGTTCCAAGTTCAAAGCTCAAAGTACCGACCTGCGACCTGCGACTTGCGACTTGCGACCTGCGACTTCCAAAAACATCCTCTTCATTTGCCCCTACATCCCCTGTGCTGGCGTCCACGCCGGGGCAGGCAGGATGTACACCATGATCAAGCTATTGGCCCAGCGGCATCGGGTGAGCGTGGTTACTTTCATTGACAAGGAGAGCGAGATCCAGTATGTTCCGGAGCTGGAGAAATACTGCCAGGAGGCTATAGTGATCCACCGCAAGCCGCCTTATCGGAGGCGCAGCCCGCTGCTGCTTGAGCCCTTCGTGGTCAGCGAGTTCAATTCCTCTCGAATGGAGGCGGAGATCCACCGCTTGCTTTCGGAGCGGGACTTCGACATCGTGCAGGCAGAGTACACCCAAATGGCGCAATACGTGCCCCACACCGCACGGTCTTGCACCCTGCTGACCGAGCACGAAGTGGCCTTCGCCACCCACCGTCGGGCTTTCGCGAGCCTCCCCTTTTCCTGGCAGAAATTCAAAGCCCTCATGGGATGGCTGATGATGATTGATTATGAACTAAAAGCCTGTCGCCGCTTCGACAAAATCGTGGCTCTAACCGATGCCGACAGACGAGAGCTGCTGGCTTTCGAACCTGCACTGGACATCGAGGTTGTTCCCATGGCTATAGACTGCTCCCGTTTCGTGCCCCAGAGTGTCCCGGAGGAGCCCAACAGCCTGGTCTTTATCGGCTACTTCAGACATTCGCCCAACGTGCACGGCATAACCCGCTTTTGCAGGGAGATCCTGCCGCTGATCAGGCAGGACATCCCTGAGACAAAGTTGTTCATCGTTGGCTCCAGCCCTCCCGACGAAATCGTAAGGTTAGGTAAGATGGACAACGTTATCGTTACCGGCTGGGTCGAGGATATCAAGCCCTACATCGCCAGGAGTTCGGTGTACGTAGCACCTCTATGGCTCGGAACAGGTATGAGGGTTAAAATACTGGAAGCCTGGGGGATGGCGAAGCCCGTTGTGACCACCAGCGTGGGAAGTCAGGGTATTGACTGCACACCTGGCGAGGACGTGCTGATAGCGGATGACTCGAGGGACTTCGCTGCTCAAACGGTGAGGTTGTTGAGGGACAGGGCCCTGAGGGAGGAGTTGGGCCAAAATGGCCGAAAACGGGTGGAGGCGAAATACGATTGGGAGATCATCATCCAGCAGGTCGAACGGATGTACGATGAGATGTGGGCTACCAAATTCCAGAGAGGGGTTTGATGGATGAGAAGAGCATCCTGGTCGTGAGATCGGGTTCGCTGCCCAACCTGCTGATGGTGTTGGAAAGCCTGAGGGAAAGGTTTCCTGGCGGCGAGATCACCGTCTTAACCGACCCGGACATCCTGGACGAACTATCGCAGCATCCGCGGGTCGGCGGCGTGGCCGTTTACAGCAACCTCAGAGCCTTTCTGGCCCGTCAGTTGTGGGAGTTGCGGCGGCAAGAGTACGACTGCAAAGTAGCGCTTTTCACCAACGAGGATGAAGGCAGGTATAACAAGTTCAAGGTGCTGGCCTTCGTGTGTCGGGCGCCCCGCATGATCATCTACAACGAGAACGGGGATAGCTTCGAGTGGGATTATCGTCATCGGTGGATAATCTGGAGCCACATCAAGTGGCGTCTGCGGGACAAGTTCTTCACCGCTCATCCCCCGCAGCAGAATTTCTTTTTGCTGTTACTCAACAGGCTGGCTAATCTCCTCCTGTTACCTTTCACCTTTGTCCGCTTGTTGTGCTCGGTGGGTTGCTTTTTTGCCAGGCGATGGTATTATAACGTGAAACCAGGAGCGCTGGTGGATAAAGTAGCTGCCGGTGGTACGGGCTGTCAGGGCATGAGACGCCGTGAAACGGCAAACGTGAAACGCGAGCTGAGACTATCGGTCATCATGCCCGTTCACAATGAGGCGAACACAATAAAAGAAGCTCTCAGACAGGTGCAAGCGGTGGACCTGGAAAAAGAGATCGTCATTGTTGACGATTATTCTTCCGATGGGAGCCGCGAAATGCTGAGCCAGATAGCGGACGATGGGGTAAAAGTGGTCTACCATGCCCGGAATATGGGCAAGGGCTCGGCCATAAGAACGGCCTTGCAACATGTGACAGGGGACATCATCATCATCCAGGATGGGGATTTGGAGTACGACCCCGCCGACTACCACAAGTTGATCGAACCGATTGTCGAGGGTCGAGCCAGCGTCGTCTATGGTTCCAGGTTTCTGGGCGAAATTACCAATATGCACTTCTTGAATTACATCGCCAACAGAATCCTGGCCCTGACGGCCAGTTTATTGTTTCTAAATTGGATTACTGACGAAGGGACATGTTACAAGGTTTTCAGGGCGGATGTGCTGAAAAGCCTGGACTTAAAGTGCACCGGTTTTGACTTCTGCCCGGAGGTCACGGCCAAGGTCCGCAAAAGAGGGTACAAGATTGTGGAAGTCCCGATCTCTTATCGCGGCCGGTCTGTTGACGAGGGGAAAAAAATCAGGTGGCAGGATGGCCTCATGGCGTTTCTTGCTTTGATCAAGTATAGGGTGGTGGATTAACCTGTCTTGTGTCAACTTTGAGCTCTGAGCCCCGTCCCCGAGGCGGCCCGGGCACGGCCATTTGAGCCTTAAGTTGACACTGATGATTAACCTATTATCGTTTGGAGGGGTTTTGAAAAGAAAGCTTTTTATTCACTTCGTGGTTATATTGGGGTATCTTCTCCTGACCTTACTTTTGACGTATCCTTTAATCCTCAAAATCGCTACTCATATTCCAGGTGGCAGTTTCGATGCTTTGCAAAATGTCTGGAATCTGTGGTGGTTCAAATATGCTGTGGTGGATTTGCACAGCAACCCGTTCTACACCAATCTTATCTACCATCCCACTGGGGTCAGTTTGCTCTTTCATACCTTTAACCCCTTTAATGCTATTCTTTCAATACCGCTTCAACTGATATTGGGGCTAGCAGCCAGTTATAATATCATCATCCTCTTTGCTTTTGTTGCGGCAGGATATGGCGCCTACTTGCTGGCCAAATATATTACGCAAAATACAGCTGCTGCTTTTATAGCAGGGATCATATTTACATTCAGCCCTTCTCATTTCGCTCATACCGCAGGGGGGCACCTGCAAGTTATTTCCATAGAGTGGATTCCATTCTATGTCCTGTTCTTCCTCAAAACAATCAGGGAGTCTCGTGAGATAAATGCCTTCTTAGCTGCCTTCTTCTTCTTGCTTACGCTACTATGCGATTTTTACTGCGCGCTCTATCTGGCCTGTTTCTCTGTGCTGTATTTGTGCTACCAATTCTGGACAAGCAAGGGGCAAATCGCTAGCAAAGAAGTGATGACTAGGCTCGTTATTTTAGCCATTGCAGCCGCAGTGCTGATAGCACCCATCGCCCTGCCCATGTTAATGGAGCTAAAGTATCACATATCGCCTTCTGTGGAGACTACTTTAGATGGTTCTGCCGATCTGCTTGGTTTCGTCACCCCCAGTACACTGCATCCCCTTTTGGGCCCCGTCGCTCAGAACATAGCTGGCAAGTTCACTGGGAACACAGCGGAAAACACGGTTTTTCTCGGATATACTGCGGTCTTGATAGCAATGTATTCGGGTTTGAGGGTTAAGGAAAAGGATATTAGATATTGGATATTTACTGCGCTTTTCTTTCTTGTCTTGTCGCTGGGTCCGGTTCTGCATATCTTAGGTGATACAGAATTCACCGCGTTCAAGGTAAGAGTCCCCCTGCCATACTTGATTCTTTATCCCCTTTTCTCGTTCACCAGGGTTCCTGCTCGCTTAATCGTCATGGTGATGCTTTCTCTATCCATCGTAGTAGCATACGGGTTAAAGAGCTTGTCGCAGTGGATCCAAAATCGCTCCGCGGGGATTGCCCTACGTCTGCCTGCACTCAAGCCGGGAAAAATTGGGAGGGGCCTCCCTACCCAACGTCTTTCAAGAGCTGTTATAATGGGCTTGGTCTTTTGCGCTATCACCTTTGAGTATGCGTCGTTCCCTCTACCTTTGGGCAAGTTGGCGGTTCCAGAGATGTACCGTCAGATCGCTGCGGAGGAGGGCGACTTCGCCTTGGTGGAGCTGCCGCGAGACTACAGCTATGCCCAGTGCCAGGTCAGTGAATATCAGTATTATCAGACAATTCACAGGAAGAAATTGGTCGGGGGATACGTAGCGCGCAATCCGTCGTACGCCCTGGATTTCGTGTATAACACTCCAGTGATCCGGGAACTGAACTTCCCGGAGTTGCCGCCAGACATACTGAGGCAGGACCTGTCAGAGGTAGGTCTGAGCTTACTGAATTACTACGATGTCAGGTATATAATCCTACACAGAAACTACATGACTCCAGAGATGTTCTCCAAGGTTGACAGCTTCATTAACGACGTTCTCAGAACACCCCTTGATGATCAGGACGCGAACAGAAGGCGGTATAGAATTATAGAAACCGGTGAACCTGTGGCCTTCTTGACGCTAGGGAACAATTGGCAGGGGGTGGAAATGTGGGATGGGATACCAACTCGCTGGATGAGCAATAACGCTACCCTGTTTGCCATTGCTCCGCAGCCAACGGAAGCTGAAATAAGCTTCTCCGCCAAGAGCTTTCAGATAGAGACGGCATTAGAGATCTTCCTGAATGGAAAGCTGCTTGATTCCTATCAGGTAGATGAGGCTGGAAAGAGCATTTCCATCCCGGTCAATTTACTGGTGGGGGAAAACGTGTTTACCTTTTCCATTCCACAGGGCTCGACACAGCCGCTGGATTCCGGCGGACGCAGTGTGGCCTTTCAGGAGATCACCCTTCATGTTGAGGGACAAGAGGCACTAATGCCAGTTGAGATACCAGTGATGCCTAGTGTGGGTGAAGGAGCAAATCTGATAGAAAACCCCGGTTTTGAGGTTGACGATTTTGGTGTACCGGCCAATTGGGTAAAACAGGGGAATCCAGTATATGATAAAAGCGGGACCAATAGTTACAGTGGCCAGGCCGCTGTCCTGGTGGACGAGCAGAATGGGTATTTCTTTAGGCTTTATGTGTCTGGATTGACCCGATACACCTTAAGTCACTACGCTAAAGGTGAAGTTGGGGGAGAGAAGGGGCGCCTGCAGATCAATTGGTTAGATGATTCAGACAACATAGTTGATGTAAGCATCGTGGTGTTCACGGCCACGACAGAATATACCAGGCGCTCCATGACGGCTGTTGCCCCCCAAGAGGCAGTTATCGCCGAGGTATACGTTTCCACAGCAACTGCTGAAGACAGAATATGGTACGATGATTACGAGTTAACAGTTGAGGTCTCCCCATGAATGGGAACAGACGATCACGACGATTATCCAGTCGCTGCAAAGACATAGCTGCCGTGACGCTGCTCGCCGTGCTGGTTTTGGTGTTTTTCTGGAGATATCTTCTGGGCGAAGTATCTTTTCCATGGGATATTTTAGGCACCCATTACCCTCTCTTTTTCTTGCAGGCCGACGCCTTCAGAAATGGTGCATTGCCCCTGTGGGATCCATACATCTACAGTGGCAATCCAAATATCGGCAACATCCAGGCGGCCATATTCTATCCGATTAACCTCGTCATCTGCTTGTTGGCAGCTATCTTCAATAACTTAGGATTTCACGTGGTGGAGTATCAGCTCATCCTGCATTTTTTCCTGGCTGGGTTATTTATGTACCTTTTCAGCAGGAGCAATGATCTGGGGGTCTTTGGCTCGTTGGTCGCCGCCATAACCTACATGTTTGGCGGATTCTTCGTCTCGCAGGTTCAGCACCTCGGCGCGGAAAGTGCCGCTGCGTGGATTCCCCTGATTTTCCTTCTGTTACAGAAGGCTTTCCAGACAGGGGGACCTATTTATGGGGTGTTGGCAAGCATCCCTATCGCTTGCCATATATTGGCAGGGCACAGCCCCAGTTCTACCGTGCTGGTTATTGTGCTGAGCTTCTATCTCGTCTACGTACAATACCAGAATTTCAGGAAGCCTTCGAGCCTAAAGAGGATAGTCAAGTCGCTCGCAATTTTCGCCCTGGCATTGTCCCTTGGATTGGCATTATCGGCTGTCCAGACCTTGCCCACTTTGGAGCTGTTTCCTCGCTCAATCATGGAGGGTAGAACTTATGAACAGGCCACCCGCGCCACCTTTTCGTTGAAGAGTTTAATGACCTTCTTTGTTCCGAACTTCTTAAGCGGCAATTCGGGATCAGCAGCATACTGGGGGACAGGAGATATAACGAAAACTTATCATTATATAGGCATCCTCCCTTTGATACTGGCCGTGTTGTCTGTTTTGTTCGTTAACAAGAAGAGGATCGGGCCATTCATCGCCTTGGGCGTTTTTTCGTTTCTGTGGTATCTGGGGCATTATACCATGGTCAGTGAAATCGTGTATCTGCTAGCGCCTTCGATTGTGCGAAGGGCCATCGAGATCTTCCCTGTCAAAGCCTATTTTGATTTCGCCATGGCCACTCTGGCTGGCTTCGGGGCTAGCTTTTTGCTTGGTGTCTTGAGTAGCGCGGACCGATCTAGACTCACCAAGTTCTCTAAGTTCTTACTTTGGTTGAGTTCGGGATCAATGTTCACCCTGTTGTTCATCTGGGGGCCTGTTTTATTGCACCTTTACCTTGCCTCTGGCCCTCAGAGCCCGGAGTATCTACATTTCACCGATGTGTTTGAGGGCCTGGTTCTTTTCACTTTGCTTCTCGCGCTCAGTGCGTCGCTCGTTTTCTCGCGTGCCAAGAGGCTCTGTAGCCGAGGAACGACCATGGCCTTGATCGTAAGCTTGATCGTTTTCGACCTGTTCACCTTCGGGTCAGTCAAGAAGTTTAATGCGGCTGAGGAGAGCCCCGATTTCTGGGTAGGGCCGGACTACGTTGATGGCGGGAAGATCGGGGTTATAGCGTTTTTGCAACAGGATACGGATTACTTTAGAATCTACATAGATCCAAAGGCTTTGGGAGGGATATGGGCTAATGGATCCAGGATTTGGAAGCTCCAAAGCGTGGGAGGAGCTGAGCCCATACTGCTGCAAGACTACTCCAAGTTCCTCAGCCTCTTTTGTTCTCCCCAGGATGGTGGCAGGATATTCTCAATCCATTCGCTCAACTCTAAGCTGCTTGACTTGCTAAACCTGAAATATATCGTGACCACGAAAAGCTTGACAGAGATAGATCCTGCCGTTGATGAATCCAGATTCGAGCTTGTTTTTGACAACTACTATAAGATCTACAGGAACAAGACCTTCCTGCCTCGTGCTTTCATCGTCCATCAAATTCGGGAGCTGGAGGGTGGTGAACAAGTACTGACCGAACTGAGCTCACCGCTCTTCAGTCCACGAGAGGTTATGCTTTTGGAAAGAGAGCCAGGTCAACCGTTAAGCTCCGAGGTGGCGGAGACAGCCGTCCCCAGCAGTTTTTGGATCGAGGGGGAGGGTTCCCTCACTCAAGTTGGCATGAAGGGAACTGATTCTAAAGCTGCTGCTTCAGGTCAGAGATGTCTTGGGAACGGATGGGGACAAAATAGCGAGGATTATGCTGCGTATACCATTGATATTCCAAACTCCATGCCTGGTGCCAGTCTGTATCTCCGATATGCAAAGGGCAGTCCCGGTAGCGCGAGCTTCGACATTTATGTAGACGGCAAGTTAATCGGAACAAGCCCCACGGTTTCTCTGCATCCAACAGCGGGATGGGGCGAGGAAGACGCTCATTGGAAATACGCCGATGTGCATTTAGGGAGCTTGACTGAAGGCGAACATCAGGTGGAAATACAATCCGTGAGAACCAGCCCTGATAACGCCGTTAACGTAGATGGCTTTCTTATCGCGGATGGACCGCCAACTGTTGCTGAAGGGCTCGTTGCTCCGGAACAGGATGGTGTCCAGATCACCGAATATCGTCTTAATAGCATCACTTTAGACACTTTCTTGGACGCAGATGGGTTTTTGTTCACCAGTGAAATCTACTATCCGGGGTGGAAGGCCTACGTTGATGGAGAGGAATCAAAGATATACCAGGCCAACTATATATTTAGAGCCGTGTATCTTCCTCCAGGCTCTCATACGATTGTATTCACATACGAGCCCTTTTCGTTCAAGATTGGGCTTTGTGTATCTCTGCTAACGCTACTGTGCATTGGTTATTTCATCGTTGGCAATGCCTGGATAAAATTGCGAGCAAGGAAACATGCGAATGTCTAAAAGGCTAGAAATCGCATTGCTTGCTTTGATTTGTTCTTTGTTCTTTGTCCTTGCCAGCTATCAGATCGAGCTGCCTGGTCTATACTACGACGAAGCCCTGGACGTGGTGCCAACGATGCAGTTAGTGACTGGGCAGTACGTGGAGGAGCATCGCTCCATAGAGATACTAGGGCATCGTCTGCCCATAATGGTCTCGGAATATGTGGGGCCAGTGTCTACCTATCTGACACTTCCCTTCTTCCTTCTCTTTGGCGTCAGTGTCTTCTCACTACGCCTGGCGACCATCGTTTTTGCAGTCGGGACTGTAACCTTTACTTTTTACTTCTCGAAGCTATTCTTTAATAGGAAAGTCGCTTTCTTGGCGGCACTCCTGTTGGCAGTGAATCCCGCCTTCATCATGTGGTCGAGGCAGGGCAATCACGTCTCCTCTCTCATGTCTTTCATGGCCACTGGCAGCCTAGCCTGCTTCTACCGCTGGTACAAAAAGCGGAAAGGCGTTTGTCTTTACGTTGGAGTGTTTTTGTTAGGATTGGGTTTGTGTCAGAAGATTATCTTTCTCTGGTTTATTATGGCTCTTGGTCTCGCTGTCCTCACGCAGAGGATAAATGTGAGGGCGATAATCGCTTTCAGAACCTGGATCAGGGAGATGACAGGGAAGGCGGTCGGTTTCGGAATCAAGCACTTAGGGTTAAGCCTGCTCGCGTTTTGTGCGGGGCTCTCCATGATGCTGTGGTACAATCTGACTACCCCAGGCACGATCAGAATGATTCTGAGCAACCTGGTGGTTACCTCGAAGGGGACCAATAATCTGGCCTTTTTGACCAATTTTCTCAAGAGGGTGGAGGATTTCAGGCACGTTTTAAGTGGCGACTTTTTCAGTTACACGGGGGGGAGCTACGCTAACAAGATTTACGTTCCACTATTTATTGCCGCCTTTCTCTACTGCCTTGTCGTCTCCTTTTTGCCAGTGAAGCGTATGAACAAGAAGAAGATAGGGTTTGTTTTGGTCCTATTCATTACACTGTTTATCTTCAGTTGTTTCACCATTGGGGGATTATCACCATACCACCTGCTGATCCTCTTGCCTTTGCCTCAGATAGTGATTAGCCTGTTTATCTACGACGTTGTAAGATTATTAAGGGGAGTCAATTCATCTGGCCGGGTAAGAAGGGGGCTGGCGATTGTGCCGCTCGCAGTCACGCTGGCAATAGTTGTTTTTGATCTTGGGGTCGTGAAGAGTTACCACGTGGCAATGAATGAAACAGGTGGAGTTGGGATGTTCTCAGATGCCATTTATGACCTGGCTGATTATCTGAAGGACAATGACATTACAACTCCGCTGGCAGTTGATTGGGGATTCAGGAAGAACATCCAGCTCCTTACCAAAGGAGCAGTCAACCCGGTCGAGATCTTCCAATACAGTTCGGAGCCTGACGAAGAGTTTTCCAGGGAGGTTTTCAAACGTCTCAGTGATCCCAATAACCTCTATTTGTTTCACAGCGATCAGTTTGCGGCTTTCAGACGATACGAGGCTTTCGAGACAGTGGTACGTCAGGCGAACAAAGCCATTCAACTGGAAAGAACCTTTTATCAGCGAGATGGGACGCCAGTATACTACGTCTACCGAGTGATGACTCCTGGCCAGGCTTATTCCCTTTGGCAGGAAGGCGAGGATTACGAGACCAGTTTTGGAAACAAAAGCGAGGATTTTAAGGAGGGCGCTTCTGGCGGCCAGTGTTTGGGAATGTGGTGGGGGAGTGAGGCATCGCATTTTGCATTGTATAAGATCCACGTTGCCGAGGATATTCCCGATGCCTATATGTACCTGAGGTACGCTCACGCCGACGATAGAATCAAGAAGCTCAACGTATATCTTGATGGCAAACTGGTAGGAACGGAACCCTCGATTGTGTTGCCAGGCTCGGGAGGATGGGGATACGAGGAGTCGGAATGGGCTCTGATGGGCCTGTCTTTAGGTCAGGTGACTTCAGGTGAGCACTGGATCAAAATCCAGCCCGATGGGGACGACAACGCCATCAACGTGGATGGTTTTTATATCGGAAGGGCAGAGTAGACGATGCGCTACAGAACCCTCTGGGTTCGGCTGGTGGTGAGAGTGCTGCTGATGGCAGTCCCTGCTTTAGCTGGTTGTGGGGCGCCTGCTGCGCCGTCGGTCACGCCCACGCCGTTCGAGATAGTGTCTACAGAGGAATATATTTGGCAGGAGGGGGAGGCGTTTCTTTCGCAATCCGGCTCCAGTGCTGCTGACTTCAAGGTCGCTGCCTCAAACGGCCAGTGCCTTGGTATGAACTGGGGCAATCGCCGAGGCAATTTCGCTGAATACGATGTAGAACTCCCTTTTGCCTTGCCCCGCGCTGTTCTGTACCTTCGCTACGCCCGCGAGGGGCGATGGCCTGCTGAGCTGGACGTGTACGCCAGCGGGAAGCTGATAGGCGCTAGCCCCAGCATGGTCCTCAAGCCCACCGGCGGCTGGGGCTACACGGCGAGCGAGTGGAAGTACCATAAGCTGCTCCTGGGATCAATGGAGGCGGGCAAGTACAGGATAAGGTTCGTGTCGCTGGTTGATTTTGGTGAGGTGAACATTGATGGGTTCTTCATTGCTGACGAGTCTTTCCGACCCTAATTGGAGGATGGGGGCTTGATCATTACGTCTGTGTTGAGAACAACGATCTTCTTTCTGTTGCTGCTCTTCCTGCCAGGCTATATCACCCTCCGGGCCCTAAAGCTGAAGGGACTTGACTGGGCGGAGGTCCTATTCCTATCGGTCTTCTCCAGCATCCTCCTCACCTCCTGGCTGGGACTGCTGCTGGCGGAACTGGCGTTTTTCTCGCTCCGCGCTCTGTTGCTTCTCCTCCTCGTCTATTCGATGGGTGTGGCTGTTGTCTTCAGGGTCGGACCTAGTTGGAGCGGCGTTACCAGGCTGCGGTTGGATATTAGATATTGGCTATTAGTTATTGTTTTTGCCGCTGGCCTGCTTTTCTTCCGCCCCTTCGAGGCCATTCTCGGCACTGCGGATTCCGGCGTGTATCTGGGGATGGGGGTGAACATTGCCAGGACAGGAGCGATCCGAGCCCGTGATCCCCTGCTCACTGACTTGAGCGGCGGCATCGAAAACGATCTCCTGTACTCCTACAGACTCCCCTACGGCTCCGAGCTAATGAGATTCTTCGGCGACGGGGTGCGTATCTGGGACATGGAGCAGAGGTTGCTTTTCTCTCAGCAAAACCATCTCTATCAGGTCTGGATCGCCATTTTCTACTCGGTCTTCGGGATGAGGGTGGGCATGAATCCTTTGGCCCCCCTGGATTTGCTGGGCATTCTGGGGCATTTCTCCAGCACGCCGATGTTGCTATACGTCACCCCCCTGTTTGGGCTGCTGGGGGTGGTGGCGCTGTATTTTGTGGGGAAAGCTTTGTTCGATGACCGGGTCGGCTTGCTGGCTTCGTTCCTGCTGGCCATCAACGTCGCCCAGATGTGGTTCTCCCGCTGGGCCATGTCCGAGGTGCTGACCCAATTCCTGGTGTGGGGCGCGCTGTACTGCTTTGTCTTGTATGTGAAAACGGCCCACCGCGGCTTTGGCTTGCTGGCCGGGTTTGGCCTGGGTCTGGCGGTGCTTTCCAGAGCCGATGGCGTGTTTCTTATCGTCCCGGTGGCGCTCTATTTCGCCTACCTCCGCCTGAGCCGGAAACTTCGTTCAGCTCACCTGTGTTTCTTCGCTCCCTTCGCCGGTTTACTCCTCCACTGGTCCATCCACTCCCTGCTTTTCTCGCGCGGGCAGTTCTCTGCCATCAGCAGAGCTCTTCCATATTTTAGCTCCATCGGTCCCCTGGCCGTCGGAGGGGCCGTATTGATCGCCGCCTTGCTGATCCTGGCCCTCCTGCTCCCGGCGGGTCGCCACGTGCGGCGGCTTGGGCAGTTGCGCACCTTGGTTCGGCCTGCGAGTTTTGAGAAGTGGTTGCGTCCGACCGTGGCCGTCCTGATCGTCCTGCTGGCTCTTTATGCTTACTTCATCAGGCCCAGCACTGCTGATCCCCAGATGGTGTATTATCACCCTGTGGGAGGGATGATCAGAACGTATAACGAGGAGAATCTGGTCAGACTGGGATGGTACGTCACCCCGCTGGGGTTGCTGTTAGCTCTGGGTGGGTTGGCAGCCATGATTCTCAAAGCGAGTGACGAGGGCGTGATGTTCTTCCTGGGCGTTGCCATGCTGTATGGTTTCGTCTTTCTTCACTCCGCTCTGGTCAATCCCATCCACATCTACTGGGTAAGACGCTATGTGACCGTGGTGATTCCCTCTATCATGCTGTTCATAAGCTATGCCCTATTTCAAATTCCCAATATCCAATATCGAATATCAACCTCCCTGCGAGGCCCTCTGTCTGTCTTTTTGGGGCTTGCCCTGGTTGCCCTCTCTCTTCACGCCAGCTTGACCTTGGCCGGACAGATGACGTATCAAGGGGCAGTCTGGCAAATAAGCCGCCTGGCGGAGCAGCTTGGCGATAGGGCAGCGGTGATTCTGGAGAGCGCATTGATAGGAGACCCCCTCGCTTTGCCCCTGACCTATCTTTACGACAAGGATTCGTTTGTCCTGCAGGGACAAAGCCCGAACAACGCACAGTTTTTCGATCTGGTGGAGAGGTGGCGCGATCGGGGCCGGGAGGTGTTCTACGTCGCCCACGATGGATTGACCAGGGTTCGCTCCGACGACTACGTTTTCTCCCCCGTGGGCGAGGCTTCCCTGGACATACCGCTGCCGGAGACATCTTTCGACCATCTTCCGCAGGGGATGGTGCGTCATTCGTACGATCTGGAGGTCTACGAGATAGAGCCAGCGTGGAAAAGGGAGGGTCCTATCTACCCCTTCGCCCTCGACGTGGGCAGGTTCGACTACGGTTATCTGATCAGTGGTTTCCATGCCAGAGAGAGCAGCGGCGGGGGATGGTACAGGTGGACGGAAAAAACGGCCGAGATCCTGCTGCCGTGGGTGCCAGAGGGTAGAAGCCTCCTGCTCTCCCTCGCGGTGGGCAGCCCACGCCCCGACGGGGTTGAACCAGCGCGGGTGATCCTCTACTTGAACGAGCGCCTCCTCGATACATTTGACCTGGGCAACGAGTTCAAAACACATACCATCATAGTGCCTCCCGATTTGATAACTGATCATCAGGCCAAGACGACGGCCCTGCTTCGTTTGGAGACCAACCCTTGGATCCCCGCTGAGGCAGGACTGGGAGATGCCCGAGAGCTGGGCATCGTCCTGGACCGCGTAGAGCTGGACAGAGTGCCATGAAGCGAAAAGCATCCATCATCGTCGTAAACTGGAATGGCAAAAGGTATCTTGAGGAATGTTTGTCCTCCCTTTTGGCCCAGACCTATTCTCACCGCGAGATCATCCTGGTGGACAACGGCTCCCACGACGGCTCGGCTGGCTTTGTCGCCGAGAGGTTCCCGCAAGTCCAGATCATCAAGAACGGTGAGAACCTGGGTTTTGCGGCAGGGAACAACGCGGCTATCAGAGTAGCGCAGGGGGACTACATCATTACTCTGAACAACGACACGCGAGCGGAGCCAGACTGGCTGGAGGAATTGGTCAGGGTCGTGGAGACCGATCCCAGGATAGGGATGTGTGCTTCCAAGATGCTCTTTTATCACCACACCGGCGTTCTCAACTCCACCGGCATCAGTCTGGACGTAGCGGGCATCGCCTGGGACAGGCGGGGTGGGGAACGAGACGATGGCTGTGAGCGTGAGCCGATAGAAGTATTCGGCCCCTGCGCCGGGGCAGCCCTGTATCGTCGCGAGATGCTGGACGAAGTCGGTCTTTTCGATGAGGATTTCTTCGCCTACCACGAGGACGTGGACCTGGCCTGGCGTGCTCGTTCCAGGGGCTGGAGGTGTATGTATAATCCTCAAGCTGTGGTCTATCACGTTCATTCAGGGACAGGGATGGAAGGGTCGGCGTTCAAGAATCGCCTCTTAGGCAGAAACAAGATCTGGACGATAGTCAAGAACTATCCATCTCCTCATATCTTTCTGTACTTGTCCCTCATTGCCTTCTATGATCTGGCCGCCGTGTTTTACAGCTTGCTCAAAAGGGGGGATGCAAGTCCCTTACAGGGGAGATTAGCCAGCCTGGGCCTGTTGCCAGAGATGCTGAGAAAGCGCAGGCAGATCCAGAGAAAGCGCACGTCGTCGGAGTTCCCCTGGTTCAGCCCCCTGGTAGACCCCATCACCATGCTGAGAAGATACGAGCGCTTCCAGAGCTTCGTCACATCGAGGGGGAGGTATGTCTAGCCCTGACGTTTCACGTTTCACGTTTCACGTTTCACAGCTCTACAGCAGGAGTGCTGTCTCCCTCAGGTGGGCCCTGGTGATTTTCGTCACCATGCGCATCTCGCTGTCGCTGGTGGCCGCCCTGTCGCTTTTCCAGTTTCCCATGTATCATGTCACCTATTACTACGGGATTCAACCAGTTCCCCCTGGAATCGCCAACGCGCTGCTGGGCGTCTGGCAGCGGTTTGACTCCATCTGGTATACTAAGATCGCCATGCACGGTTACGCCCACGGAGACGGCACCACGGTCTTTTTTCCCCTTTATCCCCTCTTGACCAGGCTTGTCGGGAAGGTGTCCTTCGGCAATTATTTACTGGGCGGAATCATCGTCTCCAACGTGGCCTATTTTCTGGCCCTGATCGCTCTCTACAAATTGAGCCAATTGGAGTTTGATTCCCAGGTCGCCACCCGTACCATTGTTTACCTGTCGGTTTTTCCTACGGCTTTCTTCCTGCTAGGGGTCTACACCGAAGCGCCCTTTCTGCTTTTCGCCGTCGCCGCTTTCTACTACGCCCGCAAAGGCAGGTGGTTAATGGCCAGCATTACAGGGCTTCTCGCCGCGCTAACCAAGCAATTGGGCTTGCTTCTTCTGTTTCCCTTGCTCTATGAATACCTGGCTCAAAGTCCAAATCGCAAATCGCAAATCGCAAATCGTAAATTTCAAGGTGACGTTCTGCTCCTGGCTCTCATCCCCATAGGCACGCTGGCCTTCCTGCTGTTTCGGCATTTCTGCATCGGCGAGCCCTTCTTGGTGGAGACCTACGGGGCGCGGTGGGGGGTGAATGTTTCCTGGCCGTGGAGCAACATCGCCGACAGCCTGGCGGCCATTTTCAACACGGGGAGATTCCCCGCCCTTAACCCAGAGGACACTCTCTCGAGGCGAATCTTTTACAACACTTTCGATTTGGCCTGTGGGGGTTTGTTTCTGTTCTTGACGATTGTTTCCTTCCGCCGTCTGCGCTTGAGTTACGGTTTATACATGATCAGTGTTCTGTTCGTGGTCTTGATGCAGAACTTCCGCCCTCCTTACCCCATAGCGGCCTTGCCCAGGTACGTCCTGGTGCTGTTTCCCGGTTTCATGGTCCTGGGAGCGATGGTGAAAAACAAACCCCTGCACTGGGCGATCGTCTATTGCTCGACCCTGTTGCTGGGCCTGTTCACCGCCATGTTCGCCACGTGGCGGGTGGTGGCGTGACCATGAGGGTTTGCTATTTTGGCACGTACGACGTGGAGCAGTCACGGAACAACGTGATCATCCAGGGCCTGCGGCAAAACGGGGTGGAAGTGGTGGAGTGCCACGTCAGGCTGTGGCGCAACACGGCCGATAAGATCCGAAGTGCGAAACGTGGCCTTTTTAATCCTGGCCTGCTGGGGCGGGCGCTGGGCAGTTATCTCAGGCTTATCAGGCGCCATGCCAGGATCGGTGATTATGACGCGATGATCGTGGGCTATGCGGGGCATTTCGACCTCTTCCTGGCCAGGCTGTTGACCAGCTTTCCGAGAAAGCCCCTGGTTTTCGATGCCCTCCTCTCCCTCACCGAGACCGTGGTCGAGGATCGGGGCCTGGCTCCTCGTGGGTCGCTTCTAGCCCGCCTGGTCTACCTGGTGGACAGGTATTCCTGCCGCCTGGCGGACCTGGTGCTCCTGGACACCGAGGCCCACGTGCGGCACTTTCAGCAGGATTTGGGCGTGAGGCCGGATAAGCTGCGCTGGGTGCCCGTTGGCGCCGACAAGGTTTACTGCCGAGGTCCTTCGCCGGGGGGAGGGAGCGAGCCTTTCAGGGTGGTTTACTTCGGCCAGTACATACCGCTGCACGGGGTCAACTACGTCGTCGAAGCTGCCAGGCTCCTGGAGGAGCATCCGGACATCTGCTTTGAATTGGTGGGGGATGGGCAGACCTATCTGGAAGCGGCGTCTCTGGTCGAGAGGCTGCAGGTGAAAAACGTCATCTTCCACCGCGGGTGGTTCCCGCCTGAGGACTTGATCGCTGAGCACATCATTCCGGCCGCTGTGTGCCTGGGAGCCTTCGGCGATAGTCTCAAAGCCCAACGGGTGGTACCCATCAAGGTCTTCGTAGCCCTGGCCCTGGGCAAGCCGGTCATCACGGGGGACTCGCCTGCGGCCAGAGAGGTGTTGTCCCACGGGATGGACGCCATCCTGTGCGAGATGGCCAATCCCCGAGCCCTGGCCCAGGCGATCCTCCTCCTGAAGCGCGATCGGCCACTGCGGGAGAAAATCGCCAGAGAAGGCTACCTGTCGTTTCAAAACAAGTTCTCGTCGCAGGTCATCGGTGCGACGGTGAAAAGTTACTTGACTGAGGTGGTAGATGCAAGTGTCAAGCGTAAAACGTAAAACGTCAAACGTGAAACGTGAAACGCCAAAGTTTCGACTTCTTATTGGAGTTGTTCTAGCTTTTCTGCTTCTGGCTTCCAACCTCCAACTTCCAACTTCCAACTTCCAACCTCCAAGCTCACGCATCACGCATCACGCATCACGTCCCCCCTATCCAATCTCCAATATCCAATATCCAATATCCACCATGGGTCGAACCGCGCGCCCTTAACATCACCAACCTGGTCGGTCAGGTCCCCGACAGCCTGCTCAAGGGAGTGATCATCTCCGCCTATCCCTGGGACGGAATCGTCCAGTTTGAGTCGAGCTCGGTTTCTGGAGACACCATGGTGATCACCACCACCATCCACGGGCGGCTGCGCTGGGGGACAACGGCGTTTGGCTGTCTGGGGCAGGTTCCGCGCTCCGATGAGATGGGCAGCGCGGCTCCACGATCGTATCTAAAGGTTTACACACCGCATGGCCTGGACGTGACGTCCCAGATCACGGAGGTATATTATTGGCCGGCGAGTCTGGTCCAGCCGCTGGCGGGAACGGCGACCTGGCAGGGCCGCTACGATTATTTGCCGCTGACCATCAGCCATTCCAGCCAGGGCCTCGAACTGCCGGCCAACGTGGGCTGCGATCTGCGTCTGAGCGGCAGTCACACCGAGCTGATCGGCGTGTTCACCCTGCAGCGTCCTGCAGTGATGCCCGTCGTGGAGGTGGTGGGCACCCAATCGGCTACCTATCGGTCGTACATCGGCGTGGGGGAGGTGGGCCGCTTCCGGCCGCTGATGGACCAGATGCAGGCACTTCATTCAGACCGACATTCGTATATTGGCATGGCTGTCCCTCCCGGTGCCAACTACATCTTCGCCGTGTATCAGCCCATGCCTGGGGACTACACAGGAGTGCCCTACGATGACCGCGATCCCAACCGGTCGCTGCCGTCGGCTGGGACCACGCGGCTGAGGGCGTCGAAACTGTCGGGGGACCTGGCTAACTTCGGGGCGTTTCCACTGCTGATCACCTGGCAGGACGCTGACCTTACCTCGAGCAGCGCCACCTACCTGCCGGCGCAGCGTGATCCGTGCAAGTTCACCGCGCCTGAGTTCGTGATCCCGCCAGGTGTGGCCTACGACGACTGCTTTATCTTCGGCAACTGTCCAAACGCGGTGCTCGCTGAGATCTACGACACCCGTGCACCGATCACCCTGGTCTACCTGTCGGTCTCACCGCCGACCCCTCGGGCTGAGCCTCGGGGCGAAGCCTCGGGCTGCGAGCTGATCGCGCTCAAGTTCGCCGGGCCTTACTGGACGCCGGGCGTGGAGAATCTGGCGCTGTCAGCCCCCCCTCTTTCTCCCCCAAAGCCTGCCCTGGAAGGGTCAGGGGGGATGAAGGGGGGGGCCGTCAGCGGCTCCAGCGGGACTTACACCATATATTTGCCTGTGTTGTTCAAATCCCCCGACCTGTCGCAGTGTCCGTGTGGATACTTCAATGCCGAGGGGCAGATGATCGGATACGTGGATCGGTGAGGTGGCAGACGAGATGCACTGGAAAAGAGCAGCCAAAGTATTGCTAGCTGGAGCTATCTTATTCTTTCTGGGCCTCAATATCTACCGTGGCTGGCGCGATGCCAGCCGTTTTCAGTGGGATGTTCGCCCCTGGCCTTTGGTCGCCTCCTTCGCCCTGGCCCTGGCCTTCTGGTTCACGACCGGCGTGGGGTGGAATTTGATGGTGCGATGTTTGGGGGGAAGCTTGTCGCTGCGCAAGGGCATGAAGATCTACTTTCTCTCTAACCTGGGGTGGTACGTGCCAGGCAAGGTCTGGTACGCGGTGGGGAGAGCCTACCTCGGCCAACGAGAGGGAGTTTCGGCAGGAGTGATTTCCACCAGCGTGCTGATGGAAATCGTGTTATCCCTTACCTCCAGCGCATTGATGGCTACTTTGGCTTTGCCCCTGCTCTCTCCCCTCTCAGGGGCTAAGAGCCTATATCTGGGGGTAGCCGTCCTGGTCCTTGGTCTGGCAGTGCTTCACCCTGCCCCGATGAAGCTTGCGCTGGCCCTTTTGGAGCGCGTCCTGCCCGGCGCGGAGCGAGTGGCAAATCCCCCGCTTAGATATTCGGTCATGATGGGCCTTCTGGTGGGCTATCTCTTCACCTGGGGCTTCGTGGGGGCAGCCTTCTTCACGCTGCTGAACGCTGTCCATCCCCTCTCTCTGGCCTGGCTTCCGACGGTGATGGCCATCTACGCCGTATCGTGGATGGCCGGGTTTCTGGCTCCCTTTGCGCCCAGTGGATTGGGTGTGCGCGAGGGGGTGATGATCCTCCTGCTTGGACAGCTCCTGTCTGTCCCCGCAGTGACGGCCGCGGCCATTTTGTTTCGCGTTTGGTTGATCCTGGCCGGGGTGCTTTGGGCGGTGGTGGCGACCGGGTGGTGATGGCATTTCCCCTCCCTCGCAGGGAGGGGCCAGGGGAGGGTGGGTCTTCCAATGGAGCAAGGTCGCAGGGGAGCAGGGTCGCAAGGTCGCAGGGGAGTCCCTTGTTCCTTGCTCCCTTGTTCCTTGCTCCCTTGCGAGGGGGAGGAGTTTAGTAGGAATAGTGCGGCCGGCCTTGGCAGCGGACGCACACGGTGTCACGCCTCACTTCCCCCCCCCGAAACACCTGGCGGGAAGCGACGTAGAAATCGTTATTCCAGATGTCCTCGAGGGGCTCGGTGAAGACGTTTCCGAAGTCGTTGGCCGGATCATCGTACCAGCAGCAGGGTGATACTGCCCCCTCCCAACTGATCACACAACTCTCCCAAAGATAGGGACACGCTTTGACCTTTTGCAGAGTCCTGTCCTGGCGCGTTTTATAATCATAGAAGCTGTGTATTTCGTTCACGGGCAGCCATCTTTCCATGTCTTCCAGGCTATCCGTGTTTACCATGATGGGGGCTATCACCACGTTGTCTACCCCCAGTTGTTTTCCCAATCGCCTGATAGCGGGAATCTGGGTTTCGTTACGCCTGTTCAGCAAAACGCGGATGGTGAGGAGGGGGAAAGGGCTCTGGTGTAGCTCTCTTTGTCTGACCAATGATCTTATGCTTTCGATGACCTCGGCCAGATTTCCCCCCACGCGGTACGTTTCGTAGGTCTCTTGATCTGCTCCGTCCAGTGAGATGACCAGCTCCTCCAACCCCGACACGACGACCTGCCTGGCCATCTCGTCGTCGAAATAGTTGAGGCTGGTGCTGATCTTGGTGCTGATGTTTCTGGTGTTGGCGTAATCAATCATGTCGAAGATCTGGGGATGCAAAAACGATTCGCCCCAGTTGTACAGATCGAGGAAGTAAGCGTATTCTGCTATCTCGGCAATCAGCTTTTTGAAATCATCGAAGGCCATCTTGCCGCGGCGGCGTTTGAGGGTGCCCCGGCCCGTGGGGCAGAGGGGGCAGCGCAGGACGCAGACGTTGATGGGGTCAACGACGTAGTGGTAGGGGTATCCCCCCACCTTCGCCCTTTTGAATTGCCTCTGAGCCTTCGCCAGCAGCCAGTTGGCCAGCTTCCTCGGCGTGCTGTGTCGCAGCAATTTGGCCAGATGCTGCTGTCCTTTTATGGCCACCGACCTGGGCCCCGCGGTTTTGGTGAATAGCGATATCGTCTGGCGATTTATCATGGCTGCTTCCTTGACAAATTAGTCATTAGATTATATCATATTAGCACGGCAAAGGCAACGAAATCTCGACGAATTTGGACGAATTTTCAAAATTCGTCCTCACAGGCCGTATCTTTTTTGGCATTTTTACGTTATTATGTATGAGAAAGATATCTCCAGGCAAGAAGAACGGGAACTGATCAGGCGGGCGAAGGAGTGCGATTCATCTGCCTTCGCCAGGCTCTACGAGCATTACTATCAGAACATTTATAACTACATCTACTATCGGGTACCTAACGCCTCTCTGGCTGAGGACCTGACGTCGGATGTTTTCATAAAAGTTCTGGAGTCCATTGACTCCTTTACCTTCCGGGGGCTTCCCTTCTCCGCGTGGCTCTTTCGCATCGCTAAGAACCTGGTGGCGGATTACTTCCGCAGCCATCCAGGGCCGGTTGATCTGCCCCTGGAGGAAGGGGTACTTCCCGCTGAGGGGGGTCCCAGCGATATTTTCGAAAGAGAGCTCACCCAACAGCAGTTGGTACGAGCCCTCAACAATTTGACCGAGGATCAGCAGCAGGTGATCATTCTCAGGTTCGTGGATGGACTGTCTAGCAATGACGTGGCCCAGGTGCTGGGTAAGTCCGAAGGGGCCATTAAATCGCTCCAGCATCGGGCCCTGACTTCTTTGAATCGTATCCTGGAGGAATTTTCCTAGGATTGTGAGGGTTGAGAGGAGATGGAGATCATGAGGCGGGGACTGGAACACGCTCTCAATGAGTGTCTCTCTCAACTGAATACTGGTGAGCTTGGTCTGGAAGAGGTGCTGGCGCGCTACCCTGAGCACGAGGCCGAGCTCCGTCCCTTGCTGCGAACGGCGATGCTGGTTCGCCAGGTGCCGCAAGCAGTGCCCTCGCCGCAGGCCAAGGCAGCGGGGCGACAGCGGCTGCTGGCAGCGGTGGCCAGGAAGAGGAGGGAGAAGGTCCAGGCCCGGCCTGGCTTGCTGCGCCGCCTGGGGCAGAGCGCGGCTATCCTGGTGCAGCCCTTAGTGCAGCCTCAGAGACAACCCCTGAGGCTGGCCCAGGCCATAGCCGTACTGCTGGTCATCGTCTCTCTCATCAGCGCGGGGACGGTGGCGGTGGCTGCGGGCAGCCTGCCCGATAGCCCCCTCTATCCCATCAAGCTCACTACCGAGCGGGTTCAACTGGCTCTCACCACCACGCCGGCGGGCAAGGCCCGGCTGCATATAACCTACTCCGAGAGACGTTTGCAGGAGGCCCGAACTCTGTGGGAAGCGGGCAAGGGCCTGAGTGAGGCGACCGTACAGGCCATCAAGAGCGAGAATGTCGCTGCCCGGACGGCCATTGGCCGGGCCTCTGAGCAGGAGAGACCCAACTTGTGGGCCGACTTTGCCCTTCTAACGGAGAAACAGCAGAAGGCCCTGGAAGAGATGAAGTCAAAGGTGCCGCCTTCCGACCTGGAGGCCATCGAAGAGGCTCTCGAAGCGATTGAGGAACATCAGTCGGTAGCGACGGAGGCCATGACAGTGTTGCTCACGCCTACCCCCGCTCCAAGGCCGACGGATACGCCTGCCGTCTACGTTTATGCCGAGACTCTAACCCCTGGGCCCACGGCCACTCCAGTGCTGCCCACTTTCACGCCCACCCCTGTGCGCACGGTCACTCCAGCGCCGCCCACGGCCACGCCCGTTCCCACGCCCACCGCTCAGGCGGAGGTACCCTTCCAGCCAGGAGTGGAAGCGACGGCCACGAATACGCCTCAGGCGGAGGTGCCTTTCCAGCCGACGGTGGGGCCTGTGGTTGAGCCCAGTCCAACGCTCACGGCCACGCCTACCCTGACGCCTACAGTCACGCTCACGGCCACGCCCACCCCAATGCCGACGGCCACGCCTGCCCCAACGCCGACGGTGGAGCCAACGGCCACGCCGACATCTCAGGCGGAGGTGCCTTTCCAGCCGGGGCCTGCCGCTTCGATCACCAACTGCCGCGTGAGTGATGCCCCTCGGGGGGACCCGGTGTCCGAGTTTCCCGCCGGCACCAGGACGGTGTACATCGTGTTCGATTTCGCTTACATGGCGGGAGAAGAGGTGGAGATCAGGGTTTACAACAACGTGGGCCACCTGCTGTTGCGGGAAGTCAGGACCCTATACGGGGAGGAGACGGCGTCCATCGCCTTCCGGGCCGGCGAGGGAGGCTTTGCCCCCGGCCGCTACCTGGTCAATTTCTATCACCTGGGGGGTGTGATCAGGACCATCATCTGGGATGTAACTGAAACGTAAAACGTGAAACGTAAAAAGATCACGTTTCACGCATCACGTTTCACGCATCACGTTTCACGAACAAAAAGCCTCAGGTGGGCCGTTGGCCGCCAAGCTCGAGAGCCCACCTGAGGAGATGGGACAGGGTGCTGTTTATTTTTATTCTTATTGCGCCCTGTTCCGGGAATTATTATACTGTGCTTAGCGGAAGTTGTCAACTGGACGTGTCATCGCGAGGCGCGCTGTTTGCGCCGAAGCGATCCCCAATTTGCGAGGTGGAGATTGCTTCGCACAAACCGCTACTCAGAAACTTCCACCTGTCATTGCGAGCGAAGCGAAGCAATCCCCTACGTCGCAAGCTGGAGATTGCTTCAGGCGCAAACCCCGCGCCTTCGCAATGACAGGATGGGCGGTGGTTTCTGTC
>Ga0194126_10002524_pt1 | contig 29626 bp, 19 predicted proteins | sample TA2KigC150mmetaG_FD_148641 | JGI IMG/M metagenome (GOLD analysis project Ga0194126, IMG submission 148641) | Freshwater microbial communities from Lake Tanganyika, Tanzania - TA2015035 Kigoma Deep Cast 150m | ecosystem: Environmental > Aquatic > Freshwater > Lake | place: Tanzania: Lake... | reverse complement strand
ATCCGGCCCGCATCCCCTGTGTCCATTTGCCTTGGCGGACGTTGCTGGATGCACTTCAAGGGGGCACGACCTTCCTTTGAAGCCGCGGCAGCAGCAAGAGCGCGCACCACGGCCTGACGGCCCGAATCCGAGGCGAGTCTTTAGCCCTCACGCCAGCTTCGCATCGGAGGACATTGGCGCGGTTCCCAGGCTCTGCGCTGTGGTTGAAAGCGCGGGTCCGGCCGCGGCGGCCGCCAGTAGCGCCCTCTTGTTGCGCATGGCGTGGACGATCGCCGGGTTGACCAGGAACCGCAGCGTGTGCTCGTACGGGTTCCCGCAGAGCAGGTGCGTCGCACAGGTCAGAGAAACGGCCGTCTGCGCCGTCCTCAGGGCAGGCGAATGCCGCTGCGATCGAAGTGCTCGTCGCTGGCGATCGCCTCAGTCAGCCCCCGCAGCCTCATGAACTCCAGGCACACACAGTCATGGGGAACTACTCGCGGACTTGCTGGCCACGACGGCCTCGGCGAACCACCGATCATGTGGCTTAGCCTCCTCAGGCCGTTGGGGCGGAAAGCGTCCCGCAATGTCGGATATGCGCAGACACGGAGCCGGCCTGCGCACCTCGAGACGGAACTGCGTTTCCAGCACGGCAATCGACACTTCGCGCTGCACCGCAACTGGCGAGTCCTGGAAACGTCGGATCAGCTCTTGGGCTTCGTGCGACATGACTTGAAAGTACGCGCGGTCATGCCCGCCGCCATTACTCTTTTGAGTCGGTTCAGGACCAGTCCGCCCCCTCAGATCGCGCCATGCCGGGGCTGCCAAGCCGACCACCCCGGTGACGGCTGCCGAGACCGCGCGGTTTTTCTTGAGCCTCGAGTTGTCCGAGACGGACACTCAGCGCAGCGTCGATCTTGCCTTTCGAACTCGATCACATTATCGCGGAAAAACACGGCGGTCAGACGACCAGCGAAAATCTGGCGCTCGCCTGCTGCTACTGCAACCGCTTCAAGGGCCCGAATCTGTCCGGTGTGGACCCGCTTAGCGGCGAAGGTTTGCGGCTCTATCATCCGCGACTTGACCTTTGGTCCGAGCACTTCAGTTGGAGCGGCTCGGCGCCCACCGCTGCCCGTTCGGCCTCCTTACACTCCTCCGGCGGAACCGCCGACTGCCCGAGCAGTCTGACGGCCCCCGGCCCCGCACATGTGGAGGAACCCTCGCACGCGCGCACACGCGTGCACGAGTCCACGCGGCAGGGGAGCGGACGGTCACGCGCTCGACCTCGCTCAGGATTCGGGCACACTACACTCGAGAGCGGTACGGCCTGAGGCAGTGCCTCGCTGCAATGGACTCGCGCACAAAACGGTCGCGCGCTAGCGCGCGCCAGCGTAGGCTGACGCCCATGAAACCGATGCGATTGCACGCGCGCCCCGTATTGGCGGCGTTGGCGCTCCTGGTCCTCAGCCTGGTCGCGGCCGCGGCGGCCCAGGACGCCCCGCCCCGCTCCCCACGACCCAACGTCCTCTTCATGCTCACCGACGACCAGCGCTGGGACGCGCTGAGCTGCGCCGGCCATCCACACCTGCGCACACCGAACATCGACCGCTTGGCCGCCGAGGGGGTGCGGTTTGAGAACGTCTTCTGCACCACCTCGCTCTGCTCGCCGAGTCGAGCCTCGATCTTGAGCGGCCTCTACGCCCATGCGCACGGCGTGGTCAACAACTTCACCGAGTACCCGACCAACTTGGCCAGCTTCCCGCGCCAGTTGCAGCGCGCCGGCTACGCCACCGCCTATATCGGCAAATGGCACATGGGCGAAAACAACGACGAGAAACGCCCCGGCTTCGACTACTTCGTCACCCACAAAGGCCAAGGCAAGTATTACGACACCGAGTTCAACGTGGACGGCACGCGCCGGGTGGTGCCGGGCTATTACACGAAGGTCGTCACGGACATGGCCCTGGAATGGTTGGCGCGGCCCCGCCGCCAGCCCTGGCTGCTGATGCTCGGCCATAAGGCGCCCCACAGCTTCTACATCCCCGAGCTCCAGTACTCGAACACGTTCGACCACGTGAAGATCGAATACCCCGACACGGCCTTTGCGTTGGCGGATAAACCGGCCTGGATCAAGCAGCGGCTCTACACCTGGCATGGCATCTATGGACCTTTGTTCGACTGGCGGAAGAACTTCCCCGATGACCGGCCCGAGGCCGTCCGGGATTTCGCCGCCATGACCCGGGCCTACTGGGGCACCCTGCTGAGCGTGGACGACAGCGTGGGCCGCTTGTACGCCGCGCTCGCGGCGGCGGGCGAACTGGACCGCACGGTGATCGTGTTCATGGGGGATAACGGCCTGCTCAATGGCGAGCACGGCATGGTCGACAAGCGCACCATGCACGAGGCCAGCATCCGGCTCCCCTTGGTCGTGCGGTACCCGGGGCTCACGCCCGTGACCCAGCCCAAGGTCATCCCCCAGCAGATCCTCACCGTGGACATGGCGCCCACGTTGCTCGAGCTCTGCGGCGCGCCGCCGCTCCGAAACCTCCATGGCAAGTCCTGGCGACGACTGGTCCAGCAGGGCGATCCCACCTGGCGCACGGCCTGGTACTACGAATACAACTACGAACAACAGTTCCCTTACACCCCCAACGTTCGCGGCATTCGCACCGACGCCTGGAAGTACGTCCATTACCCGCATGGCGACGGTGGCCCGGACCGGCACCTGGCCGAACTCTACCACCTCGAACAGGACCCCGACGAACGCCACAACCTCATCCGTGACCCCCAACACACCGCGCGAGTCGAGCAACTCCAACGCGAACTGGCGCGGCTGATGAAGGCCACCGGCCTGCGCCGCGACCGCATGCCTCTCGACCAAGGCGTCAAACAAGAGTTGCCGGACCAGAAGATCTGGTAGCCCGCCCGACCTCCTGGCCGCCAGGGACCAGCAGGTTGACACCATCGACCGATCCCATGTTGCAGCAGCACCGCGCACCGCCCGTCTGGCCTCGGCCGCTCGACCCTGGGCCTCTCCACCGAATGGCTACGGTCGCGCGCAGCGACGTTCTACGAAGATGAAATCCCTCCTCGACTTGGGCCGGCCTTGGCTGGCCATCGGTTGCGCCAGCGCCCTCTGGGCAGCCTCCTCCTCCCCCACCCCAACGCCCCCCCGCGGCTATAGTCTCCCGCTCATCGACCTCGCCGCCGAGACCCACCGGCAAGTCGTCGTGGATCGTGAGCCAGGCCAATACTTGGGACACCCCACCACCTGCCTCCTCGAAGACGGCCGTACCATCCTCTGCGTCTACCCAAAAGGCCACGGCCGCGGTGCCTTGGTCTACAAGCGCAGCACCGATGGCGGCCGCACCTGGAGCGAACGGCTCCCGACGCCGCCAAGTTGGGCGACCTCCAAGGAAGTGCCCACCCTCCACCGCCTCGTCGACCCGGACGGGCGCAAGCGCTTGATCCTGTGGTCGGGGCTCCAACCCGCCCGACGGGCCGTCAGCGAGGATGACGGCAGCACCTGGAGCGAACTTGAACCGGTGGGCGACTGGGGCGGCGTCGTTGTCATGGCCAGTGTCGAACCGCTAGCCACCGGCTCGGGGCATTACCTCGCCATGTTCCACGACGACGGCCGCTTCATCGCCCCGCAACCGCAGGTCCAACAGCCCGTCGTCTTCACCCTCTACCAAACCCGTTCGCGCGACGGCGGGCTCACCTGGTCCGCTCCCGAGCCGATCGGAGCCCGCGCCGACGTGCACCTGTGCGAACCGGGCGTGATCCGTTCGCCCGACGGCCGGCAGCTCGCCGCGCTATTGCGGGAGAACTCACGCCGCCGCAATTCCTACATCATCTTCTCGGACGACGAAGCCCGCACCTGGACCGCGCCCCGGGAGTTGCCCGGCGCCCTCACGGGCGATCGGCACACCGGCAAGTATGCACCGGACGGCCGCTTGTTCATCTCGTTCCGCGATACCACCCACGACTCGACCACGCGGGGCGATTGGGTGGCCTGGGTGGGCACCTACGACGACCTCACCCAGGGCCGCGAGGGCCAGTACCGCGTTCGCCTCATGGACAATCACCACGCCGCCGATTGCGCCTACCCGGGCGTGGAGCTGCTGCCCAACGGCACCTTCGTGACCACCACCTACGGGCATTGGACCCCCGGCCAGTCGCCCTACATCGTCAGCGTCCACCTCGAACTCGCCGAGTTGGACGAACGCGCCGCCCGCCGGCCGCCCACCCCGGGCGAACCCGCCCAGACCGAGGTGTTCGTCAGCGGACAAGCCGGCTACCACACCTTCCGGATTCCGTCCGCGATCCTCACCGCGCGCAAGACCTTGCTCGCGTTTGCCGAAGGACGCAAAACCGGCCGGAGCGACACCGGGGACATCGATTTGGTACTCCGGCGAAGCACCGATCGGGGCGCCACTTGGGACCCCTTGCAGATCGTCTGGGACGACGCCGGGAACACGTGCGGCAACCCTTGCCCCGTGCTCGACCGCGACACCGGTACCGTTTGGCTCCTCCTCACCTGGAACCGCGGCGACGATACCGAGCGCCGCATCATCGACCAAACCAGCCACGACACCCGACGGGTGTTCGTCACCCACTCGACTGACGACGGACTAAGCTGGGCGACGCCGCGCGAAATCACCAGCGCCGTCAAACTGAGCTCGTGGACCTGGTACGCCACCGGTCCCGGCGCCGGGATCCAGCTCGAACACGGCCCACACCGAGGCCGCCTCATCGTCCCGTGCGACCACATCGAGGCCGAGACCAAAGACTACTACTCCCACGCGATCTATTCCGATGACCACGGCCAAAGCTGGCGTCTGGGCGGCAGCAGCCCCCGCCCCCAGGTCAACGAGTGCGAAGTCGCCGAACTGCCCGGCCAACGCTTGCTCCTGAACATGCGCAATTACGACCGCTCCCAGCGAACTCGTCAGACGGCCATGAGCCGCGATGGCGGGTTAAGCTGGACCGATCAACAGCACGCGCCGGCGTTGATCGAACCCATCTGCCAAGCCAGTCTGCGGCGCCACTCCTGGGCCGACGGCGACCGTCCCGGTGTGCTCTTGTTCTCGAACCCAGCCAGTGCCCAACGCGAGAAACTCACGGTGCGGGCGAGCTATGACGACGGCCAGACTTGGCCGGTGGCGCGCGAGTTGCACCCCGGACCGGCGGCCTATTCCTGCCTGGTGGTGTTGCCGGACCGGACGGTGGGCTGCCTCTACGAGCGCGGGGTGCAGCACCCCTACGAGACCATTCGGTGGACACGGTTCACCCTCGACTGGCTGACCAGCGCGCGCTGAACCGGCCGCCCGCGCCCAACATACTGATGAGAGGTCGGGATAGACGACAGGTTGCAGGTACGGCGCTCAGACCAACCCCTCGAGCACCGAGGGCAGGCGCTCGAGGCAGCGTTCGAGGTTGGCCTTTGCGATGCTGCGCTCGGAATCGTTCTGGTGCGGGAACAAAATGCTCCAACCCGTCGCCTCGAACCAGGCATCCTCGGGCACTTTCTCTGGGTTACCGCTGATGCCGATGCGAGCGAACCGCACCAGCAGGTCGGCGATCTGGACCGCAGCCACCACCTGAGGGTATTGGCTGGCCAGTTCCGGCTGGTGATGGTATTGCGCGGCCTCGACCATGACCTCGGGGAGGTTGTGGCTCCGGAGGTAAAGGGCGCCCACCTCCGGGTGGCTGATCCCCAGCACCTCGGTCTCCACCTGCAACAGGTCTTCCTCGCCGCCGGCCACCCGGTTGCGGATCTCGGCGAAGTGCTTCGGGAAAGCGGCCGTCATGGCGATCTTGCCCACGTCGTGCACCAACCCAGACACGTAATCGGCTTCATCCGGCAGCGATTGGGCGGAGCTGATCACCTCGCCCGTCAGCAGCGCCGTGCCGATGCAATGTTGCCAGAATTCCCGCCAGGGAAAGGGGAAGTTGCCCGCCAACCGCTGGAAATCCTCGATCACCGGCGTCACCATCGCCAGTTGGCGGATCTGGCGAATGCCAAGGTAAAACACCGCTTCCTCGATACTCTTGACCGGCGTGGTGATGCCGTAATAGACCGAGTTCACCAGCCGCAGTAAACGCGCGGTCAAACTCGGGTCCCGGCGAATCACGTCCGAGATCTGGGAGGTGTACCGTTGGTCGGCGTTGAGCAGTTCACGCAGGGCCGAGTTGATACTGCCCAACGACGGTAGGCGGGGGCAGCTCTTGAGGCGAGCATCGATTTGCCGGCTGTCGAGCCGACCCACCGGGGGGGGCATGATGAGCACATCCATAGCTGTTCGGCCCGTGTATCGTCACCTCGAAGCCTTCCCTTTAGCTTTTCCGCTTCCCCAAACGCGAAAATCAACCCACCCCGCCTAAAGTCCCCTCCGCACCCTGCCGATAATCCCCTCGCACACGGTAGCGCGTCCGATGACCGATAACCGCCTGCCGCCCAAGCATGCGCCGCCCAACTCAATTCTCAGTGCTGGTGGGCCTGACCCTGCTCGTCAGTGCCTCGCGCGCGGACTACTTGCCTCGCACCGGCGGAGCTAAGCTCCGTTTCCTCCACCCCCCCGACCCCGGCGCGGCCCGCGTCGCCCGACTGCCCCTGCCGCCCCCCGCCGCGTCACCCACCGGCCCAGAGGCGAGCACTGCCCCACCACCCCCCACGAGTCCGGTCTCGCCGGTCCATGTCCCCGCCGCTCCCTACGGCACAGATTCAGCCGCCGGCGTCCTGCCGGACCTCTGGGAGCAGTTCCTCGGCAACTTGGGCCCTGCTGCGCCCGGTAGCGGCGGACCCGTGCCCGAGGCCCCGCAGAGCGGCACGCCCTCGATCCCTGCAGCCCAAGAGAACGATGAGACGGTGACGCCGCAGATGCTCCTCCGCTTCTTCCAAGACCGCGGCGGCACCGGCAGCCGCGCGGGTGGGCTCGTCGTGCCACCGCCCGCCTGGTTCAAACCGCCCGAACGGCCCGGCACCGACAGCACAGCCACCTATGTCACCCCGTAGCCATCGTGGACCTCAGTTCGCATCCGCGCCAGGCGCGCCCACTGGCTGCCGAGCCCTCAGCCTGCCGTTCTCCTGCAGACGCCTATGATCCGCAGTCCCATACGCCTCGGTCGGACCCTGACGGTGACTTGGCTCCTCGGCGGACTCGCCCTCGCGAGTAGCCACCCAACCAGGGGCCTCGAAGCCCCAGCGACCACGACCCGACCGCCCCTGGCGGCCTTGGCCTCCGTCCAACCGACCTTGCCCGCCCCCACCGAGTTGCTGTCCGCGCCTTACCTGACGACGGTGAGCACCAACCACCCGGCCGTCCTGGCGACCAACCGGCTGGCCGTGTCCGAGACGAACGAGGCGAGCCTGATTCCGGTCAGCCCGGCGTTGATCGAAAGCGCCCCAATCGTCAACACCGGCACTCTCCGCAACCCGCTCCACGCGCCCGACGTCGAGGACCGGATCGAATCCTGTCGGCTCCAACTCGAAGCCGCCCGACAATTGCGTCGCGAGAACCGCACCGCCGAGGCCACCGCCCTGCTTACCACAGTCATCGGCAACCCGGTGGCAACCGAGGAACTCAAACGCCAGGCCCTGCTCGAGCTGGCGGTGGCGGCGCACCAAGCGGGTTTGCTCGCCCGCGCGCAGTACTTGTATGCGGATTACGTCCACCGGCACCCCGGCGACGCGAACGTCCCGGAAGTCTTGCTGCGGCAGGGTTTGCTCTATCGCGAGATGGGGGCGCACACGAACGCGCTCAACAAGTTCTTCGGCGTGCTCTCCAGTTCCCTCGCGGTCAAGTATGAACGCTTGGACTATTACCAACGACTGGTCCTGCAGGCCCAAGCCGAGATCGCCGAGACGCACCTCCTCCAGGGCCGCTACGACGAGGCCGTCTTTAACCTCCAACGCCTGCTCAAACTCGAATCGCCTCACCTGAACCGGAGCCGGGTCCGATTCAAACTCCTCCAGGCCCTGGCGCAACTCGAGCGGGACGCCGAAGTCATCGCCCAAGGCACGGAGTTCCTTAGGGCACACCCGGGCGAGGCGGAGGAACCGGAAGTCCGGTTCTTGTTGGCTACCTCCTTCAAACGACTCGGGCGCAACCAAGAAGCCCTGGTCCAAGTCCTCCAACTCCTCGCCTCCCAAGCGAACAATCCCGACCTCCCGCCCGAACAATGGCGCTATTGGCAGCAACGCACCGGCAACGACCTCGCCAACCGGCTCTACCAAGAGGGCGACTACCAAAGCGCGCTCTTGGTCTACCAACAACTGGCCAAGGTGAGTTCGGCGCCCGCCTGGCAGTTGCCCGTCGTTTACCAAATCGGCCTCGTCTTCGAGAAACTCAAGCAACCCGCGCGCGCCTACGAGCAATACGACCAGATCCTGACCCAGGCCCCCGCCCTGAGCACCAACGCCCCCAACCCCAACTTGCAGATGCTCATCGACATGGCCAAATGGCGGCGGGGCTTCATCATGTGGCAAACCAACGCCGAACTGGCCAGCCAGCCCATCCTCCTCTCCGCCAGCACCACCAACGCCGTCGCCCAACTCCCATGAACCCCAACCCCGCCCCACCCCGCCACCTGGCCGCCGTCCTCCAAGAACACCTCGCCCTCTGCCGCGAAACCCTCGCCCTGGTGGAAAGCGAGGGGCAAACCCTCCGCCAAGACGACTCCCCCTTTCCCCTGGCGGCTTACCACGCGAAAAAAGACTTGCTTCCGCGCCTGAACCGGTCGCTAGATGCCCTCCGTCGGGTTCGGGTTCAATGGCAGCGGCTGACGGCTCACGAGCGAGCGCAGCAAAAGGAAACCGCCGCCTTGCTCCGCCAGACCCAGGAGCTGATCATGAAGGTCATCGTGCTGGACCGCGAGAACGAGCAGACCCTGCTCCGCCGTGGCTTGGTGCCGCCCCGCCACCTGCCGCCGGCCCAACGGCAGCAGCCGCGGCGCGTGGCCGAAGTGTACCAACGGGCGGCCGGTCCACGGGCCTTGCAGAGGGCATGCCCATAGAGAAAATCATCGTTGTCGAAGACGAGCTGATCGTCCGTAAAAGCCTCGAGCAACAACTCCGCCAGCGCCGTTACGATGTCGCCTCGGCGGAAACGCTGGCGGCCACGCACGAACTCCTCGGGCGTGACACGTGGGATCTCTTGTTCGTCGACGTGCGCCTGCCCGACGGCGAGGGCACCGAACTGCTGCAGCAACTCCAAAGCCGTCCCCAACGCCCCCTGGTGGTCATCACCACCGGCTTCGGCTCCGTCCAGTCCGCCGTCGAGTGCATGCGCAACGGCGCCTTCGACTACCTGCTGAAGCCTTACTCCCCCGAACAACTCGACGTCACGCTCCGGAAAGCCGAGCAATACACCCAACTCCTCAAGGTCAGCCAGCATCTCAGCCACGAGAGCGATGACGACAGCAGCCACGAACTGCTCGGCCGCAGCGAGCCCATCGAGACCCTCCGCCAGTTGATCCGCAAAGTCGCCCGCACCAACGCCACCGTCCTCATCCAAGGCGAAAGCGGCACCGGCAAAGAACTGGTTGCCCGCGCCCTCTACCGCCAAAGCCCGCGCGCCAATGCCCCCTTCATCAAGGTCAATTGCGCGGCCATCCCGGAAAACCTGATCGAAAGCGAATTCTTCGGCCACGAAAAGGGCGCCTTCACCGGAGCGCTCAACAAACGCGAGGGCCGTTTCGAGTTGGCGCACGGCGGCACCATCCTGCTCGACGAAATCAGCGAGATCTCCCCCTCCGTCCAAGCCAAACTCCTCCGCGTCTTGCAGGAGCGCGAACTCGAACGCGTCGGCGGCAACCGCACCATCCGCGTCGATGTGCGCGTCGTGGCCACCACCAACCGCCACCTCAAGGACTGCGTCGACCGCAAGGAGTTCCGGCAGGACCTCTTTTTCCGGCTGAACGTGGTCCCGATCTGTGTCCCGCCTTTGCGCGAGCATCGCGAGGACATCCCCTTGTTGGCGGAGCAGTTCCTGCTGCGTTACGCCCGTAAACACGGCGTCCGTATCCAAGGCCTCGCCCCGCGCTGCCTCGAGGCCCTCGCCCAACAGGACTGGCCCGGTAACGTCCGCGAACTCCAAAACGTCCTCGAACGCGCCGTCATCCTCAGCGGCGACGGCGATACCATCGACCTCGACCAGGTCGGCCTCGCGCGCTGGCCCAGCCTCGGCCCCAACCTCAACCTCGGCCCCTGGGCCTCGCCCGCCCTCCAGGGCAACGGCGGTACCCCTCCGCCCGCCGCCAAAACCGCTCCGCCTAGCGACGTCCTCAGCCTGGCCGAAGTCGAGAAGCGCCACATCTTGGCCGCCTTAGCCCAAACCGGAGGCAACCGCACCCACGCCGCGCGGCTGCTGGACATCAGCATCCGCACCCTGCGCAACAAGCTCAACGAGTATAAAACCCAAGGCGTCGACCTCGGAGACGCCCCGGCAGCCGAGGAGGCCGAGGACGCTTGCCCCACCCCGGGTCAAGCCTGATCGATCACCCGGCGAACCACGTCGGTCGCCTCGCGCACATTGTAGGGTTTGTTGAGGATGTGGACGCGCAATTCCTGCTCCAGACGGCGGCTCTCCTCCTCCTCCAAATAACCCGAGGCCAAAATGCAGCGGAGGTGCGGCCAGCGCGCGCGCGCCTCCTTGATTAACTCGACCCCGTTGCGGCCGGGCATCGCGTAGTCCGTGAGCAGCACGTCCAACCGGCCCCCCTCGCGCTCGAACACCCCCAACGCTTCGTCGGCGTTGCCCGCCACGAAAACCTCGTAGCCCGCCGCCTGCAGAAACGAGCGGGTGAAATCCACAATGAAATCCAGATCGTCCACCACCAACACGCGCCCGCTGCCCTTCACCAACGAGGGCCGACCATGGCGCGGTTGCTCGGTCAACCCGCCCAAAACCGTGGGCAAGTGAATGTGGAACGTCGTCCCCGCCCCCAGCCGACTGTCGATGTCGATGAACCCCCCGGCGCGCGCGACAATGTTGTGCACAATCGCCAGGCCCAAGCCGGTCCCTTTGCCCTTGGCCTTCGTCGTGAAGAATGGATCGAAGATGCGCGGTAGCACCTCGGGCGCAATCCCCGTGCCCGTGTCCGCCACACTGCAACGCAGGAACTGCGTGCCCGATGGCCGCCCCACCTGCAGCGCCTTGTCCTCGCAAAGCGCCAGCAACCGGTTGCTCACCGTGATCGCACCCCCGTCGGGCATGGCATCGGCCGCGTTGACCACCAGATTCAGCAGCAACTGGTTCGCCCGCGTGTTGTCGATGCGCACCTTGATCGGCGTCTCGGTCAACGCCAAGTGCAGCTCGATCCCGCGCTTGAGGGTGCGCCGCGCCAATTGGCTCGCCTCGCGCACCAGGCGGTTGAAGTCCAGCACCACTTCCTTCTCTTCGCTCGTGCGGCTGAAGGACAGCAGTTGCTGCGTGATCTCCGCCGCGCGGGCCGCCGCCTGGTCGATCTGGCCCAAACGCCGGCGCGTGTCGCCGCCCAACTTCTCGTCCAACAACAGCAACGTCACATTGCCACGCACCGCCAGCAGCAGGTTGTTGAAATCATGCGCCACCCCCGCCGCTAGCGCCCCAATCGTCTCCATCTTCTGCGCCTGATAGAGCTGCGCCTGCAATTGACAGAAGCGCGTCTGGTCCACCACCACATAGTTGAGCCCCAGAATCTCCGCGTCGTGCTGCCAAGGCGTCACCTTCACCAACCACTGCGCCCCTTCGCTCAGCGGCGCCCGGATCTCATGCGGGCGCCCCTCGATCAACACCCGCTCCATCACCTCCCGCACCTCGTCCCGACGCGGTTCGTCCGGGATGTACTCCAACAGCGAACGCCCCTTCTGGGGCGCCTCCTTCAGCGCCAACCAACCGTGGCCCGCCGGAAACTGCTCCGCGTGCCGGTTCACATGCCGCAGCCGCAACTGCCGATCCACCGTGTAGATCGCCGCGTCGACCGAATCGATAATGCTCTGGACGTAATCGCGTTCCAGCTCCAGGTCGCCTTGCAGCCGTTTCTGGGCCGTGATGTCGCGCTCGAGGGCGACCACCCCAAGAAACGCGCCGTGCTTGTCGAAGATCGGGCTGATGGCCGCCTCCACCGGATACGTCGTCCCGTCCCGGCGCACATTCACCAGCTCGCCCCGCCAATCCTCGCCGCGACTCATCGCCTCCCGGTAGGCGTCCGCCTGGCCGGCCACCCCAGGCGCCCGCAGAAAATCGGCCTTCTGCCCGAGGGCCTCCTCGATCGTGTGCCCCGTGACCTGTTGGAAGGCGGTGTTGACAAAGGTCAACTTGAAGAGCGCATCCGTGAGGTACACCACGTCCGTCGTCGAGTTAATGGCGGTAATCAGGCGCTGGATATGCGATTCCATGCGCCAGCGCTGGCTGGCGTCCTTCACCGCAACCAACGCGTGCTCCTCCCCCAACGGCGTCACCCGCAGATCGGCCACCAGACTCAACTGGCCTCGACACAGCAACGTCACCGCCGCCAGCGTCTCGGGCCGACCCGACCGCCCGCCCAGCACCCCCTGCAAACGCGTCACCGTGCTCGACGTCAGGAAACTCGACAAGAGGTACGCCGGCCACACCACCTCCGGCCCCAACCCAATCAGTTGCCGCGCCCGGCGATTCGCCTCGACGACCGCCCCGTCCCGCCGGCAAACCAGTTGCGCATCCTCCGAGGCCTCGAGCAGATAACGCCACCAGGGACTGCCCGCCGACTCGCCCGCCGGATCCGCAACCGCCGTCAGACTGACCGTCTCGGGTGACATGCTGCGCGCCGCCGTTAGCAATAGACCAGCAAGGTCTGTGTGATCGGATTGATCCGGTTATGATTGCGCAGCTTGTCGATGAACGGCTCGTTCAAAAGCTGCCCCTCCGGCGCCAACAGGATCCCGTTGGCCGTGTAGATCCCCTTCGCCAAAACCATCCCCGGCCGCAACTCGGACAACAGCAACCCCCGCTCGCGCGCCGGCACTGTGGCCTTGGGCAGACTCCGTAAAAACGCCCGCACCGCGTCCGGATCGAAGTGCGCCCCGCTCGCCAGACGGATCGCCTCGATCGCCTCGCGCGGGTCCAGATTGCTCTCGGCATAACTCACCGCCACCGCCAATAGCCGCCCCAGCCACGGGATCGCTTCCCCCTGCAGCCGGTCTGGGTAGCCGCTGCCATCGTACCGCTCGTGGTGCGACCGAATGATCCGACCCACCGGCTGGAGGTGATGCACAAAGCCGGTCAGTTCCTGACCCAAAATCGGATGCTGCTGAATCAACGCCACCTCGGCTTCGCTCAGCAGCTCGGGTTCGTTCTGCCACCGCCGAATCAGGTTCCGCGGCACGCCCACCAAGCCGATGTCATACAACAGCGAACTGATCTCCAACGCCTGGCGCTGGTCCGGCGCAATCTCCAGCCCCTGAACCATCGCCTTGACGATCTGCGCCGTCCGCCGCGCTTGGCTGCCCAGCGTGGGATAGAACGTCTCCATCGTCTTGAGACACAACTGCACCGACTGCTCCAGGTTCGCCTGCAGCGCCTGCGCCAACTGCTCGAACTGCTGGTTCTGTTCCGCGACGCGCCGGACCTGCTGCTCGAGGGAACGATTCAACGCGCTGAGCTTCTCGTTCATGGCCAGCGTGGTGGCCTGCAACACTTGGTTGCGGCAGACCAACTCGTGGCGTTGCACCGCATTGCGCACCGTGGCGAGCAGCTCCTCCCGCAGCCACGGCTTGACGATAAACCGGTAGATCTCACCCTTGTTGATCGCGTCGATCACCGTGTTGAGGCTCAACACCGCCGTGATCAAAATGCGCGTCGTGTCCGGTTGCACCCCCTTGACCTGCGCCAATAACTCCAGGCCCGTCACCTGCGGCATCTGTTGGTCCGTCAAAATCACCGAGAAGGGACCCTGCTTCAGCACCTCCAACGCCTGCACCGCGTTGAGCGCCGTCACCACCTGATAACCCTCCCGCCGCAGCGTCTCTCGTAACGCCACCAACACGATCTCCTCGTCGTCCACCACCAACACCCGGTGCTTCGATGGATCCACCAACGCCGGCTCCGGCCGATTCATACCCCCTCCTCCGTTTCCACCGCCGGTTCCGGGAGCGCGCGCTGCAACCGCTGCAGGATCTCCCCTTCCGTCAGATCGGGCGGGATCAACTCGTCCGCATCTCGCAGCACTCGAGGATCCAGCTCGTCCGGGTGGCAGCCCGCCAGTTGGACGACGATCTTCACCCCCGCGTAGGTCTGGCGCAGTTCGCACACCAACGCGCCGAGAACCGCGTCGTTCGGCTCCAACACCACCACCACCCCGGCAAACGCATACTCGCCCGCCGCCAACTGCCCCAACGCATCCGCCTTCGAGGTGGCCGTGACCACATGGTAGCCTTGGCACCGCAAAAACTCGGCCGTGCTCTCGATCAGCCCATCCCCCTGCCCCGCCAACAGCAGACTCTGGCGCTTGACCGCGTGGCTCGCCCCCACCCGCTCGGCTTCGGTGAAATTCGCCTGCGGCAGCCATATGCAGAACGTGGCCCCCTGCCCCTCCGTCGACGTGACCGTCACCGCCCCTTGGTGCTTGGCCACAAACAACTGCGTGTTGTAAAGCCCCAAACCCGAGCCTTTGTTCATGGGCTTGGTCGTGAAAAACGGATCGAACAACGAACCCAAATGCCGCTCCTTAATCCCGCAACCCGTGTCCGCCACCGCCAAACACACCACCGGCGCCCGCGGCACGCAGCCCCGCAAGTTCGCCACCGCCGGCATCTGTTCGTGCAGCGACGTCTGCAACGTCAGGCAGCCCCCCTGCGGCATCGCCTCCGCCGCGTTCAAGCACAAGTTGATGATCACTTGCCGAAACTCGACCGCGTCCGCATACAGCGCCAGCGGCACCCCGGCAGGCTCCGCCCGGATCCCGATCCGCCGGGGAATGAGCTTGCGCACTAACTCGACCAAATCATGGATCACTTCGTTCAGGTCGCAGTACTCCCGCGTGCCGGTCTTGCCGTGATGCAGGTGGATGATCCGATGCACCAACTGATGCGCCTGTAACGAACTCTGCTTGATCAAAGCCAACCCCTCGCCAAACGCGTGCCCCGGCTCGAGCTGCGCCAAATACGACTCACTCAGCGACAGAATCCCAGCCATGATGTTGCTGAAGTCGTGCGCCAACCCCATCGTCAGCACCGCCAACGTCTCCTTCCACGCCGCCGACGATAGGCGCCGCTCCGCAATCGTCTGCCGCGTCACGTCCAGCCAGACCCCTTCGTAGCCCAACACCAAGCCGCTCCCAGCCAACACCGCTTTCCGATGCTCGAGCACGTATACCACCCGACCCGTCCCCGCATGCCGAATCCGGTACGTCCCCGATACCCCCCGCGACTCTTGCTGGCTGCGCCGTATCTGCTGTTGGACCTCGTCCGCGTCCTGCTCGTGCACCACCTGCCAAAACCGGTTCGGATGCGTCTGCCACTCCGCCAACGGAATCCCCGTCAGTTGCGCCAACTGTTCACTCGCGAAATGAAACGACAAATCCGCCCGCTGCGTGAAGATCACCCCCGGCCACCGATGCACCAGGTTGTCCAGTTGCGCCTCCGCACGCAGCACCCGCAACAGCATCTCCCGCCGCGACGCCTCCCGTCCAGCCTGCTCGTCCCAGGCGTACTCGCTGAGTTCTGCCAGCGGCGGTAAATCCGAGTTTAACCTCACAAAACTGCCCGCCGCATTGACCGCCACCTCCAGTAGGTAATGCTCCGGCGCTCCCCCCAAGCCGCGCCCGAGCTGCAGCGGGCACCGCACCAACCTCTGGGCGGGCAGCTCCGCCAACTCACATCGCCACTCCGGCGCGCGTCGCCACAGCGCCGCCCAGAACGACTGACCGGCCAAACTCGCCGCCGTCACCTCCAGCCACTGCGCCAGCGCCTCACTCACCTCGACAACCCGCCCCTCGGCGTCCAGCACCGCCATCCCCCCCTCCAACCAGCCCGGGGCCAGGCTTAACCGCGGCGACGTATCCCACGCGGCGATTTCAGCGGCAGTCGATCTCATAGTCCAAGCGCCCAACCCGGCTCCCCGGCTTCAGGGCGAGCTCGCCCTCAGCCCGCCAGGGCAGCCCAGCCCCCGGCGCCCGCCACCGCGGCCCGCCGAGCGATCGCCGAGGCTTCGCAGACCCATACACAACATATCTTCCATTCGGACCTATCGGACACTCGATGCGGCAGCTTTAGACTGGACTTGCTGAAATCGCCACAAAACGCCTCGCAACTCCCCACCCCCCAACGCTCTAAACCCGACCCCACCCGCCTCGTCCCGCGCTTCGCGCGCACGCGCCGGAATCCAACCACGCCGGCTCGCCTTTGTAAACAACCGCCTACCGCCTCCGTGAGGGTGCCGGCGGTTTTGGGGTGGACTTAGGCGGACCGCCCACCGCAAGATCCGGCGACCACAATCTACCATCAGAGATCTATTATGCTGAACCATAGGGATAGCTCCATGACACCCGTGTCCGACCCTCAACCGCGTCCAACGCCCGGGACCTCCCATTCCCGATCCACACGCCGTGTGTTCCTGGCGCGCGGAAGCCAGGCCGTCGCGGGTTCGGCCCTGGCGGGCGTTGCGCTCCCATGGGTGCACGCGGCGGGCGACAGCACGATCCGCTTGGCCTTGATCGGATGCGGCGGCCGCGGGACTGGGGCGGCGGCGAACGCGCTCGAGGCCCCCGGCGGTCCGGTCGAACTGGTGGCGATGGCGGACCTGTTCGAGGACCGGCTCCGCAACTCGCACCGCAGTTTGTCGGAGAAGTACGGGGAGCGGGTGGCGGTGCCGGCCGAACGGCGGTTTCTGGGGTTCAGCGCTTACCGCGAGGCGATCGATTGCCTGCGGCCGGGGGATGTGGCCTTGTGCACCACGCATGCCGCGTTTCGCGCGGCGCATGTCGAGTACGCGATTGCGAAAGGGGTGCATGTCTTCATGGAGAAAACCTTTGCGCCGGACCCGGGTGGCATCCAGCGCATCCTCCGGGCCGGCGAAGCGGCGGAGAAGAAGAACCTCAAGATCGGGGCCGGAGTGATGTGCCGGCACTCGACGGCGCGCCAGGCCCTGATTCAGCGGATTCGCGAGGGCGCCATGGGGGAGATTCAGCTCATCCGAGCCTATCGGATGGACTCGGGCTACCGGATGGGGCCACGCCAACCGCAGGAGCACGAGCTTTACTGGCAGATCCGGCGTCCGTACCAGTTTCTCTGGGCGTCCTCGGGCATCTTCATCGAGCTGATGATTCACCAGATCGACGAGTGTTGTTGGATCAAGGACGGCTGGCCCGTGACGGCGCACGGCGTCGGTGGGAGGGGCCCGGACAGCACCGATTGCAGCCAGAACCTCGACACCTACTCGATCGAGTACACCTTCGCCGACGGCACCAAGGCGCTCGTGACGGGGCGGTACATTCCCAAGTGCCATAACGATTTCGCCACGTTCCTCCACGGGACGAAGTGTGCCGCGCAGTTCTCCGGCGACATCCACGCCCCAACGGTGCAGATGTACAAGGACCAGCGCATTGGCCGCGAGCACGTGGCTTGGCGCCCCGAGCGGGAGAAAGTCGATCCGTGGCAGGCCGAATGGAACGTGTTGCTCGACGCCATCCGCAACGATCGTCCCCATAACGAGGCGCGGCGCGCCGCCTACTCGAACCTGGCCGCCATCATGGGCCGCGCGGCCGTTCACTCGGGCCAGATCATTCGCTGGGAGGACGCGCTCGCCTCCAACTCCATGTTCTGCCCGCAGGTGGATCGTCTGACGGCCGACAGTCCCGCGCCGGTTCGGGCCGACGCCCAGGGCCGCTATCCCGCGCCCATTCCTGGCGCGTGCACCGAGATCTGAGACCTAGGATTTCGGACTTAGAACCGAAGCGACATTTCGCGCAGCGTTTCGCGAGAAGAGTCTAACTCACATGAAATCACTTAGCTTCGATCACTCGACCCGACGTCAATTCCTGAGGCGCGGCGCCGCCGCGGTTGCGCTCCTCGCTTTGCCCCAGGTGCCAGTCAAGTCGGCGCGGGCCGCCGCCGGGGCGGTGCCGCCGAACCGCCGCATCACCGTGGGCATTATTGGCACGGGCCTGATGGGGGCAGGTCATGTGAACCGGATGATGGGCGATCCGGGGGTCCAGGTGCTGGGCGTCTGCGACGTGGATCGTTCGCGGCGCGAGGCGGCCCAAGGCCGCGTCGAGGCCAAGTACGCCGCCGAGGCGGCGAGCGGGACCTACCACGGCTGCAAGGCCTACAACGACTATCGCGAGCTGCTCGCGCGCCCCGACCTCGACGCGGTGGTGATCGTCACGCCGGACCATTGGCATGCGCTGCAGTCCGTCCATGCGGCTGAGGCTGGCAAAGACGTTTACTGTGAGAAGCCCATTTCGGTGACGATTGCCGAAGGGCGGCGGGTGGTCGAGGCGGTGCGCGGCCACCGGCGCGTGTTTCAGACCGGCACGCAGTACCGCTCGATCCCGACCATCCGCCGCGTGTGCGAGTTCGTCCGGGGCGGCGGTTTGGGCAGGGTCAAGTCGGTCTTCACCCTGTTGGATCCGCTGTCGAACTTCATGCGGCACGGCCGCTTCCAGCCCTACGCGGACTTGGTCCAAGCGAGCAAATACACGACGACGTACGCGCCGATCGACCTGTCGCTGCCGGCGGAGCCGGTGCCGGAGGGGTTGGATTGGGAGCTCTGGGTGGGTCCGGCGCCGTGGCATCCGTACCATACCCTCTACCACACGAACCCGTCGCCCGGGGTTGTGCCCTGGTCGTTTGCCGATGCCTTCGGGGTGGCCGCCCTGACGTGGCACCTGGCCCACAGCGCCGACGTGATCCAGTACGCCTTGGGCGTCGAGACCAGTGGCCCAGTCGAACTGATCCATCCGCGCGAGGGCAAGTACCCGACGCTGACCTGCCGGTACGCCAGCGGCACGCTGCTTCATTTCGTGGATCACTGGGGCCTGGTCAAGGACGCCTATGGCGCGGTACCGGGAGATGCCCGGTTGGCGGGCAACTTCGGCGGCGTGTTTGTGGGTGAGGCCGGCTGGATCACCTCGATGTCCACCGGCGGCCCTGTCGAGGGTGGTCCGGCGGAGGTGTTCGAGAAGTTGGCCCTGCCCACTCGCGAGGTGAACATCGGCAGCAACAACCATCATGCCAACTGGCTCGAATGCACCCGCACCCGCGCCCAACCGAGCTGCGACGAGGAACTGGGTCATCGCACCGCTTCCCTCGGTCACCTGGCCATGATCGCCTACAAACTCGGGCGTTCCCTGCGCTGGGACCCCGTCCGCGAAGAGTTCCCCGGCGACGCGGAAGCCAACGCCCTGCGCGCGCGCCCGCTGCGGGCGCCTTGGACGATGTGAGCGGGCAGCTCGAGGGTGGCTTTGCGTTCGGGCAAGGCCTGGCGCGGGCTGCTGCCGGTCCGGGAAACCCAGGCACCCAATGATCGCCTCGCCTCTGCTGACACGGTTGGGCGGCTACCTCGACGGTGGCTGGGTCGAGGCCGGGGCGGGCGGGGAGGCGGCGGTCGAGGTCAGGAATCCCGCCACGGGCGAGCTTCTGGCGCGGCTGCCGGCGTTGGGCGAAGCGGAGGCAACCGCCGCGGTGGTGGCGGCGGACCGGGCCTTGGCCATGCCGCCGACGCTCGAGCAGCGGCGGGATTGGCTGGCCGCGCTCGAAGGGCGACTCCTGGCCGCGAAGGACGAACTCGCGCGCATCATCACGCTCGAGAACGGCAAGCCGTTGCGTGAGGCGGTGGGGGAGGTCGAGTATGCCGCCGGTTTTTTTGGATTCTCCGCGCGCCAGGTGCTGCAGCTCGAGCCGGAGCGACTGGCCGAGCCGATCCGAGGTTGCGCCTGGACGGTGAGGCGCCGGCCCGCGGGGGTCGTAGGACTGATCACACCCTGGAATTTCCCGCTGGCGATGCTCGCCAAGAAGGTTGCCGCTGCGCTTGCTGCGGGCTGCACGCTCGTGGTCAAGCCCTCGGAGCTGACGCCGCTGGCGGCGGTTGCGCTGGTCCACCTCTGCGCGGAGTTGCCCTTGCCACCGGGTCGCATCAGCCTGCTCGTGGGTCCCCCCGAGCCCACCGGCACGGTCCTCTGCCGGCATCCGGCGGTGCGCCGGCTCAGTTTCACCGGCTCGACGGCCGTGGGTCGGTTGCTGTTGGCCCAAGCGGCGCCCCACATCAAGCGGGTCGCGCTCGAGTTGGGCGGCAATGCCCCGTTCCTTGTGTTTGCCGATGCCGATCTCGAGGGGGCAGCGACGGCCCTGTTGGCAAACAAGTTCCGCGCCGGTGGCCAGACGTGCGTCTGTGCCAATCGGGTGCTCGTCGAGCATTCCGTGTTCGAGCGGTTTGTTAGATTGGTGGCGGACCGAGTCCGGAGGCTCCGCGTGGGCAACGGATTGGATCCGGCAACGGACATTGGCCCGTTGATTCACCGCGCTGCCTTCGACAAAGTGGCGGCGCTGGTGGCCGATGCGCTAGCGCGCGGGGCGCGGCGAATGGTCGGCTACGACCCGCCGCGACCAGCGACCCGGTGGGGCGCGTTCTATCCGCCCACAGTGCTGGCCGATGTGGTTCCCGAAATGCGCCTCTGGCAGGAGGAGATCTTCGGCCCGGTAGTCGCCCTGGGCCGGTTCGAGGATGAGGCGGAAGCGACCGCCATGGCCAATGGGACAGTCCACGGCCTGGCTGCCTATCTCTTCACCCAAGACCAGGATCGCGCCCAGCGCATGATGGCCCGACTCGAGTTCGGCCACGTGGGCCTCAACACGGGCAGTGGCCCCACTCCCGAAGTGCCCTTTGGCGGCATGAAACAGTCCGGCTTCGGCCGCGAAGGTGGCCTCGAGGGCCTGTTGGAGTACTGCGAGACCCAGGCCGTGGTCGACGCTGGCCCGTAGCCGCATCCGCAGCGGGGGCAGCGCTGCATCCGCTGCATCCGCTTGCCAAACGGCCGCCGATTGCTGATAACTGAGCGCGGGCACGCCCAACTCAGGGCCAGCATAGCTCAGTGGCAGAGCAACGGTTTTGTAAACCGTCGGTCGTCGGTTCGAATCCGACTGCTGGCTCCAGCTTTCACTCCAAGGGCGTGCAATGCGGGGAGAGGCTGCAAGTCCGTACGCGAACCTCACGAGTCGTAACACTTGTAATTGGTCTCCGAGCGGCTCGGCTGGCTCCCGTTCGCTGGCGCGACTGGTTCGGTGTTCTGGTCACAGTCTCATCCGTTGATTCCAAACGATTCGTACCCTCTGCAGATCGTCAGCCGTGAGCGCCCCCAAGCGACGAGCAAACACCGTCCGCTCTGCCGTGACCAGGCGGTCGAGCCGAGCCACCGACGGCTTGAGCAAACCGGCGGCCTGCCAGTCGGTCAGCGGAACGTCCAACGGGCCAGCGTGCAGGACCGAGGTGATACGACAGACAATGGCATCTTGCCGCAGGTCAAAGAGCACCAACGCCGGCCGAAGCTTGCTGGTCGCACCGGAGGTAAACGGAAACTGGCAAATGAAAACCTCGCCGAACATTTCAGCGCAACGAATCGTAGATGGCGTCTTCCACGGAATCGTCGCGCAAAAACTGCTCATAGGCAGCGGCGCGCCACTCGGCCTCATCTGTCCCCTCGTCCGTGAGGACAATGACGCGAGCTTTCCCTGCCTTGGGCAACTGAGCGGCGAGATCGGTCGGTATCTGGAGGGTGGCCACGCCACTCAATTCCGTCGTGAACTCGATTGCGTTCATGCTGGAAGGCTAGCGCGTTTGCTTGAGGGGGTCAATTGCGCGGCCGCACACTGCCGCCGAACGACCAAGCCAAGCGACGACGAGGAGCGCGCCAAGCACGCCTCGTTTGCTGGCAGGATGTAACCGCGCTCCTCGTCATTCGGCCCAGCGGTTGGTTCGGCTTCATCGCTTTCGTTTCAATGCTTCTGTAACGATCTCAATCTTGCAGTGATTGCTGTCTTCGATCAACCATACTCCCGCTCCCTGAGCCGGAAGGTTCCATCCGACGTGACGCCAGCCGTCTTCTTGCCGAACTGGCAGCGAGGGCGAGCCATATTTCTGCGTCAGGAAGGACTCCACGAATGCGAAGTTGGTCTTGGCGGTCCCAACTTGTAGAGCGTGGCGACCGTCCAAGTACTCGCCTGACTGGTGGCGATCGGTCAGAACCCTGGAAGACCAAGATGTATTGAGGCGATTCGAGGACTCACGCTGCAAACTGCTGCCAGAAATCGACTCACTCAGGAATGCATCAAGATCACCCGACTGATTCACAAACTGTGGATCAGGACTCCGGCCGCATGACATCAGAAGCAAAGCGATTACGATGGGCAGTACACTCTTCACGCCGAACGATGGAGCTCACCGACCGCCGCCGGGAAGGAGGTGAGGTGGCTCCCGGGCGACCGAACCACCAAGCCGGTACGGAACCGAGGCGGCTGGCGGGGGTTCGGTGGAGCGAGTGGTTTGGCCAGATCTCAAGCGACCTCCTGCATCGGCCGGGTCACGGGTGTCGGTAGTGTCCTACCCGATGACTCCAAATGTCCGACGACCTCCTCCACCACTTGGCAAAGCTCGGCGTACAGTTGCACCGGATCATCCCCGTGGATGCCCGTGATCAGGTCTGGGCATTTGCCCACGTAGACTTGATCCTCCTCACTCCATTCCACCCATTTGTGGTACTGATCAACGCTTTTCATGGTTGGACGCGCTCAATGGCCCGGCGGATCTGCCTCTCCTGATAATGCTTCGCGTCATCACCCAGTCCGCCGCTGAGCGTGACCGCACCGGGATACCCCGCGTGCGTGTACTTCCGGTGCGAGCCTTTCCCGCCGCCGCGAATCTCGTAGAATCCTGCATCCATCAGGTCTCGAATCAGCTCTCTGACCTTTCGTGGCACGGTGCAAGTCTATCGCCCAGCACGGGACTGGCAAGCTCGCTTCCCGATCCATAGGGCATCCTGCCGAACGCAGAGAGCAGGCGCCGCCGCCGACAGCGACCTCCCGCTCTGGAACCTGAACGTTCATATCACTGAGACCGATCGAATGCGAGCGGCGTGGCGGCGGTTGCCTGGCTCGATTTGTTCGCTTCATTTACAGGTCCAGGGCATATCGCAACGCGTTACGGACCTTCTCCAATGGGGGCACGCAAATCGTGCCAACAGGTCCTCTGAATTCGTGATTTTAGTCGTCATAGACTGAGTCCAGTGCTCTCTGCCGCTTCTCGGCGGGAAGCAACAGATCGTCCTTCTCCGGTACAGAAAGGGCGAATGGCAGACCACGGTGCAGCCGCACCTGGCTCAAGAACATGCGGATCGCTTCCGTCGTGCTGATCCCCAGCTTTGCGAAAACCGCCTCAGCGTCCCGTTTAAGCCGCGATTCAATTCGTGCTCGAACAACTGCTTCCTTCATGAGCACAGCGTGGCACAAAGCGGCTACAGATACAGGCTTGCTGTCGACAGATCGTTTAGCATGCAGGCCACGCGCGATTCGTGCCGGCCCGCGTAACGCGTCAGGCCTGCGCCCCGGCGCGGCCTTCGCACATGAAGGTAGTCCGCGCCGCACGGGTCTGTTCCGGTGGTCACAGCATGGCAAATACTGCTCTCAAACGCTGGCGGCAAGCTCAGAAGCTGCTCAAAAGCGGGGTCCAGGCTGCACCCTCGTGCCGCGGGCATGGCACGGACTCCAGATGCGCCCAGACGCCGCCCTGCCCGCAGGCTCGGATCTTGCTGCTGCCGTGTCTCGCATTCATACCCCGGTATACGGCGCCGGATTCCGGCTTCTGACAGACATCCGATCCGGGCCGTCGTGTCGAATGCCGTGTCCGAGTGGACACGCCACGCCCAACGGACAGCCGGACACCTTGTGAGGGATTGTCCGAGGCAGCCTGATTGCTCAGCCACCCGCTCGTCACTCGCATTCCCTCATCGGCTGTGGCACCGTGGCGACCATCGAGGACATCTCTCGCGCACGCAGGCTGCGGCAAACGATTCCGGGCGCGCAGCGCCACTTGTGGCGACTTCTGCGCGACCGACGGCTTGCCGGCTACCAGTCTCGCCGAGAACATCCGATCGGCCCTTACTTCCTGGATTTCTACTGCGCGGAAGCGAAGCTCAATCTGGAGTTGGATGGTGCGCAACATGGTTTCGCGGATCAGCGATGGATCAGCGATAGCGCGATGAGGTCAAGGAGCAGTATTTGAGTTCGCGAGGGATCCTGACCATGCGCTTCTGGAATTGGCAGGTCCGACGTGAGCCGAGGGTCGTGAAGGAGAACCTGTGGCGGCTGCTGCAAGAGCGGGCGCCGCATCCACAGAACGCGCCAGTGTTGCCCAGCGCACGCTCGCGGACCTGGCCACTTCCTCCGAGCGACAAGCCAGTGCCGTTGCGTCCGATCCGAGCTCCGCCGAGGGGGGAATGCGGTCCTGGGAACAAGGAAGAGGACGGCGCGCTTGTTCACCCCTCACCCCGGCCCTCTCCCCATCGAGGGGAGAGGGAGACACGCCGAACGCGCTCGAAAGACCAGATGCCGCGCTCATGTATGAAGCTCCCATTGGGCTGACCGATGCCGGTTGCTAATCCACGTTTCGGTGAGCCGCACGTGCTGGGCGGCGTTCGTGATCGGGATGGCCTTCTGGTTCAGGACCGGCAGCGGCGCCTGATCGTTGGCCGGGACGAGCAGCCAGAGGCCATGGATGCCGCCGGTACGAGCCACTTCGTCGGCGGCTCTTGATTTCGACGAAAAACGCCCCCCTGCGGACAGACGACAAGCAGATCCACTTCGTTGATCGAGCCGGCGGCGGCGGAGCTGAAATGACAGTCCGACACGGCATGGAGTGGCGACAGTGGTTCGGCAGTTCGCGAACGACCGCTTGCCGGGTCTGGTTGGAAGCGCGATGCTGGGAACGAATGAGCGCCTCCCCATCCAGGATGCCCGCGACGCAAGGTTGGGTGCCCCGATCCATCTGGGCGTTGGGCCTCGCCGGTCTGCTGGGGTTGGGTCCTCGGGAGGGCCAGGGACAGGTGATCGTCAATGAGTTGGTAGCCGCTGCCTCGGACCGCGTGCTCCTGCGACACCCAGGCCGCTATCCCCAAGTCGGCAACACCGCACCGTGGCAGTCCCCGGCTTACGATGATTCGCGTTGGTTGTCCGGTCCGGGCCCGTTCGGTTTTGGCAGCTTCAGCGGCGTGACCTTGGGCACGGACCTCGGGGCGCACATGCGCAATCGGGCGGCGTCGCTCTACCTGCGGCGGACCTTCACCGCGACCGCCGCGCAGGCCGCCTCGAGTGCACCCCTGCAACTGGTCACCCGCTACAACGACGGGTTCATCGCGTTCCTCAACGGCCTCGAGGTTGCCCGCCGCAACATGGGCAGCCCCGGCATGTTCGCGTTCCACGACCAGACGGCTTACAACACCAACCTGAACAACCCCCCGACCGAGGTCATCTCGCTGGGGGCGGCCCACACGCGGTTACTACCGGGACAGAACGTCCTGTGCGTCCAGGCCCACAACCAAGCGCTGACGGGCGCTGCGGCGGGCACGTTCCTGCTGTTAGCCGAGCTCGAGATTGCCGGGGTGGGCCGGCTGGTGAACCAGCGCGACCTTTGGCAGTACCTGCCCGGCCTGGTCGAGCCTTCGGGCGGGGTGCTGGACTACGGGTTATTCAAGGCGTTTCTGCAGGATAGCGCGGCGGTGGCTTGGGCAGCGCGCAGTTTCAACGACGTCACCTGGCCGGTCGGGCCGGGCCCGGTTGGCGTCGAGGGAGCCGACCCACCCGACTACGTCTTGGGCGTGAACGTGCACGCCGAGAGCCATGGCAAGACATCTTCGGTTTACACGCGGCGGGTGTTTACTCTCACCTCCGCGGAAGCTCTCTCCGACCAACCGTTGCGCCTGACTCTCGACTATGACGACGGCGTGGTGGTGTACTTGAACGGAAAAGAGGTGGCCCGGCGCAACGTGGGCCGAGTGGGTGTGCCCACGCCGCACGACGCGGTCGCAACCGCGAACCACGATGCCAACGGCGACAACCGCGGCCTGACCACCGGGCGGACCGAGGTCATTCCGCTGGGCGCACCCAAGAACCTGCTGGTGAGCGGCGAGAACGTGCTCGCCGTGCAACTGCACCGGACCAGCTTGACCGATCCGGACGCGATCGCCCGGGTCACACTCGAAACCACCGGAGCGGGTGGTCGAGCGCTCTGTCAACCGGACGACCTGTGCCGTTATTTCGTCGGTGTCGAGGAGCCTGTGGTCGAGGCCGAGGGGGAAGACATCGGACCGCTCGAGGAGGCGCCGGACGCGGGCAACGACTGGATCGAGCTGGTCAATCGCAGCTCGGTCAAGGTGAGTCTAGCGGGTTGGTCGCTGAGCGACGACGCGGAGAAGCTGCGCAAGTGGAGATTTCCGCCGGACGCAGCCATTCCCGCCGGCGGTTACCTGTTGGTGTTGGCCACGGGCCTGGACACCGGGCCGGATCGAGGGGCGACCTACCTGCACACCAACTTCAAGTTGGACGCCCAAGGCGAGTACCTCGGTTTGGTCGACGCGGCCGGCATCGTCGTGAGCGCGTTTTCACCGGCGTATCCGCCGCAGGACTACCTGCATTCCCAAGGGTACGACCTCGACGGGACGTTGGGTTTCCTCGCCGAGTCCACCCCGGGCGGTCCGAACGTCGGCCCGGCCCTGCGGCCCGCCCCTGCGGCTCCCGAGTTCAGCGTGCCTGGGGGCTTTCACACGGGGCCGGTGACGTTGGCGCTGACGAGCGCCACCGCCGGGGCCAGTGTCGAGTACACCTTGGACGGGAGTGAGCCGGCCCCGGGCGTGCTTTACACCGGGCCAGTGCGCCTGACGGCAAGTCGGGTGGTGCGCGCCCGGGCGATCCAGCCGGGGGCGTTGCCGTCGCGGACGATCACGCGCACCTATCTGCTGAACCAGTCGGCGGCGCGCCGGTCGTTGCCGGCGTTGTGTTTGGGTGGCGACGCCGCGTTGACCTACTATGGCCCCAACACCTCCGGCGGACCCGTGCAGGGCCAAGGCATCTTCGCCATCAAAGGCGGCAGCTATATCAACAGCGTCTGGACCAACCACAACGACCCGGCTGCCTTCAACAACCCGATGTTGCGCGGGCGAGGTCTCGAGAAACCAGCCACGCTCGAGTTCTTTCCGCTCACGGGCGAAGCGTTGCGCACCGGCTTCGGCGTGCGCATCTCAGGCAGCCGCCATCTGCGACCGCGATACCGGTTGACCGATCCCGCCTCGAGCCGGTTCAACCCCACCAGCTCGTCCCAAAAACCTTCGTTCAACTTGTTCTTTCGTTCGGAATGGGGCGAGCGGCCGCTGGATTACCCACTGTTCAAGGATTCGCCCGTGACGCGGTTCGAGGATGTGCGGGTGCGCGCGGGCAAGAACGACATCAGCAATCCATTCATCAAGGACGAATTGATGCGCCGCATTTACCTGGGCACCGGCCAGAAGAGCAGCGTGGGCATTTTCAACACGGTCTATCTCAACGGCGTGTTCAAGGGGTACTACAACCTGTGCGAGCGGTTGCGCGAGGGCTTCATGCAGGAGCATCACCAAAGCGCCGCCTCATGGGACGTGAACCAGATCAACGAATTCGCCAACGGCGACCCGATTCATTGGAACAAGATGATTGCCTTCGTGCGCGCGGCGAACCTGCTTGATCCGGCCGCGTACGCTCGGGTGCATGACTACCTGGACGTCGACAACTACATCGACTACCTGCTGGTGAACGCCTACGCCGCCATGTGGGACTGGCCGCAGAACAATTGGGTGGCAGCTCGCGAACGCACGCCGCAAGGGCGTTGGCGTTTCTACATGTGGGACGCGGAAGGCGCGTTCGGAGCCCAGAATCGCACCACCGACTACAACAGTTTCACTAGCGACTTGATCCGGCCCGATGCCCGGACGACGACCAGCCATTACATTGCCGCGTTGTATACGTTACTCCGGGGCTCGACGGAGTTCCGGCTGCGGTTCGGCGATCGCGCTCAGAAACACCTTTTCCATGGCGGCTGCCTGGTGAAGACCAACCTGCAGGCCCGCTACGCCGAGCTGCGCGCCGCCATCAACCCGATCATGCTCGAGACCATCGGCAGCACGCTCAACGAGGGCTTCTACAACGACTGGATCCTGAGTGACACGCGCCGGAACGCCTTCCTCACTCAGCTCAGGCAACAAGGCCATTGGCCCGCCACCTTGGCTCCCGAGTTCAGCCGCTACGGCGGCGAGATCCACCCCGGCTTTAGCCTCACGCTGACCAACCCCAACCCCACGGGCACGGTCTATCTGACCACAGACGGCACCGACCCGCGCGCGCTCGGGGGTGCCGTGGCGGGCCAGGCCTACGCAGGCCCGCTCACGCTCAACCAGACCACGCGCGTCCAGGCGCGCGTGCGCAGTGCGACGGGCGAGTGGAGCCCCGCGGTTGACGTCCGGTATGTCGTGCCGCCTCCTGCCCCAACGTTCCTGCCTGAAGGCAACGGCGACTGGACCAGCAGGTTCAACTGGTCCAGTCATCCCGAGTCCTATCCCGACGGTCCGGGGGCGGTCGCCATCATCCCGCCGCCGGGCGGAGCCGAACGCAGTGTCCAGCTCGTTGCACCCGTTACGATCGGGCGGCTGCTGTTCCCCCAAAACGAGTCCACCGTGCGCCAGCGGGTGCGCGATCGCGACACCGGCAATGCACTGACTTTCCACCACACCAACGGCCCCGCCCGCCTCGAAGTGGGCGGCAGCGGCCCAGGCTATGTCGAGCTCGAGGTGGTGGCGGGCGCCATGTTGCAGTCCGACCTCGAGGTGCACGTGGAGAACCTCGCCGGGCATCTCGAACACGGCGCTGTGCGTTTGCGCGAAAGCTGGTCGGGCCCGGGCGGTCTCATCAAGGCCGGTCCGGGCGCAGCTTCGTTGACCGGGGCGGCCAAGACCTACCGGGGCGCGACCGTGATTGCGGAGGGGGTGTTGGCAGTGACGCAACCGGCGGCGCCGACAGCTTCCGCGTTGATCACCGTGCTACCCGGCGGCCAACTGCGCCTCATCTCGGCCAACGACGGTGGCGGAGCGCGCACCTACTCTTTTGGCGGGCCGTTGTCGTTGGCCGGGTTCGGTCGCGGCCCGGAGATTCCGGAGCAAAGCGCGTTTGGGAAATTGGGCGCGTTGCGTTACGACCCCGGCAGCCAGGACAACCACGCCATGGTTACCAACCCGATCCTGTTGGCTGAACCGGTGGACGTGCACGTCGATGGCGCGCGCAACACCCTCGAGCTGAGCGGGGTCTTGGCCGGGCCGGAGCCCGTGACTAAGACCGGCGGCGGCACACTCCGGTTGAGTGCGGACAACGCCGCCCACGAGGCTTCTTTACACATCGAGAATGGGGCGCTGGAACTGGCAGGCGCGCTGGGTTCGCCCGTTACCGTGGCCGCTCCAGCCACGCTCACGGGTTATGGCCGGGTGGGGGCCGTGGACGGCAGCGGCACGCTGCGGCTTGACCAGACCTTGATCGAGGCGCGCGCCTTGGCCGGGCTGACCAGCGTGTTCACGTTTGGCAAGCCGGGCTCGCCTCGGTACGCCCAACCGGCCGCAGCCGGCAACTGTGTGT
>Ga0194126_10002520_pt1 | contig 29638 bp, 19 predicted proteins | sample TA2KigC150mmetaG_FD_148641 | JGI IMG/M metagenome (GOLD analysis project Ga0194126, IMG submission 148641) | Freshwater microbial communities from Lake Tanganyika, Tanzania - TA2015035 Kigoma Deep Cast 150m | ecosystem: Environmental > Aquatic > Freshwater > Lake | place: Tanzania: Lake... | reverse complement strand
AGGGCACGGTATTTAACATCGCGCTGAACTATATAAAGGAATCCAGACTCGCCCTGTCGTATGCCAGTTTTGGCATAGGATATCTCTTATGGTTCTGGTTTGCAGTCGTTTACGTGATGGGAAAGAGGGATCAGGTCGTTCCCATAACTACCTTCATTTTCCTCATGACACTCTGTGCCCTGTCAAAAGACGGTCAAACATTTGGATGGTTTCTTATGCCCATATATCCGTTTATGGCAATTGCTGGGGGGCTATTCCTCAGGGACTTTATCTCAAAGCCCAATACCGGGAGGGCGCTTTTACTACTCCTGGTGCTTATGGCAGTCCCACTAAAAGGAGTTCTTCCAGAGGAATTGTTCAAATCTGCCTGGTTGTTTAGATGGTATCTTGCAATTGGTACCCTTCCTTTTCTCGCCTTTGATTTTTATAAGCATCGGATAACCGCCACAGTTGCGAAAGTAGCCTGCTACACGTATATTTTTCTTTTCATACTGATAAATGTCTACATTGTATATCACCTGCCCGATCTCTACGATCCGATGAAAAGGTAAAATTATTAAAACGATGTATTTTTAAATGTTGTATGAGAAAATATTTCATGAGAAAAATAAGCGATGCTGCGCTCTTATTTTGCAGTTTCTTTTTTATTTATGGGATGTTCGTCAACAGTAACGACCAGAATGCCTATACTTTGCAACACGCAGGAATAGAGGCTATCGTAGAAAGAGGGACTTTATATGTCGATGGCAGTTCTACTCCTCAATTGATGCGGGTGGGAGACGTTTTCAATCACAACGGTCATCTTTATGCGGCTAAACAGCCGGGTCAATTGTTCATTGGGGCTACCGTCTATTTTATATTGCACCTTCTAGGAGTGACGTATAAGAATAATTATTTACTCACCTCATCCTTAGTAACATGGTTTACCTCAGGGTTGATGACCTCATTAGTTGTAATAATGCTCTTTAAGATATCCGTCCTTTTTACCGGCAATAAAAATCTTAGCGTTCTAATATCGGTATTCTACGGATTGGGAACCATGGCCTTCCCATATAGCGGGGTTACCCATCACGATGTTTATGGTACCTTTTTTATATTTGCTTCATTTTATTTTCTTATGGTGAATTATTATGCCAATCCCTCTTATAAAATAGTATATCCTGTTTTAGCTGGCGCTGCTGTCGGGTTTTCCATTTTTTTATCCATCCTGCCATTGTTTATTGTATTTGCAGAAATTTTATATCTCCTGTCTTTCAAGAGATGGAAACAAGTGGTTCTGTTTTTCGTCGCCTGCGTTATTTCATTTTCGCCTTTATTGATCTATAACTATAATGCATTCGGCAATCCTTTGCTGCCGGCAAACATAGCCGGTAACTTTAATGATACATATCCTATTCTTTCATTTGAAAATGCCATAAATAAAATAAGATTCTATTTCTTTTCGTCAAATACCAGTATTTATGCCTTTTCTCCAATAACTGTTTTATCGTTTTTGGGCATTTTGTTTATTCCAAAACAATATCTCAGAGAAAAACTGTTTCTTTCCCTTCAGTTTCTTTTTCTATCTTTCTATTTAATTATGATGACGACCGTCGGCCACTGCCAATATGGCCCTAGGTATTTGATTCCTACATTGTCTTTTTTAAGTTTAGGCTTATGTGGGTACTGGATGGGATTTGTAACAAATTATTTTAGCAAAATTTTAACACTTAGGTATTTGACCACAATAATTATCATAACAGGTGCAATTTCTATTGTTATTTCAGCTGTTGGGGCTTCCCAGGGTACTATGTACTGCTCACTAAACATATGGGCTTTTAGATACTATTTAGGCAAGATTATTACCGGCAGTTTTCCTGAGTTCCCTTTGCTTAAAATTTCAACTCTTCTTTTAACTGCTGTTTTTTTTGTCTCTATAATTAAATACAAGGAAAACATACGTGAATATGTGTATCCTAAGTATATGTTGGCTAAAGGAAAGCTGTGCCGCATAAATCGGTTATGGTTGATAAATAATTTCTACCTGATAGTAATTATATTTTTGGCAATTATTTTAAGAGTGGTTCTCTTGAATGAAGTCCCCAACGGCTTTTATTCTGACGAGGCATCTATCGGTTATAACTCATATTCGATTCTGCAAACGGGAAGAGACGAACATGGGAAGTTAATGCCCTTGTATTTCAAGGCATTTGGGGAGTACAAAAATCCTATTTATATATATGCAGCCATTCCTCTAATAAAGATATTTGGTTTAAATGAATTTGCTGTTCGACTGACATCCGCTCTGTTCGGCACATTGACCGTGCTCTTTACGTATTTTCTTGCCAAAGAGTTGTTTCACAAACGGGTTGGCTTATGGGCTGCCTTGCTTTTGGCTATATCTCCCTGGCATCTTCAGTTCAGCCGCATTGCTTTCGAGGCTATTTCACTACCGTGCCTTTTTACCGTCGGTTGCTATTTCTTATTGAAGGGCATGGAAAAAGGCAAATACCTATTTTACAGCGCTATCCCATTGGCCTTAACCTTTTACACATACGCTCCTGCCAAAGTTTTCGTGCCGCTTTTCCTGGCTGGCTTTTTTGCCCTGAATTATCGTAGTCTCATTAAATTTAAACGAGAGCTATTTTTATCTTTAGCATTAGCATTATTTATTTTGGTACCTCTTTTAATCTTCACTGTTTACGGGCAAGGCCAGTCAAGATTTAACATAGTATCTATTTTTACAAAACACTCTTTAAACCTAACAAGGGATAATATTTTAAATGATACATATTGGTCTACTTCTTTATTTAAAAGTTTGTCTGACCACAAATTCTTTTTGATTTTGTACTCCTTTTTGAGGAATTATTTTCTCCATATGTCACCAAATTTCTTATTTTTTAAAGGAGACTCAAATACAAGGCACTGCATCGGAGGTATGGGTCAACTCTATCAATTTGAAGGCATTCTCCTCGTTATGGGCATTATTTTCCTTGTCTTGAGAAAGAGGGAAAAACATTGGATACTCTTATGGTGGTTTCTTATATTTCCAGTCGCTTCCGGTCTCACATACGAAAGCGTTCCCCATGCCATAAGGTCAATCTGCGGATTGCCCGTTTTCCATATAATTGCTGCGCTTGGTGTCGTATCATCTTTCAATTATATAAAATACATCAAAATAAATAAATCAGGGTATAAAACGGGTATCAAGTATCTAACAACCTCTGTGTCGATTCTTTTCCTGGCATTCGCTGTATACAACATACGGTATTATTTTGTGAGGTATTATAAGGTATACCCCAAGAAATCATTTGGTGTATGGAGTTACGGCAGAAAAGAAATTATTCAGACTGCTGAGAATTTTAAAGGGATAGATACTTATAGTTTTATGGGAATGGGACGACAGGATATATTTGTCTTATTTTATACGAAATACGATCCGGGAAAATGGCAAAAAACCAGGCATTTTGACAGATACCGATTTGATAGTATCGATAGACTCGCAGACAAAAGACAAGCGTTGATTGTTGAAGCAGGCAAGTACACACAATACCCAACGATTCAAACAATCTTCTTGCCGAATGGCAAGGCTGGTTATGAAATTAGGGAGTATAAAGAAAAAAAGGCAGATATCCTAAGCCTTTCAGATATCAAACCAGAAGTCGTGGGTGGTTTGAAGGGGAGTTATTTTAATGGAAAGAATTTTGATAAATTTGTACTCTTCAGAATAGATAAGATGATAGACTATAACTGGCAACGCGGATCGCCATGTCCTGGGGTAAACACCGACAATTTTTCCATACGATGGGATGGATTAATAAAAATAGATGAGAGCGAAGAATATAAATTTTATACTGTTAGCGACGATGGTATTAGGTTAATGGTAGATGGATATACTATTATTGACAATTGGACCTCGCATCGTTCAACTGAAGACGGCGCAGTAATTTACTTAGACAAAGGTTGGCATAAAATCGCAATTGAATATAACGATATAGGTTTTGATGCAACAGTGAAACTATTATGGAGCTCTACTTTAATAGAAAAACAGGTAATACCTTCGGATCATTTCAGTTTTTATGATCCAAATGATAGTGATCTTAACTGAGCGATTCTTAATTTCTAAAAGAAGGAAAGCGCTGGGATGTCAAACATTATGCATTTATTGTAATTTCTATTAACTCGCCTCATATCTGCAAAAAGCAGAATAAAACATCTCTATATTTATTCTATGCTCAATGTCGGGAGTATATTCCCATCTTTCGCCCAACAATTATTTGATTTAATAATAGAAAGTTCAATCTACACAACTTCATTATCTTTTCGAATATCAATTCAAAGGGCATGCCAACAGGAGAGATCATAAATTGTTCTGCATTCAAAATTTCAAAACCGACTGTGTTGAACAACGATATTAACTTGCTTAAAGTGATGAGTTCATGATGCTCTTCTTCTTTCAAATGACCTATATGCGTGGCAATCCCTTCCCAAAATGGGTGCGGGGTTGTCATTATTAGTATGCCATTTTTCCGCAGTACCCGAAAGGCTTCGCGGACTAATTGGATTGGTTCAGAGACATGTTCAATAATTGCGGTGGCAATAACAACGTCAAAGACATTGTCTTTAATCGGCAGGACTACGGCATCTCCCTGGATTAAGTGAATTATTTTGCTCTCACAGCAAGCCATTAAATCCCTGGCATATTCAATACCTACACAGGTTGCATTGGGAAATGCATCTTTTAGGTTGCTCAGCATGAGACCATCCGCAGTCCCAATATCCAGGATCGACTGCGGTATTTCGGGATGTAACGTCTCTATACCTTTTAATACCTCAAACGTCCTTCGCTTTAATCTGTAAATATGTGATCGTTTTGTTTGTCGTGCTATGGCATAATCTTTATCTAGGACTCCCTTCATGACTGCATTCCAAAGACCTTCAGGCCTGCCCGCGCCATCCGTTTAAATTCACCGATTGACCGCACGTGTATTAATCTCTTCAAGATATACCTCGGTCTGGTGTAAAAACTCTTGTAGGCATAAACGATTAATTCCTGTAGTTCTTCCCGTGTAAAATTTTCTTCCCAGCATCTGGGCTGGAATCCTGGTACCTGATTTCTGGCAAATTCCCACCAGAAATCTTCTTTTATAATGCCATCTCTCAACCCCATCTTATATATTTCTGTGGCCGGAAAAGGCGTAAAAATAGTGATATGCACGAAATCCGGCTTTAGCTCCTTTGCGAATGCAATCGTTTCCATAATTTCTTTTCGTGTCTCTTTCGGGCATCCTATCATAAAATACGCCAGGACGGATATGCCAGCCTCTTTTGTTTGTTGAAAGGTGGTTCGTACACGTTCAATCGTGATGCCTTTGTTTAATATCTTCAGGATTTCTGGATTGCCCGATTCCACTCCATAATGAATACGTTCACAGTTTGCTTCCTTTAATTTTTTTAAAAGGTCTTTATCAATATTATTTACCCGCGCCCGGATATCCCAACCGATATTAAGTTTTCTCCTTTTAATCTCATTGCATATATCTATTACCCTTTGTCTGTCTATCGTGAAGGTGTCATCGTAGATCAGAAATTCGTTTATGCCCAGTTTTACACATTCCTCCATTTCGTCCACCACGTTCATCGCCGATCGTGCGCGAAAATTTTTACCCAGATGAGGTCGGTCGCAGAAGGTACACAGATACGGGCAACCGCGGCTTGTAAACATGGTAGTGATAGGGCTTCTCCTTGCCATGAGTGAGCTGTATTTTCGAACCGGCGTCAAATGGCGGGCGGGAAAGGGCAAGCCGTCCAGATCCTCATTGAGCGGCCTGGCGCCTGTGTTGATGACCCTTCCATTTTCTTTAAAAACCAACCCCGGAATACTTCTTAATCGCGCCGGGTTATCAATGTTTTCTGCCAGTTCTTTAAAGGTGACTTCCCCTTCGCCTAAGACAAGAAAATCAACACCTGGAATATTTATCGTTTCTTCCGGATAGATGTGGACATGAGGACCTCCCAGCACTACCTTTATTTCCGGACGAATAGATTTGATCAAATTAATAACTTTTATGACGTCTATGAGGGTAAAGGTCATGGCCGTAATTCCCACAACGTCTGGCAATTTTGCTAGAATCACGTCCTTCAAACGATCATAACCTATCTCCTCTGCCTGTGTATCCATTACTTCAACGCCGAAGTTAGTATGTTTTTCCAGATAACCTGCTATATACAATATTCCGAGCGGTGGGTTATAACCTCGCTCCTCTTCGATGATACTTGGGTTATTGCCGAGCAATTCGTTTTCAGAAGGCGGATTAATCAGAAGGATTTTCATTATCGGTTTCTTTTGTCTATGAGGTCGGCAATCATACCAATGGCTAGAATCTGTACTCCTGAGATAAAGAGAATGACGGTGGTAATGTCCATAACCTTTGGTGTGAATACATAGCTGAGTACAAGGACGGCTATGCTTGAGACGAAGAAAAATGCACTTATGGGTAGGAATATTTTTAGGGGATCAAAATACAAAACAGTCCGTATAATAAGCTGAATAAAGTTCATTGTATCCCGAATAGGGCGTATTTTTGACTTTCCGGAACGGATTTTATATTCGATAGGAATGAATTCGACAAGATAATTATTGGTAAGCATGGCGAGGGTAATCGTCGTTGTGAAGGAAAAACCATCGGGGAGTAAATGAAGATATTTCAATATTATGTCTTTCTTCATTACCCGCAAGCCGGAGTTCAGGTCTGGAATCTTTATTCCGGTCAAATAATTAGCCAGTTTGTTAAGCATCCATTTTGCCGGTCTCCTGGACAGTGGTATATTGGAACTGTTGATATGCCTTGCCCCAACGACCATATCGCTCCTTGGCAACTGCGCAACGAGTTTTGGAATGTCGTTTACAGGATACGTCCCGTCTGCATCCGAAATGACAAGGGTGTTGTATTTAGCATGCCGGATGCCAGTTTTAATTGCGGCTCCGTAACCCCGATTTAAGGGGTGTTGGATCAGGACAACATCCCCAAAATTTTTCACCATTTCAGAAGTGCCATCGGTAGAACCATCATCTACAACAATAATTTCCCATCGTTGACCGTGTTTTTCTTTTAATAAACGCAGCGATTCAATTACGTGTGTTATTCCCTCTTTTTCATTATAAGCAGGGATAATGATGCTTACTTCTTCCATCTCGTATAATCCTTTTTATATTTGTTTATTAAAAGAAGAAGCAAGCTTACGCCCCAATATATATGATAAAATAGTAACAGTTTAGTTTTGTGAAATCATTAGTGGTCGAAAATGCTAATGATAACCATATCATTACAGGAATTTCTCAAAAGGTAAACTGTTACAACAATTATAATTTATGCATAAAGCATTCTCAATCTTTTTTTAATCTCAGATGCCAAACTCAAAGATATCCAAACCAATAGAAATATATTATTGATTTTGATTATAATTAATTGTATACATATAGACAATATCGATAAATTTCCATGTATGGGCGGGTTTCAAACCTGCCCTTGCGCGGGCATTATAAATCAAAAGACACTATATAAGGTATCCTAATTTAATTCAGTATAGGAGAAAAAAACATGACTGATGGAAAAAACAAGAACAGCGAGGGTCAACCTTCAAAGAAATCCGTACCAGGACAAAAATCTCCCGCCAAATTACCTCAAAAAGAACAACCCAAACCCGTGGTTCCAACAAAATCAACTGTTGCCGCGGGTTCTTCTGTGTCGCTTATAAAGAAAGCCGACGAAGTTGGTGAAGAAATAGAAACCAAACCCTTAAAATCTTTTGAAAAGAAAGAGCGGGAAAAGATCATCCAGTCGTATGAAAGATTAATATTTAAGATGGTGCGGGAAATTAACAACTCAAGACAATAATTGTTTTGTAAAAAAGTACCACAGTGCTAAAGGAGGAATAAGCAGATTACAGACGCCTTTTCTGGTAAAAATTCCTGGAAAGGCGTTTTTTGTTTTGACAGAAACCTAAGTAGCAAGGGGGCGGAGTTTGTTGATTAACCGTTCTATGGTTTTTGCATTTTGGATGACCGTTTCCGGGGCTAGCCAGTTTTCATAGAAATTTTGGCTTTTTTCCTCGTGGTATATTTCTTCGAGTCGCTTTTTCAGTTGTTCTTGTTTTACCATTCGCACGACCCATCTCCCCTTTTTACTGGTAGTGCATATTCCAAAATGCTCGCACTCACGGCACTCTTTCCCTCTGGCCTTGTAACTTATTTTCTCCTGAGAACCAAATGCTATCTATCAGATCAAACTCTATGCAGAATTTTATATTCTGCTTCAAAACCTGCCTTATCGCTTCTTTATTCTCTCTGCGAAATCGGGATATCGTCCGGTAATCAGGCTTTGTGCCAGATACTAACCACATAAAGGAGAGATTGTGATAACATGCTCTTTCCAATCTCCGGGAACTCCTTTCTCCAAGATTGACTTATCTCTCTATAATATAAATATTTACGCTAACATAAACAAGGCGGACAGCCAAGGGTTTTTTAGGTTTAATTTATTGATTTATAAATACTTACATCATTTCTCCTATGCTAAACAAAGACTCGCTATAGTTTCGCTTGAAAAATAGATTATTAGTCCCCCATTTGACCATTTGAGGCCCCATTTGACCCAGTCTGTGCACTTAACCCATCCTACACAAAAACTCGCCGTTTCTCCCTTTCTTCTTATCCTTTATGCCTTCCTCAACACCCTCTGAGTCCTTTGTTTCCTGTTATTCATCCGGTAAATCCTGTCAAAACAAGATTGATTTGATTCATCAAGCCTTTCATATACAAATTTTCCGGCAATAGCTCATCACAAAGGGTATTGTCAAATCGCTTGATTTTATTCGTCTTTTTGCATTACAATTAGGAAGCATGAAAGATTTTATCAGGATATTACAGTCAAATAAACAGTATAAGAAAATCATCCAAATACTTCAGGCTGGAAACGATTGCACGGTCAACGGCCTGTGGGGAGCGTCTGCGAGCTTCTTCACCGCTGCTTTAGCAAGTGAACTAAAGGCAACCAAAGCACGACCCAGGATACTTATGGTTGTGCCCAGTGTTGAAGAGGCTGAAGATGATGTGGAAGACCTGAAAACCTTTCTGAACGGGCATGCCAATTTATTCCCTGCCGGTGAAAACATTTTTACCGAAAATTATGGAAACGAGGGTGATGTACTGGCACAAAGGCTTCATATACTTAATCAGATACTTTATAACGATATCCAGGACAGTAGCAAGTTCGATATTGTTGTAGCGCCAATCCAGGCGCTATTACAGCCTGTGCCATCTCCCAAATCCATTAAAAAAAACATCCTGAGTCTTCAGAGGAACCATGAATATCCACGTGAGGAACTCGTCTCATGGCTGCAGAAACATCATTATCAACTGACGTCTCAGGTCGAGAGTTTTGGGGAATATGCCCTGCGCGGCGGCATTGTTGATATTTTCCCCTATTCCTCTGATGTCCCCTATCGTATCGAGTATTTTGGGGACGAAATAGAATCCATTCGCAGATTCAATATCGAGTCTCAGCAATCTGAACGGGAATTAGACAGTTGTCAGATACTTTCCGTAGATAGGATACATGAGATAAACGCACTTCAATCAGAACACGGGAAAACGTCTCTCCTCTCGTATCTCAATAATTATACGTGGATCATCCTTAAAGAACCTGCAAGGATAGAAGACCGGGCAAGGAAAGCATTGATTGACGCCAATACCAGCGGAGTATTGTTCACCTATAATGAAATCTCCAGTCAATTCAACCCCTTCGTAAAGATATCTTTGGAAAAATTGCCTTTAACATTAAACACCGGTGATTATACGTTTCATGTAAAATCTGCGGACAATTTTCCTCACAATATCCAGGCAATTGCGTCGGAATTCAATACGGTAATCGAAACCCATGCCAAAACGATAGTCTTCTGTAACAACGTAGCTGAGGAACAACGGTTTCAGGAGATTATTCATGATTTACACTTCGAAAGTGATAAACAACTGGAACTCCGAATAGGACACCTGAGCAAAGGATTCCAGTTCTCTGATATACAAATCGCCATCCTTGCACACCACGAAATCTTTCACCGATATAAGCAGCGTCGTGAGGTAAAAAAACCTATCCAGACCAGGGCAATCGACTCCTTTCTCGACCTGAAAAAAGGAGACTATGTGGTGCACATATCCCACGGTATTGGACGGTTCTTGGGCATGGAAACACTGGAAGAAGAAAGATATAAAAGGGAATACCTGATAATCGAATACGACGAGGGAACGAAGATATACGTCCCTGCAACCAGGATTGAGCTGGTGCAAAAATATATCGGGAGTTCAGACCACAGACCCAGACTCGACAAGATTGGGTCGAAGTATTGGGAAGTCAGAAAAAAGCGGGCAGAAAACGCCGCTGCCGATATAGCCAGCGATCTATTGCACGTGCAGGCATTGCGGAATGCAAAAGAAGGTATTGTCTATCCGAAGGACACCGACTGGCAGAAAGAGTTCGAAGCAGAATTTATTTACGAAGAGACCCCTGACCAGATTCAAGTGATTCATGATATAAAAAAAGATATGGAATCAAAAAGACCCATGGACCGGCTCGTTTGCGGCGATGTTGGATATGGAAAAACTGAGATTGCCATGCGAGGCGCCTTTAAGTCTGTGATGTATGGAAAACAGGTGGCTGTGCTGGTGCCAACAACGATTCTTGCACAACAACACTATAGCACCTTTTCAGAAAGGATGGCCGATTACCCGGTAAAAATCGATGTATTAAGCCGTTTTAAGACACGTAAGGAGCAAAAGGAAACGCTGGAGAAGACGTCCGCAGGTCTTGTCGATATCCTGATCGGCACCCACCGGCTTCTCCAGAAGGATGTCTATTTTAAAGACCTCGGTCTTGTCATTATCGACGAGGAACAGCGATTTGGCGTCGAACACAAGGAACGCCTTAAAAAATTCAGACAGATGGTGGACGTGCTCACGTTAACCGCCACACCGATTCCCAGGACACTCCACATGTCACTTATGGGCATTAAAGATATCTCTTCACTGAACACCCCTCCCTTGGGCCGGCAGGCCATCCATACGCAAATTATTCGATACGACCCGGAACGTATACGCCAGGCCATCAGACTTGAGATCAATCGTGACGGTCAGGTATACTTCGTTCATAACCGGGTATACAATATCGAACGTGTTGCCAGAAATTTATCCGAGATTGTACCCGAAGCAAGGATCATGACGGTACACGGACAGATGGACGAGAAACTCATGGAACACAGGATGCGAGCATTTGTGGATGGTCAGGCTGACATCCTGGTAGCTACTACGATTATTGAATCAGGACTCGACATTCCGAACGTCAATACGATATTTATCAATTGCGCCGATACGTTTGGTCTTGCGGATTTGCACCAGTTAAGAGGCAGAGTGGGCCGATACAAGCATCGCGCCTATGCCTATATCATATTACCTAACGATCGCCCCGTCACTCCCGAGGCTGAAAAGCGTGTAAAGGCAATTGAGGAATTTGCAGAACTAGGCGCAGGATTTAAGATAGCCATGCGAGACTTGGAAATCCGGGGAGCCGGAAACATACTGGGGACCGAGCAGCATGGCCATATTGCTGCCGTAGGTTATGAAATGTACTGTAGATTATTGGAATTAGCGGTACGGAAAGCAAGGCACGAACCGGTAGAAGAGCCTTTAGACGTTTCCATTGATCTCAATCTCGAATCATTCATACCAAAAAGCTACATTCCAGAAGATGCGCTGAAGATGGATATTTACCGCAGATTGAATCGGTCCACTACCTTTGAGGAGGTACAGAATATTGCCGGAGAAATGACGGACAGGTTTGGCAACGTCCCTCACCCCGTAAAAAACCTGCTTTCCGAGAGCGAATTGAGGATTCTTGCACAAAAGTCAAAAATTCGTTCTATGGTATGGGTAGACAATATCGTTATTATACAGGTAGCGGATTTAAAAAAGGCCGAGACAGGTTTATCTAACCTGAAAAAACACATACGGGTTATTAATGAAGACACCTTGCATCTGAGACTGCCTAAAAAAGAAATGAAACCGGAGGATTTACTGGATTTTTTCAATAAATCATTTAAAATTTAACTACTATTTCACTTTTATCATTACCAGATGAGGCTAAACATTGAAAATATTTATTAAGCATTATTTTTTATCAATATTCATTGTCATCATTGTCCATACCATTTCTTACGGGGCTGCGAGCAATTATAGCCATCAGAGCATAAACTCAATTAAGGCCATCGTGGATGATGAAATCATCACTCAGGAAGACGTTGTAAAACGCGCTGCCATAGCTATCAAAGAAGCCCAGAATCGTTACAGAGACAATGAGTTGATGGATAAAATTGATCAAATATTAAAGGATACCCTGGAAGAAGTTATTAACAGGAAGGTGCTGATTAAAGAGGCGACCAAGTTGTTCGGTACAAGTGAGGCTATGATGAAAGAGGTGGATAAAGAACTGGATTCTTTCGTGAAAGGCGCGGTTAAGAATGTGGGTTCTTTATCAAAATATTACGAAATTGCCGAAGCCCAGGGGATAAATCCTATCGAAAAGAAAAACGAACTCAAGGAAGATATCATGATAGATAAGATCATGAAGGAAAATGTCCATGATAAAGTGAAAGTCCAGCCGAAATTGCTGAGACGCTACTATTGCGAGAATATTGACGAATTCCGCCAGAAAAAAGAGGTAAAATTGCGGCATCTCATGGTCAAGTTCTCTGCGCATAATAACAATAAAGAAGAAACATTTTCAGTGGCACAAAAGATCATGAAACGCCTTGAAAAAGGCGAGGATTTTTCAACCCTGGCCAAACAACTTTCAGACGGACCCAATACCGAGAATGGGGGTCTCTGCACCTTTGAGGAGGTAAACGAATTAAGGAAGGACCTTCGGGACGTGGTTTACAGTTTAAAGGACAACAAATGCAGTAAAATTGTCGAATCTCCCGTCGGCTATCATATTTTCAAAGTAGAACTTATCAAACCCGAAAAAATACAGGAATTCGAAGAAGTTCAGGATGATATTTATAAAAAACTGTATCGGGAAGAAACCTCCAGATTAAAAAGACAATATATCAACAGTCTGAAACAACATGTCTTTATCAAGGTTATAAACTAAAATAGCCCGATATTTCACAGCGTTTGTGAAATATCGGGCTATTTTCCAAACTCCCTCATATCTTTACATCGCCTCCTTTGTTACATAAATTTTTAAAGAGGTTTATATAATAAACAGTAGCGAGTAAAGACCAACGCACTTTATATATTTGTTTATTTTTGCTACGTGTGGCTTTATGTCGCTACTGATATTTTCAAAGAACCTCTGGAGTCGGGGGCGGTTGTTACTTCTCTTTTACTACTCTAAAGGTGTTTTTACCTCGTTTCTTACACCCTCGGGGAACGTTTAACCCCAATAACTCTCCCCCAACTCCAACATAATTATACCACAGAAAGCATCTTTTGCAAATTTCAAGAAAAAATAGTTCTGCAAATAGAGTATCTTTATTGACTGCATAAAATGCTTGTTTTTTTAGATAAAATAAGTATGCTTTGTATAGTAAGAATTTTTACCGTAAATGTTTTATTGAATAATATAAAGGAGTTGAGAAATGAGAAAGTTTTCGATATTGTTTGCTTTGAATGTAACTGTATTAACAATAGTTTCCATACACGGCACATATGCCGGGAAGCCAGCCAAAGCGCCACAGGCTGATGTATATATGAAACCCTCACAAGATGCGTCTCCCCAGGAAACATCTTCCCTCTCCGGTAAAATCGTTGAAACGATGAACAGCGGCGGTTATACGTACCTCTGCATCGAAAAGGACGGTAAAAAGACTTGGGTGGCAATACCGGAAACAAAGATGTCCGTTGGTGAAAATATATCTTTACCGCCAGGTTATGAAATGGTCAATTTCACCAGCAAGACACTTAATCGGACGTTTGAGAAAATCGTCTTCACTACAGGTCCCACATCAGCGCATGGGGCATCTGACAAAATGAGTGCACACGGCGGTTCAATGGGCAGTAAGAGCGCAGATACATCAACAACTGAGAATATAAAGGTAGAAAAGGCTTCCGGCTCGAATGCTTACACAGTGGCAGAAATTTTTGGGAAAAAATCTGAACTTGACAAAAAAAGTGTTGTTGTCAGCGGTAAGGTTGTGAAGGTATCTGCCGGCATTATGGGAAAAAACTGGCTGCACCTACAGGACGGAAGCGGAGATGCAAAGGATGGCAATAATGACCTGGTCGTTACCACTCAGGATATCCCTAAAGTAGGCGATATTGTAACGGCAACCGGAACTTTATATAAGGATAAAGACTTTGGGAGTGGTTATAAGTACGATGTAATTATTGAAGAAGCCACTATTAAAAAATAAAGGTTTAATGTGTTTTTCTACTGCTGTGGTCTATGAGACCTACATTTACTGCTTACGGGTTAATGGGGTATAGTGTGTTCGCAGGTAATTGATGATTTGCCTCGCCGAGTCCTCTGAAATCGGAGATCCATGTATATCGATCATCTTGTTAACCACGGACTCCCACGTAGCGGCCGGAAGCGGAGGTTGCATGGTAATGTACGTGGTGCTGTGACAGAACCTGCAAAATATCTGGATAATTTCACGACCTTCGCCCTGAGCAAGTTCCGGAGTATAAAGGGGATATGCCCCCACACTGTAAACACCATCGGTTGACTGTTGAGCCGGACTAGATTGGCGAACATTCCCCAGTGTACCCTGACTGTACTGTCCGCTATGAATCAAACCGGGAATCCCACTTTCAGCTAAAATAGTCCCGCTCAATATAACCAGAAGAAGTCCTATTATAATGCAACCCTTCTTTTTCATTTCAGTCCTCATTAATTAAATACCGATATCTATACTACTTCGCTGCACCTACAAACACTTCCTGCCGCTCTATCCTGTTCCACAGATAGCCACCAGGGTTCCAGACCCCTTCGTCTGGCTGCGTATTACCTTTTTCATCGGTCGCCCGCACGGCAAGCACGTACTTGCCGGTACGCTTAGGAATCCAGGTCGTCTCCCAGGTGCGGAATGAATACTGGCCGTAATCTTCCCCCAGTTCAGCCTTGGCCCACAACTTGCCGCCGTCCCATGAGAACTCCACCTTGACCACACGCCCATAGCCGCTGAAGGCAATACCCCGCACTGTTACCGGCATCTCTTCAGGAATTTTGCCCGACCCATCCGGGATAATAATAAACGATCGTACGGGCATCGACCCAATCGGTATCATTTCGACATTACCTTCATGGATGTCTTTTGGGGTGGTATTACCCCTTGGAGTATTGGGAATGCAATACGCCTTCGCCATCCAGTAATTGGTGTCAGGTTCTGTCAATACACGGATCCACGTCAGCGCCTTAGTCCAGTACGTCGCAAACTTACCCGGAACTACCAGCCGTACCGGAAATCCGTTAAGCATGGGCAGCGGCTCTCCATTCATCTCATAAGCCACGATGGTTTCGTCTATGACGGGGTCACTAAGACCCAAAGATTTTAAGTAACTATGCGAACCCTTACCCTCCGGTCCTCTGCCCCTGTCCAACCCCTCAAATTGTACCTGAGAAGAACCTGTCCTGACCCCGGCAGCATTCAATAAATCTTTAAGACGCACTCCCGTAAAAAGGGCGTTGCCCATAGCTCCGTTCCCCCACTGCCCACCGGGCACCCTCGGCTGGAATCGACTGCGGCTATTGCCAGAGCATTGATTAGCAGCCGCAATGGAGACAGGCTTGAACTGGCTCATCAGGTCTAACATGGACAAGGTCAAAGGTTTTTCAACATTTCCCTCCACAAGAAGACGCCAATCAGAAAGACTCACGGCATTCGGAATTCCATCGAGATGCCAACGCACGTAAAAGGCTGCGTTTGGCGTGAAAGGGGTTAAGAAGTAATTTCTCGGTGTTTCAAGCTGGACAGGTCGGTCAGTGAGCTGGATCAAGGGAAGTTTTTGCGGATAGACGACAAATGAGCCTACCGAGTTCCAATAAGGATTTGCATCGGGCCCGGTAAATCCGGGTAATGGCTCAATAGCCTGCACGGATACCTGCGCAGAAGCAGGAGCCAACCTGTTTAGACCCAGCAAGACTGCTCCTCCCCCGATCATCTTCAGCAGGAGTCTTCGGGACATGAACCATGATTTTTCTTCTAACATCACCTCACCGCCTGTTTCACGGAGCAATGTCGGAGTAATTCATGAGCTACCCTTACATACTGACATCAAGGCATTTTCAACCACTCATGCTTAAAAAAACTAAACGGTTACGGGGGTTTTTCCCCGTTTTATTCGTGTTTGCTTGTGGTTTGAACCGATTCCAGTTTCTGGGAAATAGCGAATTCAGTTTCAGCTTCAACGCGCATACCCTTCTCCTGGTAAAGTAATCCCAGATTTTTATGGGCGCCAATGTCATCCGCATTTATATCCAAAACTTTTTTATAAACTTCAATCGCTTCATCGTGTTTACCAAGCTTTTGGTAGACAAGCCCAAGATTGTAACAGGCGTTTACAAGGTTTGGGTCTATTTCCACTGCCTTTTCCCATTGCGGAATGGCTGTGGTGTACATATTTTTCTTTGCATAGGCATTGCCTAATTTATAATACACCCCCGCATCGTTGGGATAAACCTCTGTAATCTTTTCCCAGGTTTGTATGGCCTTGTCTGTTAAACCTTTTGCATGGTAGGCATCAGCGAGGCTGGTAAGAGCATCATAATCATCCGGGTTGATTTCAACAACTTCAGTCCACATAGAAATGGCTCTGTCAAGCTTCCCCTGATTATAAAATGCCACTCCCAGGTTAAAGTATGCATCGGTATTTTTCGGATTTAGCTCGATAGTCTTCTTCCATGCGGAAATGGAACTGTCATGCTTACCCTGAGCCGCAAGGAGTTCGCCGTAATTATAATATGCATCCGAATATGTGGGTTTGACGTCTATGGCCTTTTTGTATTCAGATAAAGCCTCCACCATCATATCCTTTTCCGCATAAACCTCACCCAGGGTAAAGTGTGCCTCCGCAATTTTCGGGTTAAGCTTCAGCGCCTGCCCTAGTGAAATTACGGCATCTTCAGGATTGCCCTCTTCACTATACAGGAGTCCAAGATTGTAATGCGCCTCGGCAAAATCAGTCTCCAGTTCCAGCGCTTTTTTAAAGGCACTTGCAGCTTCCCTGAGATCACCCTTTGCATAGAGCGCAATTCCGAGATTATTAAAGGCCTCAGGATAATTTTTATCCAGCTGAATGGCTGCTTTATGTTCGATAACGGACTTTCCCAAAAGCCCTTGCTCGTAATACAAGGCGCCAAGATAATTGTGCGCCTCCGCATCCTTAGGATCTAACTCAATTGTTCGTTTGAACTCATTGACGGCCTTGTCAAATGCCTTTTTTTTATAATAAGCCATTCCCAGGATAAAATGAGTGTCAGCTGAATCCGGATCGAGTTTGTTCGCCTTTTTTAATGAAGTAATACATTCATCCTGCATATCTTTTTCATAATAGAGAAGCCCCAGATTATAGTGTGTGTAAGCCACTGATGGATTAAGCTCAAGGCTTTCCTTAAAAGCGGAGAGTGATTCCGTAAAGGCATTTTTCTTTTTGTATGCTAAACCGAGATCATTGTAAACATCAGCCCTTTCAGCGGTTTGGTTTGCCTTATAATAAGATACGGCAGCAAGCAACTCAGTGACGGCATCATCATACTTGTCATTCTCATAATAGGCCTTTCCCAGATAGTGGCGAAGCTCCCCATCCTCTTTTATTCCTTCGGATGCCAGTTTCAATTCCTCCAGAGCCTCTTCCGTCATCCCTTTTTTGAAGTAAGAAATACCCTGTGTCTTATGCTGCGCCGGTGTGGTTGCGCCTGTGATCTTATTGGTAATCGAATCCAGATACCCCCTTTTTGGCTTCTTTTCGGCCTTTGCATAATAGGGAGATCGGCACGCTGCCGGAAAAGTAATCAGTAGTAAAAGAATCCAAACCTGTTTTTTTATGTTCACGTTTAGGAGTTTCAAAATTGGATATGGCTGAACGCGGGTTATTGAGATTTTAAAACAAAACTAAAACATAGAATATTATCTGAGAAAATCTGCGTCCTCAATTATTGTGGATTCAATCTATCAAAGTAGTATCCTATTGTCAAATAGTTATTGAATGTGGTTAGGGTGTTATAGTAAAATTTGTTTTGCAAAATATAATTTAGGATATAGAGCAGGAATAATTCTCATGACAAATAACATAATTATTTTTGATACAACCCTTCGAGACGGGGAGCAGTCGCCTGGCGCCAGCCTGGATATTAATGAAAAAGTAAGCATTGCCAGGCAGTTGGCTTTGCTGAATGTGGATGTTATCGAGGCGGGGTTCCCTGTATCATCGCCGGGTGATTTTGAATCGGTCAGCAGGATTGCCCGTGAAGTAAGGGGTGTTTCTGTGGCAGGTCTTGCCCGCGCCGTCGAGAAGGACATTGACAGCGCTGCCAGGGCGCTTGAAAAGGCCGAAAAACCCAGAATCCACGTCTTTCTGGCCACCTCGGAGATTCACCGTAAATACAAACTCCTCAAGGCAAAGGAGGAGATTATCCATTTGGCCGTGAAGGGGGTTAAGCATGCCTTGAAATATGTGGACGACGTTGAGTTTTCACCGGAGGACGCCTCGCGAACGGAATTGGATTTTCTCATCCAGGTTGTAGAGGCCGTTATCGAAGCCGGCGCAAGGACGGTTAATATTCCCGATACCGTGGGCTATGCCGTACCAGACCATTACGCCTCCATCATCAGGGGATTAAAAGAAAACGTGAAAAATATCGGGAAGGCTGTTATCAGCGTTCACTGCCATAATGACCTCGGGCTTGCTGTAGCAAACTCACTTGCCGCCGTGAAGGCCGGCGCACAGCAGGTAGAATGCACCATAAATGGAATTGGAGAACGGGCAGGGAATGCGGCGTTAGAAGAGATTGTTATGGCCCTTAAGACACGAAGGGACTTTTACCATTGTTCCACCCGTATTGCTACAAAAGAATTGATTGCAACCAGCAGACTGGTAAGCACCCTGTCAGGACTGCGGGTACAGAGGAACAAGGCCATTGTCGGCGAGAACGCATTTGCACATCAATCCGGCGTACATCAGGACGGAGTACTCAAAGAACGTACGACCTACGAGATTATGAAACCGGAAGACGTTGGATTACAAAAAACCAGAATTGTACTCGGTAAGCTATCGGGGCGGCATGCATTCAAAGAACGGATCAAGGAGCTGGGCTATGAATTGTCTGAAGAAGAATTTGAACGTGCTTTTGAGGAATTCAAGCATATTGCCGACAAAAAGAAAGAGGTCTTTGATGAAGATATCGAAGCCATCGTAGGGGTAGAAAAGATGGACGTTCCCGATATCTTTCATTTGGAGAGCCTCAGTATCAGTTGCGGACCTGATGCAGTGCCAACCGCGGGGGTAAGGCTCAAGTTGCAAGACGGTCGTGTGGTAAATAATGCCACGATTGGTGACGGTCCTATCGACGCCCTTTTTAAGGCAATCGACCTCTCAACGGGAATTCCCGGGAAATTGCAGGACTATAACATTCGCGCAGTCACCGGCGGGAAAGACGCCATGGGCGAGGTTTCCGTAAATGTCGAAGTGAATGGCAAAACTGTCAGAGGCCGTGCCGTGAGCACAGATATTATTGAAGCAAGCGCAAAGGCTTATTTGAATGCCATTAATAAGGTAACTGCAAAATAATGATCTGTATACCCATCATTGCAAATAACCTCGCAGACGCCCTTCACGATATGGCAGAGGCATCAAAGGTCGCAGATATTGTCGAATTACGCATAGACTATATAAAGAACGTCGATCTGAAACGTTTACTGGAAAAGCGCACAAAGCCTGTAATTGTCACCAACAGACCCGTTCGTGAAGGAGGCAAGTTTGACGGTAGCGAAGAAGAGAGGATTGCGCTCTTGAAACTTGCCGTACAGCTACAGGCCGATTATGTGGATGTCGAGCACGACAGTATTCAACATTTATGTAGGGACACGGAACACCGTGTCCCTACTAAGATAATTGTGTCCTACCACAATTTCCGTGAAACACCCGAAGACTTAACCGATATTTACAAAAGACTCAGCCGGAGCGGCGCTGACATTGTCAAAATCGTTACTCACGCCTACAACATTACAGACAACGTCAGGATATATCAACTCCTCCAACAATCCCAAATGCCTGTGATATCATTTTGTATGGGTGAACTGGGCATCATCAGCCGCATCTTGTATAAAAGGTTCGGCAGCTATTTGACCTTTGCCTCGCTTCAGGCCGGGAAAGAATCCGCCCCTGGTCAGATCAATATCCACGAGCTTTTAAATACCTATCAGGCCCAAAAACAGGATAAGCACTCGGCAATTTACGGGTTGATCGGCAATCCAGTTTCCCACAGCATTAGCCCGATCATCCATAATACGCTTTTTAGGGAAATGAATTTTAACAGCATTTACGTCCCTTTTAAGGTGGATACAATTGGTAATTTTATGAGGGAGTTTAGAAAATTAGACATAAGAGGTTACAGTGTGACGATTCCTCATAAGGAATCGGTAATAAATCATCTGGATGCAATCGATCCAATGGCAAAGAAGATCGGCGCTGTAAATACTATTGTAAATAGGGATGGACAATTAGTCGGTTATAATACCGACTGTGAGGCAGCTATTAAAGTATTGGAAGGCGCCGACAGCAGGGGCGAACGGCCGTTCCCCCATACAAAGCATGCGCATTTGAGAGAAAAAAGGGTTACCATCATAGGCGCTGGAGGTGCCGCCCGAGCAATTGCCTTTGGATTAAAGGAGTGTCATGCGCAGGCAACGATTATTAATAGAAATTATGCACGGGCACAATCACTTGCCAGGGACGTTGGATGTATTGCCAGAAAAATCGATGACCCTCAGGCATTCGATACCGATATATTGATTAATGCCACTCCTGTGGGCATGTATCCAAAAATCAACGAAACACCTATCGATAAAGATAAGTTGAAGCCCGGCATGATCGTCTTCGACACTATTTATAATCCGATTGAAACAAAACTATTGCGCGATGCTAAGGCTCAGGGCTGCTGGACTGTAAGCGGTTTGTCAATGTTTGCCTATCAAGCAGCAGCGCAATTTAAACTCTGGACAGGCCAGATGCCGTCTGTAGAAATAATAGAAGAAATTGCTTATAAACATTTAGCTATGGAGAGTGATTGAGTCACTATCATCAACATTGAACATCATCTTAATTGGTTTTCGTGGCACCGGCAAAACCACTATAGGTAGAATGCTTGCGCAACGGCTTGGTAAGGAATTTGTTGATGCCGATGTGTATTTAGAGCAAAAGGAAGGAAAGAGTGTCAAAGACATATTTGCAGAAGGCGGAGAGAAGCTCTTTCGGGAGATTGAAACGGAGATCATCGCAGAATTGTGTCTTTCAGATAACAGGGTTGTTGCAACGGGCGGCGGGGCAATCCTTCGGGAAGAAAATGTAAGGACGCTCAAAAAAAGTGGGATTATAATCCTTTTAGAAGCGGATACTGATACAATCTATAGACGAATCCATAGGGATACCACAACTGAACAGCGAAGACCCAGCCTTACCAATCGCAACGCATATGAGGAAATTGAGTATCTGTTGGAATACCGAAGACCGTTGTATGACAAGACGGCGGATTTCGTAATAAACACAGCCAGCATGTCAGTAACCGATGCTGCAACCAGAATAATAACCTTCCTTCGCAACCACGTAATGGATCTCAAAAATTAGTTTTAACACAGAGACACGAATAAGGCAGAGGCAAGAAGTCAGAAGCAAGAGGGAAGGCAAGATACAAGATGCGAAACTTGTCTTCGTGAAAACGGTGGGCCGTGGTTACTCTTATCTATCCCTCTCAGGCACAACAATCACCTTCCAGCCGTCCTCTTCCACTACTTGCGCATCGGGGTTACGCATAAGTCTTTTCAGTTTACGAGCGCTTCTACGAATTGCATAAGATGTACCCGACACTACGGTAAATTCAAATGAGTCATTGTCAATGAGATTTCCTGAGGTATCTATGACTTTAACGCCGAAAGTGTATGATCCCAATTCTATTGAAGAAGAAATAAGCAGATAATACTTATGCTGTCTTTCTTCTCCCGCTCTAAGATAAGTTGAAATTTTCCTGGAATTAGTTGTTATTCCTTTCGGATTCTTTACGTATATCTGAATATAATATGCATAATAAGAATTACTATTGTTTTTCTCTTCAACGGTAAATTCCAGAACACCACCTTGTGAAACCTCGATTTTGGTGGGAGGTGTTAGTGTGTGAGTAATGGTAGAAATTGAAGTAGGAGAAGTCCATAAATCAATGTTTTTAACGCCTGTTTTTTCCTCATAGGGATCGGCACCATTACCATCCCAGCCATAGGGATCAACAGATACACCATTTTTTTTAACCTCAAAGTGCAAATGATAAGAATTAGGGCTTCCTTTATCTCCGCTATATCCAATAACATCTCCTCTATTCACAGATATTTTATTTTCTGAAAAAGCTCTGGATTCTAAATGCAAGTAATAAGTTTTGTATCCATTCCCATGATCTATATAGACTGTGTTATAAGAACTATTATCTACTAAATATGCAGTGCCAGATGCAGCCGCAAGTACCTTTGTGTTTTTTTTAGCTGGAAAGTCGTATCCAGGGTGACCATCGTAATTCAATGTACTCGATCCAGTAAGTGTTGTACCAATATAATTGAGTTTGCCCTTTTTATAAAAGGTCGTCTCATCAGATTTCTTGTAACTATAAAGATTCTGGCCAGGACAATTTTCTTTTGAGCTTGCAGAATAAGGTTTTTCATCATAATTCGGGATAGTTCCTTTCTCATCTGTATATGTACATACTATTTGATCGGGGCAGTAAGGATATTCCGTTGAATGATCGAAAACAGAACTTATTGGCGCAGTTGTGGCTGTGTAATCAGGCAGGGGAAAACTTAAATAAAAATCACCATCGGATGCAAACAATGATTGGAATATTGAGAAAACAACACCAATTGCAACGAGATAGGGAAACACCATATAATGCTTAATACCAATTTTCATAACCGATATGGGTGTCTTTCCATTCATAATCCATTTTCTCCAGAAAACTACTCATCGATTTAATTTAAAGCCACGAATTCATTTTGTTGGGTACTCCTTAATATTCCTCAATATCCAAAGGCCAACTACCGGAATTTATTATTCCAGTAGTCAGCCTTGCATTGCAAATCGTGCTTCTTAAGGAAGAGCGCTCTTTAATCTTTGCTCTTTAATCCTTATTCTTCAGCCTCCGGTATAACCCTGCGGCTGCTGCTTGATTTTCTCATCTCGATCTGAATCTCCTGCTCGTCCCCTTCATCAAGACTTACCGTCTGCTTTGTCTTCTTATATCTCTTCTTACTTGCAAAGATCACATACTTGTCCGCATCCAAATCCCTAAACTCAAAAAACCCATCTGCATCAGAAGATGCATGCCTTTTGATCTTTGTCTTTATCCCCTTGAGCTTCAATCTTACTGACTCTATCGGATTGCCGTAAATGTCCACAACGTACCCGAAGATGCTTCCTTTGACCTCTAACTCCATGGTGATCATCTCTGCCTCCAAAGATTCCTCTGACGTAAGAGTTATATCCAGGGTCTGTGTCCTATAACCGCTCTTCTCAAAGGTCAACGTGTACCCTCCTGCTTCAAGGTCTCTGAACTCATAATAACCATCGTCATCCGTTTCCGTGCCTTGTAGTTGATTATTACCCTGACCTGTAATGGCTACCGTAACGCCTTCAAGCGCACCTCCATGCTCATCGAGGACAAACCCAAAGATTATACCCCGGGATTCATGCGTTAGAACAAAATCGGCTGCGCTTGCTTCGCCCGCATAGACTGTGACTGCCTGAGATGAAGGTTTATAACCGTCTGCTGAAGCCGTCAACGTATAATCCCCCGCAGACACATCAACTATGGTATACGTACCATTAAAACCGGTCGTAGCTGAATATCCCCCCTTGTCCGATGTTATCTTGGCACCTCCTATACCAACCCCTGCCGTCCCGTCTGCAACCGTACCCACAATGACACCTTTTTCTGTTGCGGTAGTCGTTGGAACAGGTGTCGGTGCCGGTGTTGGGGATGTTTGTGGCGTAGGCGTTGTTTGTGTATCGGCAGACTTGTAGAACGACATCTCCTTCCCGTACGATGTCCCTGCGCTGTTCTTTGCTGCAATCCTGTAGTAGTATTTCGTACCTACCGTCAGCCCTGTTATGGTTGCGCTGACATTTGTATAGCTTGACCCGCTTACGCTCTGGGTTGATGTCTGATAGTTATAGGTTCCGCTCAATGTTCCGTATTCAAACCACGCCGTCGTAGAGAGTCCATTGGGATTACACTTCCCATTTAACGTTGCCGATGTATTTGTTACATCAGTTGCTGCCTCTGTCTCTACTGTTGGCGGGTTTTCTGCAGATGATTTATAAAACGACATCTCTTCACCATACGATGTCCCTGAATTATTCTGCGCTGCTATTCTGTAGTAATATGTCGTTCCCGCCGTTAATCCGGTTATGGTACTGCTTACCGTTGTATCAGTTGATCCGCTTACACTCTGTGTGGATGATTTATTGCCATACGTCCCTTTGACCGTCCCGTAATCAAACCATGCCGTTGTTGATTGTCCATTGGCGTTGACTGTCCCGGTTAACGTTGCCGATGTTGAGGTCACGTTTGTTGCAGAACCTGTTTTTACGGTCGGGGCGCTGCCTGCACTATACGTTACTGTTAGAGTATCTGTACTTGTATTGCCGGCATTGTCCTTTGCGGTTACGGTTATCACATTATCACCGCTTGACAAGCTTACACTGGAAACCGTCCAGTATGTCGTACCGCTTGCATCGCCGCTTCCGCCCTTGTTGTTACTCCATGTAACGGCGCTTACCCCGCTGGTACTGTCCGATGCGCTGCCGCTCAGGCTTACTGGACTGCTCGTAGTCGTGTAGGTATCACCGGAAGTTGGGCTGGTAATGGTTACTATGGGTGCAGTGGTATCAAGGGTAATCGAATCACTCGACGAGCTTGATACGTTCCCCGCAGCGTCTTTATACCACACGTATACCGTCTTGGTCTCATCACCGCTGGCCAGGGTAAAGGAAGCGCTTCCTGTATAACTGGTAGTTGACGTTACCGAATTCCAGCCTGAAGCAGATGCCGTTGGGGTGGACGAACTGGTAGAAGTATAATACCCCACCACTCCCACGGCATCCGTTGCCGAAAGGGTTAGTGTGACGGCGGTAGAGTTGGTATATGATGCCCCGCTGTTAATGCTGATTGAGCCACTTGGGGCTGTCGTGTCTGTTGGTGTCGGGCTTGGCGTGGGTATCGGGGCTGCGGATGTCGTAAAAGATAGCTCACTTCCATATGATGTACCAGTACTGCTTTGGGCTGCAATGCGGTAATAATACGTGGTGCTCGATGACAACCCGCTGATGCCGATGCTTACTGTCGTGTCGCTCGAACCGCTTACTGATTGGGTGGTCGATGTGCCGGTATAGGAACCACTGGTTATGCCGTAATTGAACCATGCGGTTGTGGATTGCCCGTTGGCATTTACCGTACCATTGAGCGTTGCAGAATTGGATGTTACGTTCGTTGCTGAACCAGTCGTCACGGTGGGAGCTGAAAGTGTCACTACCGTGAATGTCCCACTTGATGTAAATGTATGAATAGTGTCTGCTCCATCGGTTGTTTTTGTTCCACCTGTGCAATTTCCAAAGTCTGCGGTTACATAGCGGATTATGACAATACCACTTCCACCGGTACCACCGCCACCACCACTGCCACCTGCGCCACCGCCTCCACCGCCAGTATTTGTTGCACCATTATTTCCACTTTGACCATTTCCTCCTCCGGCACCACCACCGCCATAACCACCAGAACCGCCAGATCCATCTGTACCGCCGCCTCCGCCGCCGGCATAAGTTACAGAAGAACCAGAAATACTGTTGGCTGTTCCATTTCCACCACTGCTGCCAGAGCCTGCCACACTTGCACCACCACCGCCTCCGCCAGGATTTGCAGCGTAACCGTCTGCCCCTCTATTTCCTTGTGATGGAGAAGTAGATGGTGTGTTTCCACTTCCACCGGTATTACTACTCCAGCCATCACCACTGCCACCACCACCAGAACCACCAGAACCTCCGCCGCCACTATTGCTAGTAGCACCACCTCCTCCTCCTGCTGAAGTAATGGTATCAAAGACACTATTTCCTCCCTGTGATCCTGTCCCTCCACCCACTCCACCAGCACCAACAGTTACCGTATATGACCCAGCGACTACTGTATACATGTCATTATATCGGTATCCACCAGCACCACCGCCACCACCCCTGTGTTGACCACCTCCGCCCCCCCCACCTGCTACAACTAATACTTTTACTGTTGTTGATCCTGCAGTAGCAGTCCTAAAACTCCCGGAGGAAGGCACGGTAGTCAGCAACGAAAACAAAATTGCCATACACCACAAAAGGCTAAACCTGCTTTCCGCAAAACCGAATAATTTCTTTCCCATAATCTTACACCCTCCTTTTCGATAAAAAACCATGAATACGATGGTTCATCCTGTAAATCATGTCAAAATAAGGTTAATGACAATGGGTTCTTTCCGTCCATCCGACAAGCGCAGAACAGGCTTAACTGATCCTTATAAATTTGTACCAGACATTTTGTTTGACAACATAACCTCAGTGTGTTCAAATTAAACCGTTAAATGGTTTATAACTCGCACGTTAATTATGTCAAAATTTAAATAAACGTTGGAGGTACAATACATGTCCACTATCCTGAAAAAAGCTATTGATTCCATAAAGCATTTTCCCACACCGAAGACACCTGCAAAAAAAAATATCTCGAAAGAATAGCTCGGTAAATATCGCGATGTTATTCCTTCAGGAATGACATCAACAGAATTTATCAAAAAACTACGGGCAACCATGCATAACAAGGTTAATGAATAAATGAGACAGAACAGGATATTTTTTGACACGGATGTTTTAGACATCTCAAAAAAAATTCATATCTGCATACACTCCAGAAGATTTTCTGTCGGCAAACTCTTTGTAAACTATACAAGGTGGAGTTGTGCCATAAACAAGGCGCAAATCGCCGCAAGCTTGTTTGTCCTAGTTTCGATTCATTCAACCCAACATAAATCAACATTGTTTCCATTATCTGTGCAATCAGTGAAACTTGTCCTCGTGAAACTCGTCCTCATGAAAATGGGGAACGGGGTTCTGTGGTTGCCTTTACCTATTCCTCTCAGGAACAATGACCACCTTCCATCCCTCTTCTTCCACTACTTGCGCCTCTGGATTCCTCATAAGCCTTTTCAATTTTCGAGCACTTCTTTTACTGGCATAGGTAGAGCCAGACACCGTAAATTCAAAGGAGTCGTTATCTATAAGATTTCCATTAGTATCAGTAAGTTTCACACCAAAGGCAAACGTGCCTAATTCCGATGAAGAAGGGATGCGTAAATATCCATAAATTTTTCTTGTTTTCCCACCAGCAAGACCGGTAGATATTTGCTTGAAGTTTACTGTCGTGCCGTTTGGTTTTTTTACATAAGGTTGAACATAGAATGAATAGTAAGAACTGCTGTTATTGGTTTCTTCCACACTAAAAGTTAAAGTACCACCACGAGAGACAGTGGTTTTGGAAGGTGGAGTGAGGCTATGCGTAATGACATCTTCTTCAATTTCTCTTCTGATATAGTTTACAACTGACCAGCCTGTTGTCCCATTTCCACAATCACCAGTCCCATTATCCCAACTAATTTTCCACCATGTGTAATTGTCAACTTGCTGAGGGCCGTCAATGATCTTTCCTCTATTGCCGCTGAAAGCAGTACACGTTACGGTTGATGTCATACCGGCTTGCTCTCTTATATTTACGCTTGCAGTTGCTTTAACACGATCTCCTGTTTTAAAATAACGGTAAAGATGAATTTTGCATAAGTAATATTGCCCTAATGCGCTATCATCCAATGTTCTGTTACTGGTTTCATATTCATCCCATGGATCGTTTATTATGTAAGTTGAACCAGTCCTGGCTATTATTACCACCATATGCTGCTTGGTTTTATCATCACAATCTGTGGTATTATATCTGACATCTGCCAAAACAGGATAACCAGAGGATAGCTCAGCATCAATAGTATCGCTTAACGAATCAACATCACCTGAATAAGAAGCAATATAGGAAACACCTGATGGGGCACATGCATCATTCCAGTTCATCAGGCAATAACCCAAACCTGAATCGTAACCCGAATCAGAGGTATCCTGCGAATATCCATCATTGTTTAACAAACAACTGTTAAGTTCCCCGGGATCTGTATAATCTGATTGATAATAATTGAACAACATCGCTTTTGAACTAAGAAAGCAGCCGTAGCTATAAATAGTTGAATAACTGACCTTCCCCGTATTACAATTTGAAGTACCCGAACAATTGCCTAATTGTTCACACCCCCAACCGGAATCGCGCTGGCTAAAAAAGGGGACATCGAGAGAAACTGTTATATCTCTTGCAGTGCAAGGCAGAGAAAACAAGCCTTGCAAGCCTATTAAAATAATCATGAACATCATAATTCTAAGAAAATGATTTGCAGCAAAAATACCAATTCTCTGTTTCTTCCTCTCCATTGCTACTTTTTCATTCATCGCGTGTTCTCCATTCTCATAACAACAAATAAGCGCTTTCCCCACGTTTATATCTGGAAAAGGCATGGGAGTGCCGTCAGGAGGCAACTCCTGACGGCAACCAATTCCACACAAACAGACCTCCACTTTTATCCCCCCATGGAGGGGGACACAGGGGGGGAGGTACTTCGCGCCCTTGATGGGGTGGGGGACTGTTTTCCTATTCTTGCACTTCTTCCATCAATTCCCTCGCCTTCTTGCTCGTCTTCCTCATTATGATCTCCATTTCCTCTGATTCGCCCGCTTCCAGCGTCACCTTCTGCTGGGTCTTCCGGTAGCCCTTCTTCTTCGCTACGATCACGTAGGTATCGGCATCCAGGTCGGCAAACTCAAAGAACCCATCTGCATCGCTGGAGGTATTCCTTGTAACTTTCGTCTTTATCCCCCTGAGCTTTATCCTTACAAACTCTATCGGATCACCCTTGATGTTTACCGCATACCCGTATATCTTACCCCTCTCGACCTGCTCCAGAATGACCACCCCAAGGTCTTTCGCCTCACCCTCCTCAAGGCTTATATCCTGCGTCTGCGTTTCGTAGCCGTCTTTCTCATACATAATGGAATACTCACCCGCTTCAAGTCCGCCGAATTCATAGTATCCGTCCTCGTCCGTCTCCGTCTGCCGTGAGGGCGAACCGCCGTTCGCCCCTGGTGCGCCTGAGAGTGCGCAATGCCAGAGGGGTGCAAGTCCCCTCCAGGGAAAACGCTTTCCGCCCTGTAACCGACCGTAACTGCGACATCGTGAGGTGTGGTGGG
>Ga0194126_10002517_pt1 | contig 29671 bp, 33 predicted proteins | sample TA2KigC150mmetaG_FD_148641 | JGI IMG/M metagenome (GOLD analysis project Ga0194126, IMG submission 148641) | Freshwater microbial communities from Lake Tanganyika, Tanzania - TA2015035 Kigoma Deep Cast 150m | ecosystem: Environmental > Aquatic > Freshwater > Lake | place: Tanzania: Lake... | reverse complement strand
TCCTGTAGGTCTTTAAAGCTGACCCGCAAGGCTTCCTCGCACCGGGATATCGTCCAATGCCATGTCCTTTACCCTTCCTGACCCGACCGGTCCCCCTGCCCTACATCCATTTCACCTATGTTTCTCTTCGGCTTCCAGTTCGTGGCACACACGCGCTCGAGATCAAAGAGATCTTCGTGCGCCAGCTTCCACATGACGGGAGCCGCGATGCTCTCGTAATCGTGGCGCAGCAGGTTCCCGACGCCGGCGACCTCCTTCCAAGGAATCTCCAGGTTGCGTATCTTCAGGTCGTCGGGCAAGTGATGACCGGCTTCGGAAATGATCTCGACGCCGCGCTCGACGAGCCACTGCTTTTCCCACTCCGCTTGGGGTCATCGTGGAATCTTCCATAAAACGCACTCTAAGGAACTGCCTTGGGTGACGGTGTGGTGCGGGCTTGGGAGACGAAGCGTGAGATCGTCGCGCGGTGGATCTTGAACAGCCGCGCCATCTCGGCGGCGGATTTGCGCCCGGACGCGACGGCTTCAACGATTTCCTTCTTCTGCTCTTCGGTGATCCGAGGCTTGCGGCCGGGAAGACGGCCTTTCTCGCGGGCTTCCCGCAGTCCGGCCCGGGTGCGCTCGCGGATCATCTCGCGCTCGAACTCGGCGAAGGAGCCGAGCATCTGCATCATCATGCGGCCGGCAGGGCCTGACGTGTCGATCGACTCGGTGAGCGAGCGGAACTTGGCGCCCATGGCGTCGATGCGTTCGAGGATGACGAGCAGATCTTTGAGCGAGCGCGACAGCCGATCGAGCTTCCAGACGACGAGGGTGTCGCCGGCGCGCATCTGATCGAGCAGTCGATGCAGCTCGGGACGATCCCATCTTCCGCCGGGCGCCGCTTCCTCGAAGACCTTTTTGCAGCCGGCTTTTTTGAGCGCGCGGATTTGCAGCGCTGTTTCCTGATCTTCAGACTTGGAGACGCGGGCGTAGCCGAGCAGCATGTTCGTCGCTTTTTCTGTTGCCAAATATCGCCTATTTGGCAACAGAATTGAGCAAAGCACAAGCCTTTGATTTGTAGGCATGTCGTGGCCGAGCGCCGCGTCGTTGCGCAAACGACCGTTTGCGCAACCGAAAGGGACGGCCATGAAGAAGCACGAAATCCTCTCACCGCAATCACGCGCAGCGTTGTTCGATCCGCCGACGGAGCCGACGGCAATCGTGCGGCATTACACCTACTCGGCGGAAGACTTGGTGCTGATTCGCGAGCGACGCCGCCCCGCCAATCGGCTCGGCTTTGCTGTGCATCTCGCCTACTTGCGTTTTCCTGGCCGAGTCATTGGCGTCGACGAGACGCCGCCTGCCGACATGCTCGCTTTCGTCGCGGCGCAGATTGGAGACGACCCCAAGGCGTTCGAGGAATATGCGCAGCGGCAGCAAACCCGCAGAGCGCACCTTGGTGAACTGCAAGCCTATCTCGACGTTCGAGCGTTTCGGCGTGAGGATTACCGTGCCGTTGCGCATGTCGCGATCGAGCAGGCGACGGGATCGGATCGAGGCGATGCGATCGTTTCCGCGATGATCGAACATCTGCGGCAACGGCGCATTCTGCTCCCGGCGGCCGTCACCTTGGAAAAAATCGCCTTGTCGGCGCGTGCTCTCGCTCGCAAGCGCGCGCACAAGAGTCTTGCTGATGGTCTCTCACCGGAAGCGATCGCCAAGCTTGAGGCCTTGCTCACCGTAGACGATGAACAGGGGCGTACGCCGCTCGCGTGGCTGCGGGAATGGCCGGAGAAGCCAACGCAGAAAAACCTCTCCGGGATCATCGAACGGCTGCACGTCGTGCGTCAACTCGGCGTCGGCCCGGATCGCGAGAAACGCATTCACCGCGCACGTTACGCGGCGATCGCCCGAGAAATCGCCCTCCTCGTTCCGCGCGACGTCTCGCGTTTCGACACGCATCGCCGCTTGGCGACGCTCGTCGTATTCGCGCGTGAGATGGAAGCGATCCTCACCGACGCCGCTCTCGCCATGTTCGGCAAGATGCTCGGCTCCGTGTTCCGCCGCGCCGAAAACAAGCACAAGGAGAATCTCGTCAAACGCGCGAAGGCGCTCGACGCTCCGACACGGGCGTTGCTCGGCATGGCGAAAGCCATGTTGGCGGCCAAGGACAAGGGAGAAGACCAGGTTGCGGCCGTGGAGCGCGCGCTCGGCTGGGAGCGCCTGAAAGCCCTTGTCGAGGAAGCCGACAAAACGGTCGCCAACGCGCGCACGGACAATTTGCAGGAGGTCGTTGAGCGCCATGCCACGGTGCGGCACGTTTCCTCCGTTCTGCTCGGCGCGTTCACGTTCCGCTCCTGGAAATCCGGCGACGCCCTGCTCGACGCACTCGACGTGCTTCGCGAGATTCATGCGAACGGCCCGAGGAAATTTCCGGCGCATCCGCCGATGGCGTTCCTGTCGCCGACATGGCGCAAGCTCGTGAGAGCTCCCTCCGTCGTCGATCGAAGGGCCTATGAGGTCGCGATCATGATGACGTTGCGCGACCGCTTGCAAGCGGGCGACGTTTGGGTCGAAGGCAGCCGGGCGTTTCGCGCCTTCGACGACTTTCTCCTGCCGCCCGACGTGTTCGTGACGCGGCGGCGCGACGGCGAGCTGGGCCTTGCCGTCGCCGATCGCTTCGAGGATTGGCGTGACGAGAAGACCAAGCGGCTGGAAACCCGCCTTCGAGAAGTCGATGCGCTCGCGGCCACCGGCGAGCTGCCCGAAGCGACGCTCACGACAGAAGGATTGTCGGTCAGCCCCATCCGCAAGAACGAGAACGCAGAAGCCGACGCCATGACGCGCCGACTCTACAGCATGCTGCCGCGTCTGCGCATCACCGAGGTCCTTGCGGAGGTGCATGGCTGGACGGGCTTCTCAGAGCGCTTTCTTCATCTGCGCAGCGGCGCGCCGCCGGAGGACATTCTCGCGCTGATGACGGCCTTGCTCGCAGACGCCACTAATCTCGGCCTCGCGCGCATGGCGCGCAGCTCCACCGTCTCCACGCATTCCAAGCTGCTCTGGACTGCCGAATGGCATGTGCGCGACGAGACCTATCAGGCGGCGCTCGCCTGCCTCGTCGATGCGATTCACGCGCATCCTTTCACCAAAGTCTGGGGCGACGGCGACACGTCGTCATCGGACGGCCAGTTTTTCAGGGCCGGCGGCCATGGCGAAGCGCGCGCCGACCACAACGCCAAATACGGCTCGGAGCCTGGCGTGAAGTTCTACACCCATGTCTCCGATCGCTATGCGCCGTTCAACACCAAGGTCATCGCCGCCAACGCCAGTGAGGCGGCGCATATTCTCGATGGTCTGCTGCATCATGAAAGCACGCTCGACATTCGCGAGCATTACACCGACACCGCCGGCGCCATCGACCACGTGTTCGGCCTGTGCAGCCTCTTGGGCTTCCGCTTCGCGCCGCGCATTCGCGATCTCGCCGATCGAAGGATCTATGTCCTGGACACCCGCACGGAATACAAAGCGCTCACGCCAATTATCGGCGGCGCCGTAGACATGCGTGTCGTCGGCGACAACTGGGATGAAATTTTGCGCTCGGGCGCGTCGATCAGAGCCGGAACAGTCGCGCCTTCCGCGCTGATGCGCCGTCTCGCGGCCTATCCGCGGCAGAACGCCATCGCCAAGGCGCTGCGGGAAATCGGACGCCTGGAGCGCACGCTGTTCACGCTCGACTGGATCAGCGACCCCGCCTTGCGCCGCCGCGCCAACGCCGGCCTCAACAAAGGCGAGGCCCGCAACGCGCTTGCGCGCGCGGTGTTCTTCCATCGGCTCGGCGAAATCCGCGACCGCACCTTCGAAAACCAGCGCTACCGCGCCTCGGGCCTCAATCTCGCGGTCGCCGCCATCATTCTCTGGAACACCGTGTATCTCGGACGCGCCGTCGATGAGTTGCGTTCCCGCGGCGAAACCATCCCCGACGAACTCGTCGCCCATATCGCCCCGCTCGGATGGGAACACATCGCGTTCAACGGCGATTATGTCTGGCCCGCCGAGCCCCTCCAAAACGCCTTCCGGCCTCTACGAAATCCGCGCGCCGAATTCCTCGAAGCCGCTTAGAGTGCGTTTTATGGAAGATTCCACGATGACCCCTGACACTCGCCGCCATCGACAGGCTCGTCCATCACGCGACGATCTTCGAGATCAACGTCGATAGTTATCGACGTAAAGCCGCGCTCAAAAAAGCTGCCGGTCCAGGCCGGCCTTCGGCGCGCGCGACAATCAAAACCTCATCTTGATTGTCGCTCCGCGTCAATCAAAACGAAACTCCCCAAAAATCCACTTGCCTTGTTGTCGCTCCGCGGCAATCATCTCGTCACCGCGACCAAAGAATCTCATCCAGATTGTCGCGCGCCCCTCACTCAGATTGTCGCGCCATACATGACGCCGAAACTTCCTCGTTGCGGCCAACTGCCGGTCGTGCTTCCACCCCTGACGGATGGGCTTTTGTCGTCATGGATCTGTCGGCACGCCGTCTTTTATGGCGTTCTGCCTGTCACCATGCTTCGGCATTGTCTGGCTGACGCTTCGGCGATGCGCGCGATCGATCTCCGCCTGACCGCCGAACAAGCCGCTCGCATAGCTCACGTGTTCAGAACGGACGCGACCGTCGTTCGGCAAATGAGTTTTGCAAATTTATCTCCAGAGTCGCATCGATGGATCGCTGCAAAGTCGATGCAGTTCTGTGCGAATTGCTCGCGCCAAGCGAATTCGAATGGGCCAGAGCCTGTGCGACGAAGTCAACTTCTCGGATGGCGTCTCACTTGCGTACAGTGTGGTTCGCCGCTTTTCGATAGCGACAAGCGTGCAACCCCCTCCCCCTTCGCGGCCTATTGGACTGACGCGTTCGAAGGCCAACGTCTGATCGACGATGAAGCAGAACGCGGCGTTCGAACCTGGGCGTCGTCAACGGAGCTGGCGCGCCTCCTATTGATGCGACGCAACCCACGAACAACGCATTTGAAACGCAGCGGTAACATCCGGCTGCTTGGCGCCATCGTTCCGGAAATCGACGCCGTCGTGGACGGTGCGATCTCACTGCCTTCCCCGGCAAACCCGATCCTACCACTTTGGCTGCGCACGGCGCTGCTCGCGGGAGTCTCGATCGTCGAACGCCAGGGACCGGCCATGCTGGTATGGCTCCAAAGCAACACCATTGGTCAAAACCGCACACGCTTTAGCGAACTCGCCACGACCATGCTCGGCACTCCACCCGAGCCCACGACATTATCATTATTGCAGCATAATTGATAATATCTCGCCAAAAGATTCTCAAATAAGCTGCAGTAACGTGCGCGAACCAGCGCATTATTACAATTAAGTGCAACGTGACACCCTCCCAATGGCCGAACTTGCTACGATCATTAATGATGGCCGGGCGCTCGTGAATTGAAACGCGGTTCGGGATGAATGAGCCATTTCCCTTTCGTGCGCGTCGCCCATGTTTGCTCTTGGCCTGTGGCAAATAGCGGTGCAGCTTCTCCTTGCGGCCTTCATAGCTGTAAATGAAACGATAAATGGACTTGTGGCTGATCACGGGTTCGCCTTGTTCGAGTTTGAGCCGGCCGGCGATCTGCTCTGGCGATCTCCCCAACGAAGTGAGCTGCTCATGGACGATCTCCCTCAGTGAGCTCGAACGCTCGATCTTGCTCTTGCCCTTGCGATGCCGTCTTCCCAGTGCCATCCGTTCTGCCGTAACCGGCGTGTACCCGGTCTTCGGCAAGGCGTTGCGCCGCAGCTCGCGGCTGATGGTCCCTTTGTCGCGACCGATCAGGCGGGCGATTTCCGACTGAGACATTCCCTCCGCACGTAAGCGGAATATTTCGCAGCGCTCAGCTTCCGTAAGCTGTCCGTAGTGCCTTCCCATAGCAACGCCCGTGTAGGGCGTTGCACTTGGTTTGTGAATCTATCCATAATGGTCCGCCTGGGTGTAATCACGCACGACGGTGTGTGTGCGCTCTGCCTATTTCCCTTCCACGAGGGTAACGAGATCGAAGTGACGGTTCACGCCGGCATGGATCAAGTTGCCGTTGAAGCGCGTCGAGCTTGATGCGCCATAGGCGTAAAATCCGTTTGGCTGCGCCGCAATGGCGGAAGCGGTCGCATTGCCGAGATCGTAACGAAGATAATCGATCTTGACGCTCCAATTCGGCATGAATGTCCATTCGACGCCGCCGCCCGCCGTCCAGCCGATGAGCGCGTCGAAGTAGACGGGATTGATAAATGTCTGGTTCGTCCCAGCGATGCCCCTGGTAAAAATTGCTGTGTTCGAGGTCACGCCGCCATAGGCCATGCCGCCTGTGCCGTAAACCGCGAGCGTTGGCGTAACGAGATAGCCAAGACGGCCGCGGATTGTGCCAAGATAATTTAACGTGGCGTTGCGCTGCGTATATGTGACAAAACTATTGCCGCCTCCTTGCGCTATTGTGGTCTGCCATTTGCCGTCGGTGTTTCCCGAAGCGCCATGTAGATCCGCTTCCGCGCCGGCCAGGAAGCTGCCGGCGAACTTCCAATTGACGCCGATCTGAACGCCGCCGATGAAACCCGCGAGACGATTAGACCTGTCCATTGGGGTCACACTCGCGGCGACCGCCGGACTGGCCACGGCGCCGCCGACGGGCCAAGCCAGAATATTCGAGGTCGGGCTGGACCAGGCGCCGCCGCCATTGAGGCCGACATAGACGTCCGTCCAGCTTGGCGGCGGCGCGGGGGGCGCATCGGGCGCGGCAAGAGCGAATAACTCGGAAGCCGGATTCTTTTTGATCGGCGTTCCGTCACCGAAGGCGTTGGCCGTTACTTCGATATAGAAAAAGTTGGAAGGACGCGCGGTTAGGCCATTCGTCGTGGTCGTCTGTCCGGGGAAAGACTGAGGGAAGAAAGGCTGCTGTGCAACCAAAGGCGCGAAGCTCGACGTAAATCCTCCCGGCCAAAACCGCGCGTAGCTGATGCTCCAATTGATGAATTGGCTCAGCTTATGCTGAATGCGTATGTCGAATTCTGTACCGATGAAATCGCCCCTGTTGCCGAGCGGCGCGAACAGATTGGCGCGCTCCCAGGCGGCGGCGGTGCTGGCGAGCCAATAGGCGCTGAATGCGGTGTCGACCTTAACGTCCTTGAGCGGGTCGAACTCAAGGCGTCCCTTGAGATTTTTGGCGTTGTCCCAAGCGAAATAATCATTGCGCGAGAATGGTTGATTGAAGCCGTAAAACCTGTCGAAGGTCTGGTTGGCGCTGTCAAAGGGGCTCTTATTGCCGGAGCCATAGGTATAAACCGTGCTGATGCGCGGTTTCCAAGGATGATCCGAGAACGTATATCCTAGCTCGATAGCGTAGGCGATGGCGTCGTGCTGGACGGTCGTTTGAATCGCGTTACGGCGCGCGCCAAGATCCCGGAATTCTCCTATCTCTCCGAACTGCTTGTTAATGTCGAAGTCATAGTCGAAGTCGCCGAGCACGCCATAGACGCGCAGGCCGGGGGCGTAGGTATCTCTGTGAACCCTCAACGCGTTCGAAGTGTTGAGGACATCTGCATATTGCTTGCGGCCCAGGAAATAAGGTTGGATCGTCGCATATTCGGACCAGCGCCGTATGCTGAGCACGCCGCCGTAAATCCAATTGCCCCATTCGGGTCGGTCCCATTCATAGGGCAAGCGCACGACCGGCCGCATCAAGAAAGCGTCAACGTCCCAGTCGTTTTCCTTCTTTCCCAATTTTATGCGAAAGCCTTCGAAATTATTCGTCGTGTTGCGGAACTGGTTATTGCCGATCAACCGCCGGTCGAGCAGTTCAAGATGAAAGCGGCCGGCGCGCATAATAAGCGGGCGATTGTTTCCCAAATCGTCTTTGCCAAGCGCGTCCTTGAAATAGAGTTCGGCATAGGCCTGGATCAGTTCGGTTTGATTGATATCCTGTCCCTGCAGCTGGTAAACGCTGTTGAAGGCGCGCGCATCCTCATATTCCACTGCGAAACGTAACGGGTCGAGCACCTCCTTGACGCCGAAATAGGCGCGCGTGCGCGATAACCATAATGAGTCCGGAAAATACCTGCGCTGCGACGTCGGCGGATTGACGGTGGTGTTGGTCCAGGGGCGATAATCATTCTGCCGGGATTCGAAGCGGACACGCTGATCGAGGCCGATATCAAGCCAGTCTATTCCCTCGAACTCCTTATACGTCTTGCCCAGCGTACGAACATATGCGGGCACGTCGGGCGCGGGGTCGAGCCGATAGCCGCGGGTTTTAACATAGTAGCTCTTTTTCTCCGCCGGGACCGCAGTTGCGGAAACTCCCGCGAACTTAGAATGGGTCGTGGTATTAACCGCCCCTTTTTGCGGAGCGTCTGTTTTTCTGGCCGGCTTTTGCGCCGCTCCGTTCGTTTTTTTTGCCGCTCCTTCGGCAAACGAAACATCCGGCGCGAGGGCAATGACCATCGCTGCAACTGCTGCGCTCAGCTTTAACTTCCGCCTTGACATCCCAGCTCTCGATTCTGGTCGCGGAGGTTTAACCCTCGGCGAACTCTTTCCGTTCACGCCGCAAAAGTCATTCAATCGGAAACAATGCTCTTTGTCTATAGAGTGTATAGACTACATGCTGAATCGAGTTTAGCCGTTGCGGTAATGTCACACCTGATCAGGATTGAGGGCCGCGGTCGCTCTGCGTCAAGAGAGTCGTGTGGCGTTATTTCTGCAAAGCAAAGAACAGGCGCGGGTATCGCAAGAGGACTTTGCCGTCCGCCTGTCGTGCATAGGCCTGCGCGAGCCTCTCTCGATAACGCGCAAGAAATTCGGCGCGCTCGTTGGCGTCGAGCAATTCGAGAAATGGACGAAGGCCAGAGCCTGCGAACCACTCGACGACCCCGTCAGGACCGTCGAGCGGGTGAACATAGACCGTCTGCCAAATATCGATCGTGCTGCAGAGTGGCGCGAGTAGATTGTAATATTCTTCGAGCGGACCGAGAACCATGATCGTCTTGGCGACCGGCAACAGCCGAGGCGCCCACGGCCCGTCCGCCGCGACCATGCGCATCGCCGCGTGTGAAAGCTCATGCGTATTGTTCGGCATCTGGACGGCGAGCCGCCCGCCGGGCCGAAGATAACTGATCAGCCTTGTCATTAGGCTGCGATGGTCAGGCAGAAAATGCAGCGCCGCATTGGCGAAGATGAGATCGGCGTGCTCCGAGGGACGCCAATGCGCTATGTCCTCTTTGATGAAGGTCGCTGTCGGCGTACGTGCACGAGCGATCGCCAGCATGTTGTCGGATTTATCGAGCCCAACGATATTGGCTCCCGGAAAGCTCATGGCGAGAAGCTGCGTGCTGTTGCCAGGTCCGCATCCGAGATCGAAAACACGATGCGTGTCGCAATAGGGCACGCGCGCCAGCAAATCGCGAGCGGCGCGCGTGCGCTCCGCTTCAAATTTCAGATAGAGCGCCGAATTCCAGTCGTTCGTCGCGCCACCCTCTTCGATCCTTTCGGCAAGAACAGGACTCAAATTCCGTCTCCGGCGTTGACATAATCGCCGTTCTCGTCCGCCGGAAAAATCCGGGCCTTCGCCAGCGAAAGCGGCACGCGTCCGCCGAGCGAAGCCGAACGTTCGAGCGGCGAATCGATTTCCAGCGTTTGATCATAGCCGTCGATGGCGATCGTGGCGCGAACGCCGACGGGCGTGCGCCTCAGGCTTTCGACGCGGCCTTCGAGGTCGCCGGCTCCGTCAGCCGCGACCGCGATATCCGCCGGGCGGAAGAAAACACTCGCCGGTCCGCTGCGCAAGCCATGGGTGTCGATGTGCAATTCGCGGTCGCCGAACTTGACGTGGCCGTCGGCGATGGTGACCGGCAACGCGACCGCTTCACCGACGAAGGAAATGACGAAAGGCGACGCCGGCCTATCGTAAAGCTCTTCGGGCGTGCCGATCTGCTCGATGCGGCCTTCGTTCAGCACGACGACGCGGTCCGCAAGCTCCATCGCCTCGTCTTGATCATGCGTGACGAAGACCGTCGTCAATCCCGTCTGCTTATGGATGTCTCGCAGCCAGCGGCGCAGATCCTTGCGGACGCGCGCGTCGAGCGCTCCGAATGGTTCGTCGAGCAGCAAGACGCGCGGCTCGATCGCCAGCGCCCTCGCGAGCGCCACGCGTTGGCGCTGGCCGCCAGAAAGCTGCGCTGGATAACGGCCGGCAAGCCCGTCGAGCTGAACGAACTGCAAGAGTTCCGCGACGCGCGCCTTGATCGCCGGCCGAGACGGACGCGTGCGTCTGGAGCGCACTCTCAGACCATAGCCGATGTTGTCGGCGACAGTCATATGTTTGAAAAGCGCATAGTTCTGAAAGACCATCCCGACATGACGGTCCTGCACCGGGAGATTGGTCGCGTTCTCGCCGTCGAAGACGACGCGCCCCCGGTCGGGAGAATTGAGGCCGGCGATCACCCGCAGCAGCGTGGTCTTGCCTGAGCCTGAAGGCCCCAGCAGGGCGACAAGTTCTCCCGGTTGAATGGCGAGGCTGACGTCGCGCAGCGCCGGAAAGGCGCCGAAGTCCTGCTCGACTCCTTCGATGCGAATGGCGGCGCCGCGCTTATGCGTTTTAGTGTCGTCGCGCGCGTCCGGAGAGTTCGTCAGCGTGACGCCATTCGAGGAAGGTCTTGAACCCGAGCGTGATGAGCGCCAACCCTGCAAGAAGAACCGCGAGAGCGAAAGCGGCGACATTGTTGTACTCATTGTAAAGTATCTCCACCTGAAGCGGAATTGTGTTGGTCAGGCCGCGGATGTGGCCCGATACGACAGAAACGGCGCCGAACTCGCCCATGGCGCGCGCATTACAAAGCAGCACGCCGTAGAGCAGTCCCCACTTGATGTTCGGCAACGTCACGGTCAGAAATGTCTTGAAGCCGGATGCGCCCAACGTGAGCGCCGCCTCCTCCTCGACCTTGCCCTGTTCCTGCATCAACGGAATGAGTTCGCGCGCGACGAAGGGAAAAGTCACGAAAATCGTCGCCAGAACGATGCCGGGCACGGCAAAGATGATTCGCACGCCATGTTCGGCGAGCCAGGGGCCAAAGAGACCCTGACCGCTGAACACGAGCACATAGACGAGGCCCGCGACGACTGGCGACACCGAGAAAGGAAGATCAATCAGGGTGATGAGGACACTCTTGCCGGGAAAGGAAAACTTGGCGATCGACCAGGACGCCGCCAGACCAAACACGAGATTGGCCGGCACGGCCAGCGCCGCGACAAGAAGCGTCAGTCGAATGGCGGCGAGCGCATCTGGATCGCGGAACGCCGCAAGAAAGGATTCAACACCCTTGCTAAGGGCTTCGACGAAGACGATTGCGAGCGGCGCCAAAAGGAAGAGAGCTAAAAACAGCACCGCCGTCGCAATGAGCGCATAGCGCGCCAACGGCGGATCCTCGGTGACCGGCCGGTATTTGGCGCGGCGACGCGCAACGGGAATCACCGCGATCTCAGACATGGCCGAACCTCCGGCGACTCCACGCCTGGATCAGGTTGATGAGCAGCAGCGCGGCGAAGGAGACCGCCAGCATGATCGTCGCGACGCCGGTTGCGCCGGCGACATCATATTGTTCAAGCTTCTCAACGATGAGCAGCGGCGCGATCTCTGAGACATAAGCGATATTTCCCGCGATGAAGATCACCGAACCATATTCGCCAATGGATCTTGCGAAGGCGAGCGCGAAGCCGGTCAACAACGCCGGCGTCAAGGGCGGCAACATCACATGGATCACCGTTTGCATCCGGCGCGCGCCAAGCGTGGCGGAGGCTTCCTCCAATTCGACTTCGAGTTCGGAGATGATCGGCTGCACGGTGCGCACGACGAAGGGCAAGCCAATGAAGATGAGCGCGACTAAAATGCCCCAACGGGTGAAGGCGATCTTGATGTCAAAGTCGGCAAGCGGCGCGCCAAACCAACCGTTGGGAGAATAAAGCGCAGCAAGTGAAATGCCTGCGACTGCAGTCGGCAGCGCAAAGGGCAGATCAACGAATGCGTCGAGCAGTCGACGGCCCGGAAAATCATATCGCGTGAGCGTCCAGGCCACGATGAGCCCAAAGAAAAGATCGACGACCGCCGCGGCGAAGGAAATGAAGAACGTGGTGCGCAACGCCGCTGCGACGCGTGGCTCAGAGGCGATGGCGTAGAGACCGGAAAGTCCGAGCTCCGACGACCACCAGATAAGCGTGGCGAGCGGAAAAAGGACGATCAGGCCGAGATAAACCAGCGTGTAGCCGAAGGTCAGACCGAACCCGGGGATGACGCTCGGCGCCGTGAAGCGCCGAGCGTTCTTGCCGACAAAGCTCGGGGAGGTCACCTCGTCAGCTCTTGTTTCTGGATTTCGTCGAAAACGCCGCCGTCAGCGAAGTGCTTCTTTTGCGCAGCGGCCCAGCCGCCGAAAGTTTTGTCGACGGTGATGAATTCGATCTTGGCGAATTTCTTCACGTCTTCCTTCGCCGCATATTCGGGATGAACGGGGCGATAGAAATTGCGCGCGATGACTGCCTGCGCTGGCGGCGAATAGAGGAAATCGAGGTAGGCTTCCGCGAGTTGTCGATTGCCTTTGGCGTCAGCGTTCGCATCGACGACGGCGACCGGTGGCTCCGCCAGAATCGATTGCTTCGGCGTAACAATCTCGAACTTGTCGCCGCCGAATTCCTTGAGGGCGAGGAAGGCTTCATTCTCCCACGCAAGCAGCACGTCGCCGATGCCGCGCTGCGCGAAGGTGATTGTCGAGCCGCGCGCGCCCGTGTCCATCACCGGCGCGTTCTTGTAGATCGCTTTGACGAAGTTTCTCGTCTTCGCTTCATCGCCGTTGAATTTTTTCAGCCCGTAGCCCCAGGCGGCGAGATAATTCCAGCGGGCGCCGCCGGATGTCTTGGGATTGGGCGTAATCACCGCGACGCCGGGCTTCGCCAGATCGTCCCAATCCCTGATGGCTTTCGGATTGCCCTTGCGGACGAGAAACACGATCGTTGACGTATAAGGCGAGGAATTATTGGGCCGGCGTTTCTGCCAGTCGACAGGAATCTTGCCGCTCTTGCTGGCGATCGCGTCGATGTCCGCGGCGAGCGCCAGCGTCACGACGTCGGCGTCGAGCCCCTCGATCACGGCGCGCGCCTGCGCGCCTGACCCGCCGTGCGATGCCTGGAGTTCGATCGTTTGGCCAGTCTTGGCCTTCCAGTCCGCCGCGAATGCCGGATTGATCGCCTTGTAGAGCTCGCGCGTGGGGTCATAGGAGACGTTCAAGAAGGTCTGGCCTGCCTGGGCGCGCGCGCCGGCCAATGAGGCAAGCGCGAGCATTCCCACAAGAAATCTCGCGCCCACGCGCTTTTTTTCGGAACGCCAACCAATAATCATCTCTCCCTCCTATAGTCTATAAATTTGATAGCATGACTAAATTATGTAGGCAAGTGGAAACACCTGATTTCAACGAAACGCCTCCATTTGAGGCGATCTCCTTTAAATAGGGTTCATTCGAGAAGCGGCAGAAACGCGATGGGAGTTGTGTTTTTTCGACCGACGGCCAGGCTGCCTCGAAGGGCAGAGCACCTCGATCTGCTTGCGCATCGTCACGATTTTATCGCCGTCTGGGTGGTGGGGCCGCCATATCGTGCCGAAAGTGGACACTTTCTGTAATTGGTCAACGGCATTCCCCTCGACGTTTCTCGTCGTATGTGGGTTTCACGCTTCCGTCCGCGGTCGCCGCGCCGCCGGGCGATCCCCGAGAGCCCAGGACTTAAGCCAGTTGTCGGCGGGTCATCATGACATTGGCGGCTTCATATAGAAGCGCACGGACCATGGCGTCGGCACATTTTGTTATCCGCCCGACCTGTTCGATTTCCCCGGACGCGTGCACCGCGGGCGTTAGGCCAAACACAGCCGCAACAAGCCTTTTATCGAAACGATGGGCAACGTCGACGCCAGTGCGGAACATGAGTGCGACCACGAGGCCGATACTGGGGACGGTCATGAGTCGTCGACAAATCGCATCCCTACTGGCGACGGTCACCACCATCTTCTCGATTTTCGCCAAAGTCCGCAGGCCATCCTCGTAAGTGCCGAGCAGTGGCTCCGTCATGGCCAGGATCATCCTGTCGTCAAGCGCCGCGCGCACGCGTTGAGCGAATAGCGTGTTCTTGGCGCCGCCGGTGTGGATGCCGAACGCCTTCTGCGTCCCGCACACGGTGTTGATGAGATCCTTGTTGCGTTGGATCATCGCCTGGCGATGACGCAAGAGCAGTCGAACTCGCTGGCTGTATTCGGTCTTAACATAAGCGACCTTGAACAAACCTGTGCGCACGGCTTGCGCAATTTCGCGAATGGGTTCATCTGACGGACCCCAATGCACACGACAGGAAGTCCGCGGTCGGCGAGCCCCCAAAAGAGCCACGGCGCCATTGGTTCGGCCTCAAGACTGATCCGGCCGACTTCACCGTCGACTTACTCAATGCATCGTCCGATGTCATCGGGATCGCTGGCAACGGCGCGTTCCATTACAACCTTGCTGGTTTCGTCGATGAAGATGATCGCCTTCAGTTTCACAGAAACGTCTGATCCAACATAGTGCTTGCCCTTGGGCTTCTTTGCGGTGAACGCAGCTGCCGAAGCCATTCTTCGCCATGAACGTCTCATTTGTCGCCGACCGATAGGCGGTGTCGGCCCATAGGCTTGGCGCCGTATTGGTCGTGTCGAGCAAGCCCTCGCGCAAATCCGCGCCCTCATAAGCGGTGGCGGACGCCGCCCATTTTCGGATGAAGCCGAACCCGCGGTCGATCGAAACATGGCTCTGATAACCGAAGATCGGGATTGCGATGTCGTAGTCGGCGTCGAGCCGTCGTCTTTCGCCTTCGGCTTGCTGAACTTCACCGTCCGGCGTGAGTCGCGGTCTTTCTGCCGCAACTTGGCTGGTCGCGCTGTCCAGTCCTTCTGGAATGCGGCCTTCTTTGATCGCCCTCTTCTCATCTTCGGTGTTGCCCCGCCGCGACGCGCTGACAAGCGTTGGGTCCACGATCTGCCCGGACATCACGATGTAGCCCGAAGTTCGCAGCGCCGCTTCAAAGCGCTTGAAAAAACAGTCGATGCGCCTGCCTTGATCAGCTTCTCACGAAACAACCAGATCGTGCGCGTGTCCGGAACGCGATCGGCGAGCGAGAGCGCCAGGAACCTCATGATCCACATGCTGTCATTGATCAGAAACTCATCGCGCTCATCTGACAGATGTCGTCGCCGCGGCGACGAGATCGCTGCGGGACATCTCTTGATCCACCGCTGCTGCCAAGGCTTCAAGGTGATCGCCAAGTTTGCTCAACCGAGCAGACGCTCCTCGCCATCAAAAAAAACCTGCTCGCATTGACTCACATCCGATCGTCTCGACCAAATGGAATCAGATGCGATGCTCCCGCGCGACCTTTTGGAAGTCTCGAAGTGCGTCGGAGCGAGAGGGAGTTCGACAGGGCGTTGCGAACCATGTCTCAGTAGGGACTACCCACCGAAACTTGCAGTGACCCAGAAGTGCCGCATAGACACGTCGACCTGTAGAGCAGGGCTGTTTAGTTCTCAACAAATCCAATGCATTTTTAGGACTTCGTTGAGATCGATAGCGTTACGCCATCTGGCGTTTTTGATGTTTTGGCAGCCGTCTGCGCGCAACAGATTGTAGGCGAATGAGCGTATGCGTGCGACGATTTCGGGGTTTTTGCGGATGCGCGAGGCGTCTTCGGCGAAGGCGACGTCGCGCACATAATGACTGCCGTTCTCGATGCGCCAATGGCCTCTGATCCATTCGTTCCATTGTTCCGGCGGCGAGCCGACGGCGGAAGAAACCCAAAAGACGATCTCCGTCGTTTGTTTGCAAAGCCCGGTCGCCGGATTGCGCCGGCAAACCGTGCGCTCAAGCCGCAATATGGTTTTGATCAGCGGCTCCCAAGGCGTATGGCGGAACCACGCCTTGGCGGGAAAGACCGTCAGTTCGCGCGTCTCCCAACGGTTGCGGCCTTTCGCCATGCTCTTGGCATAACCGCTCGGCTTGCGGCCCGCGGCGCCCAGTTCGAGCCGGCTCCGCAGCTTGGGTTGATTGTCTTTCACCTGCGTCAGCAGATGATTGCCGCATGCAATCACGCGTTCGAACAATTTTTTTGGCAATGTTCGGCGTCGAGCGTGAACAGGCAATCCTTCAGCCCCAAGGCTTCGATCAATTCGGGCGCCGCAGGAATTTCATTACTCTTTTCCGCCACCATCACATGTGCGAGCACGATCTGGTCGACGTGACGCAGCGCCGACATCATATGCGCGGCCTTGCGATCAGCGAAGGCGTCGAAGCTGCCGCGCAGCGTTTTTCCGTCAACGGCGATTGCGGTCAGCTCCTCTGCCTGCGGCGGAGGCGGCAAGCTCGCGGCGTGACGACGGAACGCCGTCTCCAGCGCCGCCGGGTCGATGCTTTGCAGGATCAGACGCAATCCGGTGTAGGACGGAGAATAAGGCAGCTCCACGCCAAACGCCTCATTGAGCCGTTGCAGATGCGCACGGATGAACTCATGCATCTGCCGGTAGGAATTCGCGCCGGCGACCATGGCGAGGATCGAGGCAATTACCCACCCCCCTTTTTAGGGCGCGGTTTTTGCCGGTTCACGCCAGGGTGTCGAGGATTGTCTGGAAGGGGTTTGCGCCGTTGAGCCTTGCGGTGTCTACGGTTGTGCGCACGTCGGCCTCAGCCTTTGCGGCCCACATGGCGCGGTAGCCGTTGGTGACTTTTCGCTGGATCACGCAGGGCCGCAGCTTTCGCTCGGAACCGTTGTTGGTGGCCTCGACCTCGCCGGGATAGTCGCAAAAGGTCAGAAGCTGATTTTGCGCTCGCCTGATTTTGGCCTGCAACTCGCGTGCGAGGTCGCATCCTGTCGCGGCGGCAAGAAGAGCCGCAAGTTGCTTTTCAAGCTCGCGCTTTTTGCTGGCGATCGTAGAGGCCTTGAAACTGGCGATATCTCTGGCCAGATCGAAGGCCTTGCCAAACCACAACTTGAAATGCAGGGGCAGATCATCCGATCCATGCTCCAGGGCAAAGGCCGTGTCGCGCGCCAGATGCGCTAGACAGGTTTGATGCCGCGCGCCATGCTTTTGCTGCGCGGAATAGCGATCCGAAATCCAGACCTCCGGCACACGGCCGCTCATCGTCTCTTCCACGACACGGGCGGCGCGCGAATAGTCGGGCTGATGCACCACCGCATCCTTGCAGTGAAACACCCAATGATAGGAGTTGGTCCCCTCAATCCGCACGCCGGTTTCGTCGCTGGCGACGACCTTGGCCTCACGAAGAACGACCCTCGCCTTATCCGCCTCGATCTTGAACCCCGCATGGGAGCGGATGAACATGTTCATGAGCGCGCCCTCGCTGACGATCAGGCCAAAGGCGTCGCGGAACAGGAAGCGCAGACGCTCATAGGAAAGCGCCTGAAAGCCCTTCAAATAAATCGCCAGCGCATGAATGCGCAGTCCAAATGGCGTCGTCGTGGCGACTTTGGGCGCCGGAGCTTTGACGCCCGCGCCGCAATGCGCGCAGCGGCAGGCGAAGCGTCGGTGGCGGACGACATAAGGCTTGACCGGCGGGATCTCGATCTCGTCATATTCGCCAATCAATTCCATGTCGGCGTCCGGCGACACAGACCCGCCGCATAGGTCGCAACGAGTTGGTCTGTGGTCGCGGAACTCATCGGGATTGTCGGCCAGCCGACGATTGTGCGGCTCATGTCCAGGCTTCGCCCCGCCAGGACGGGAGTTCTCGCGTTTCTCTTTCTTGTCAGTCGAGGGAGGCTTCGACGAATTGCGCGACGTCTTGTCCGGTCGTTGAAGCTGGATCACCAGCTCAATCAACTCGTCCTTGCTCAGGCGCTGCAAATCAGTGCGATCCATGCGCGCATGGATTCAGAGATCGGAGTCCGTGGCAAGGAGGACGCGCAAACCAGGAGCCGCGCCCTCGATCGGCACCCTAAAAAAAGGGGGTGGGTAATTGCGGATCGAGTAAAGCAGCACGGTCGCCAAATCGAACCGCTTGCCTTCGCGCCGACGATGGTCCGGTATCTCGCGCAAAATCTCCAGCAGCGACGCCTGCATGCGACAACCTCCGATTCGGGTTGTCGCATATAGATTCACATATCTACCGAGCCGGGAATCGGGAAAATGCCCACAGTTCAGAGAACTGAACAGCCCTGACCTGTAGAGGCTGCCGCATGACTTCGCGAGAGATAGCCTCATCTTTTTCGGTAAAGGCTATTGGTTTTGTAAATGTTTGCTATTATTCTATATTTATTTCCTATTATACAGGAGCAAAGTTTGCTACCAGGCTTGACTTGAGGAACAGTTCTGTAGTATACGTGCAACACTAAGCAATGTACCTGCACCAGCTAGGCTCAGGACTCATTGGTTGAGGAAGAAGGCGACGGCTGCGGCGATACAGATTGCCGAGAAGAAGGCGTGCGCGCAACGGTCATAGCGGGTGGCGATGCGCCGCCAATCCTTGAGTTTGGCGAAGAGGTTCTCGATTTTGTGGCGCTTGCGGTAGAGCGCCTTATCGTAGTCGAGCGGCTCTTTGCGATTGCGTCGTGGCGGAATGCAGGGTTCTGTTCCACGCGCTTTGAGCGCTTCGCGGAAGTCGTCGCTGTCATATCCCTTGTCGGCGATCAGCGTTCTGGCTTTTGGGAGCGCGTGGAACATCAGCCGCGCGCCTTTGTGATCGCTCATCTGACCTTCGGTCAGCATCATGACGAGCGGCTTGCCGGCCTCATTGCAGACGACATGGAGCTTGGAGTTCAGCCCGCCTTTCGTGCGCCCGATACAACGGGAAAGAACCCCTTTTTTAACAGGCTTGCCGCCGTGCGATGCGCCTTCAGATGCGTCGAGTCGATCATGATGCGCTCGGGTCTTGGCCCTTCGGCGGCGAGGCTGGCGAAGATGCGGTCGAACACGCCGAGCCGGCTCCAGCGAATGAAGCGGTTATAGAGCGTCTTGTGCGGTCCATAGCCCTTGGGCGCGTCCTTCCATTGCAGGCCGTGCTTGATGACATAGACAATGCCGCTGACAACGCGTCGATCGTCAACGCGCGGCACGCCATGCGCCAAAGGAAAGAACGGAGATATCCGCGCCATCTGGCGCGCGCTCAGGAGAAACAGGCTGCTCATCTTCAAGGCCTCCGAATCAGAAGCCTCTTGTGAATCACGCCTCAATCAAATTTAATAGGTCCTGAGCCTAATTTCCCTGCCGTGAGCATTTCATCTCATTTGATCTCAACAGCTTGAGCGCACGCTGGGACAATAATCCAGTCTCTTGATATTCTATTATTTTTATAGTCTGCATCAGGAATGGAGTCGCCACCGTGACAGTCCCTATACAGCTGATCGAGTTGAGACGCGTGACGCATCACTACGCCCGTCAGCCCGCTCCGGTTCTAACCGACATCAGCCTGCGGGTCGGCCGCCGCGAATGCATCGCCGTCATCGGCCGCAGCGGCTGCGGGAAATCGACGCTGTTGCAGATTATGGCCGGCCTCGTCCAGCCGACGAGCGGGGACATACGCTTCCCGAATCGAGCTAATGCCGGGAGGTCCATTCGCCGCACGCTGATGTTTCAGCGCCCGCTGCTCTTTCCATGGCTCGACGTCGCCGGCAATATCGCATTGGCGCTCCGTTTCGACGGACGCAACCAGGAAACGCCCGGCCGTGTGGAGACGCTGCTAGTGTCCTGATTCAGAAGTTTCTATCCAGCTTTGGCTTGGAGGTTGAGGGTGCGACGGCAGAAGCGGTCGATGGAGGCCAGAATGTCGTCGGCTGACTTGGTCCAGCGCAGCGGCTTCGGATCAGCGTTCTGTTGGGCGAGGAAAGCCTTGATGGCGGCGATGAGGTCTTTGACGGACTTGTGCGCGCCTCGCTTGATCTGCTTTTCCGCCAGCAGCGCAAAGAAGCGTTCGACCTGATTGATCCACGACGACGATGTCGGCGTGAAGTGCATGTGCCAGTGGGGCCGCTTGGCGAACCAGTTGCGGATCACTTGCGTCTTATGGCTCGAAGCGTTGTCCATCACGACGTGAATGTCGAGGCCGGCGGGAACGTTGCTCTCCACTTCGTCGAGAAACTTGCGGAACTCCTGCGCGCGATGGCGCGGCATGCATGTGCCGATCACACTGCCAGCCTTCACGGTCGTCTCAGCCGTGACAGCAGCGATGAAGCCGGCAAAGAGCGTCGTAGTGCCGTGGCGGTCGTAGTCGTGCGTGCGCCGCTCGACTTGTCCAGGGCGCATCGGCAGCAGCGGCTGCGTTCGATCAAGCGCTTGTATTTGGCTCTTTTCATCCACGCATATCACCAGCGCCTTGTCGGGCGGATCGAGATAGAGGCCAACGATGTCGCGCACTTTCTCGACGAACTGCGGGTCGGTCGAGAGCTTGAAAGTCTCGGTGCGATGCGGCTGTAGGGAGAATGCACGCCAAATGCGATGCACCGACGAAGTCGACACGCCCGATGCTTTCGCCATGCCGCGCGTGCTCCAGTGCGTCGCGTTCTTGGGCTGCGTTTCGAGTGTCCTGGTCACGATCTCCTCAACGCGGTCGTCGCCGATCTTGCGTGGCGCGCCACAGCGCGGCTCATCGTCGAGACCATCGAGACGGTGCTTGGCGAAACGCTCGCGCCATGTGCGCACGGTCTGCCGCGTTACACCGACCGCAGCCGCGATCTCGCAGTTGTTGAGCCCGTCGGCGGCTCGCAACACGATCTCCGCGCGTTGCGCATGCCCACGCGCCACCTTGCGTCGCCGGACGAGCCTTTTGAGGTATTCCCGTTCGTTCTCGCTGAGCTTGATCTTGCTCGCTTTGGTCGCTCCGTCCTTCGCCATGCCGCCCTCCGAATCCCGCCTGGGCCGAAGGAATCACAATCGCGAAACGTGGCTAGTAATTTCTGGGACAGGACACTAGCGCAACTCGGCCTCGCGGGGCGCGCGCGAATGTGCGCCAGCTCTCCGGCGGACAACAACAGCGCGTGGCGCTCGCGCGTTCGTTGGCAGTCGATCCCGACTTACTTCTTCTCGACGAGCCTTTCTCCGCGCTCGATCCGCTGATGCGCGGAGAATTGCGTCGCCAGTTGCGTGAAACGCAGCAGACATTCGGCTTCGCCATGATGCTGGTCACCCATGACGTCGACGACGCCCTCGATCTAGCGGTGCGCGTCATCGTGATGGCGTCTGAGCCCGGGCGCATCGTCGCCGAATACGACATTCCGCGCGAGATGGATGACGAGACCCGGGCCCAGTTGCGCGCGCGACTTCTCGATGCGCTCGAACCCGAACCCTACCTCCACGCTTTGGGCGCCTAACGAAAGCAAAATCGAATGTGCAAAGAGTGCGATCATTATGACCTTCACTATGCGCCCGGCGCAGGTGTGTCCCGTCGCCATGTGCTTGACCAGCTTGCCATGGGCGGCCTCGCGTCGCTGCTTTCGGGGCTACCTAGGGCCGCAAATGCGGCTAAGACAGAAGACGAAACGCTGCGCATCGGATATCTCCCGATCACCGACGCGACGCCGCTGCTCGTCGCCCATGCCAAAGGCTATTTCGAGGAGGAAGGGCTCAAGGTCGCCAAGCCCGAACTCATTCGCGGCTGGGCGCCGCTGATCGAGGGCTTCGCCGCCGGGCGCTTTAATGTCGTGCATCTCCTGAAGCCAACGGCGCTCTGGCTGCGCTACGGCAGCCATGTGCCGGTAAAGGTTGTCGCTTGGGCGCACACCAACGGCTCGGCGCTCGTCGTGCAGGGCGACGGCGGCGTCAAAAGCTTTGCCGACCTCGCGGGCAAGCAGCTCGCCGTGCCTTTTTGGTATTCGATGCACAATATCGTGCTGCAATACGCGCTGCGTGAAAGCGGCCTTACCCCCGTCATCAAGCCGCAGCACGCGATGCTCGGTCCCAAGGAAGTCAATCTGCAGATCCTTCAGCCGCCGGACATGCCGCCGGCGCTCGCGGCCAAGAAAATCGACGGCTACATCGTCGCCGAACCTTTCAATGCACTCGGCGAACTCAACGCCTCGGCGCGCGTCCTGCGCTTTACTGGCGATATCTGGAAGAATCATCCCTGCTGCGTCGTCTCCATCCTGCAGCCACTGATCGAAAAGCGGCCAGCATGGGCGCAGAAGGTCGTCAACGCGATTGTGCGCGCCGAAATCTACGCCTCGCAGAACAAGGAGGAAGTCGCGCAATTGCTTTCGCGCGATGGCGCGGGCTATCTGCCGGCGCCGGCGAAAGTCGTGACGCGCGCCGTGACCGCCTATGGGCAGGAGCCAGTCTATAAAGACGTCATCCGACACGCAGAATGGGGCAATGGTCGTATCGATTTCCAGCCCTGGCCCTATCCCTCGGCGACGCGGCTCATCGTGCAGCAGCTCAAGGACACGAAGATCGAGGGGGACCGAGTCTTCCTTGACAAGCTCGATCCCGATTTTGTGACGAAGGATCTCGTCGATTACGTTCTCGTGAAAAAGGCGCTGGCGCGCTACCCTGACTGGTGGCGCGATAGGAGCGTCGCGAGCGGGGATCCCTTCAGCCGGCAGGAGGTGCTCGCGCTATGAGTAGCGCGGCGATGTCCTCCCCGATCCGCCGCCGAACCGCCAGGCGCCTGCCCCCGCTTGGCGCGCGCGTGGCGGGCGTCCTCGTCGACGTGAGCGGCCTCGTCGTGCTCCTGGGCCTTTGGGCGGTTGGCGGTTGGCTGATCGCCCGTAATCCGGCGACGGCCGCTTTCGCCGGCTTCGCGCCAGCGCCCGCCCTGCAGCGCCTTTACGAAATGCTCGTCGACGGCTCGGCGCTCGCAGCCGCCGGTCCCAGTCTGGGGCGCATCGGCGGCGGTCTGGCCATCGCATTTGCCCTAGGGGCGCCGATCGGAGTCCTTGTCGGGCGTAGTGCGCTGTTTCGCAAGGCGACGCATTTGCCCTTCCAGCTGTTGCGCATGGTAAGCCCGCTGGCCTGGATGCCGATCGCTATTCTCGCCTTTCCGACATGGAACGCGGCGATCATCTTCCTGATCTTCGCGGCCTCCATCTGGCCGATCATTTTTTCGACCGCGCATGGCCTGCGCAAGCTCGATCCCGACTGGTTTCGCCTCGCCCATAATCTCGGCGCCGGCCGCCTGCAGATCCTCGCCGCCGTCGTCCTCCCAGCTGCGGCGCAGGACGTTCTGTCGGGCCTGCGCCTCGCGCTCGGCGTCGCCTGGATCGTTCTGGTGCCCGCCGAATATCTCGGTGTCACCAGCGGTCTCGGCTATGCAGTCAACGACGCGCGCGACACGCTCGATTACGACCGCCTCGCCGCGACGGTCGTTCTTATCGGCCTCATCGGCTTGTTCCTCGACGCGCTCATCGTCACGGCGATCGAGCACGTTTCCTGGACCCATCAAGATTAACTCTCGAAGGAAATTGTCAACATGAGCAACGACGCCCCGGTCCTGACCTCCTGCCTGGCGCCAATCAGCAAGGACGGACTAGACGCCCTCATTACCGCCGGTAAGGCTAATCCTGCGGCGATTAAGACCGTCAAATGCCGCACGGTGGCCGAGGGCCGGTTCCGCCATCTCAATTTTATCCGCAACCTGCCGCCGCATGTCGTCGACGAGCCGCCGTTGCTGCTCGGCGACGACACCGCGCCCAATCCCTCCGAGGCGCTCCTCGCCGCGCTCGGCTCCTGCCTCGCCGTAGGCGTTCACGCGAACGCCATCGCCAATGGCATTGCCGTGCGTTCGCTCGCGCTTGAACTCGAAGCCGACATCAACATCACCTCAGTCTGGGGAACGGGCGACATCTCGCCAAAGCCTGTGGGCTTCGACGCGATCCGGGTCAACGTAGCGCTCGACGCAGACGCGCCGAAGGAGACGCTTGAAGCGTTGATCGCCCATGCTCAGAAATGGTCGCCTGTCGCCAACACCATTGCAAAGCCGGTCGCGCTATCGGTGACGCGCACGGAAAAGGACGACGCATGATTCTTCCTGAACGCGCCGCACCCTTGGCGCCCGCGCCGCCAAAGACGGATGTTCTCGCGCGGGTGCGCGAGGTGGTCGCGCGCGAGTTGCGGCCGCTTGCAGCACGCATCGATGCGGAGGGCCTCTATCCGTCCCATATTCTGAGCCAACTCGGCGCAGCCGGCGCCTTCGCCCAGCACCACGAGGGATTCGGCGAGAGTGGCACAGTCGATCTCGGCCTTGCCATTCAAGCAATGAGCGTCATCGCCGAGACGTGCCTCGCCACGGCCTTCTGCACCTGGTGTCAGGACGCGTTCGGTTGGTATCTGCAGAATTCCGAGAACGCAGGACTACGCGCGCGTCTTCAGGCAGATGCCGCCAGCGGCGCTGTCCTCGGCGGGACGGGCCTTTCCAATCCGATGAAGGCGCTCTCCGGCATCGAGCCCATGAAGCTCAAGGGCAAGCGCGTCGATAGGGGATATCGCGTCGACGGCGTTTTGCCCTGGGTCTCCAATCTAGAGACTGGCCATTATTTTGCCTTTTGCTTCGACGCCGGCGGTTCAGCGATCACAGCGATCGGCCGCCTCGGGTTCAACGGGATCGAGAACCGCAACAGTGCGGAATTCATTGCGCTCGAGGGCACGGCGACGCGCGCGGTTGGCTTCAGGAAGGCTTTCGTTCCCGACGAGATGGTTTTGTCGGACGCGCTGCCCCGCTTTGCGCGACGGATCAAGCCCGGATTCGTGTTGCTGCAAACCGGCATGGCGGTAGGGCTCATTCGCAACTGCGCAGAGCTTATGCGCGAGTTGCCTCCGCGCACGCGCGTGGTCAACACCTATCTGCCGATCGGTCCGGAGACGCTCGAGGAAAGCCTCGACGCGCTGGAGAGAGAGATCGCTACGCTTGCGGCCACGCCTTTTGAGGGGGACGAAGCCTACTCGATTCGCCTTCTTCAGGCGCGGCTACAAGGGTCGACCCTTGCGCTTGACGCGACACAGGCGCTCATGCTCCATGCTGGTGCAAGTAGTTACTTGAGGAACTCGGTTTATAGCCGCCGACTCCGCGAGTCTTACTTCGTGGCGATCGTCACGCCCGCGACGAAGCATTTGCGCAAGGACATGGCGATGATAGGCGCTCGCCGCTCATGAAACAGATTGCAGGCATTTTTTTTGATATCTGCTATTCATCCACAGTGTAAGTCACAGTCACAGGTCGCGCGCGCAAGGCAGACCAGCTTGTCCTCTTCGGAAGGGCACCTAAAGCGGCGCTCCAGGGCGCCTTCCTTAACCAGTTCGTGGATCCCTGAGACCTTGCCGTAAGTTGCTTCAGGCCAGGCTGCGAGCGGGGCTATTGGAAGGGTCTACCGATTTCGAGTCCGCTGTCAACGCCATCTTCAATGTGCGCCGGAATAAGTTGCAGCAGACGCGTGGTCGCCGCACGCCGCGCAACGTGTGCTTCACGCGAGAGCCGCTGTGTTCGATGGTCGGTTGAAATCGCGCGCATTGCATCTTACAGTCTAACCCCTAGACTTGAGTCGCGCTTAGCAATCTCAAATACGCTACAGCAGCGCGGGACGAACGGCGCATTTTCTCAATTTTGCGCAGCGCGACTGTTGCGATCACTCGCACTACCATTTGGGAAGCTTTTGGGCGTTATGTCTTAGAATCCCTCTAACAATGCCGTCGAGAGATAGCGCTCCGCGAAGGACGGGATGATTACGACGACATTCTTGCCCATCGCTTCAGGACGCGCGCTGACTTCGAGGGCGGCGGCGATGGCGGCACCGGATGAAATGCCGACCGGCACGCCTTCAAGACGTGCAGCCAGTCGCGCTGTATCGATGGCAGTCTGATTGCCGATAGCGACGATCTCGTCGATGACACTGCGATCAAGCACCGGCGGCACGAAGCCTGCTCCAATGCCTTGGATCTTGTGGGGTCCCGGCGGACGACCAGATAGGACAGCCGAATCTTCCGGCTCGACAGCGACGATTTTCAGTGACGACCGCCGCGGCTTCAACGTTTGGCCGACCCCGGTGATCGTGCCGCCGGTACCCACGCCGGCGACGAAATAGTCGATTTCCCCATGCATATCGTTCCATATCTCTTCGGCCGTCGTAGTGCGATGGATCGCGGGATTAGCGGGATTTTGGAATTGTTGCGGAATAACAGCGCCGGGCGTTTGGACGACAAGCTCATTTGCCTTGGCGAGCGCGCCTTTCATGCCGCTCTGCGCCGGTGTCAGCACTAGTTCAGCACCAAGCAGCATCAGCATCTTGCGACGCTCAAGCGACATCGACTCTGGCATAACAAGGATCAGGCGATAGCCTCGCGCCGCCGCGACAAAGGCGAGCGCGATACCCGTGTTCCCGGAAGTCGGTTCAATCAGAACGCTTTTGCCCGGCTGAATTGCTCCTTCCTGCTCAAGCGCTTCTATCATACTTACGCCGATACGATCTTTCACGCTCGAGATCGGATTGAAGAATTCAAGCTTCGCGAAAATGTTGGCCTTGGTGCCCTTCGCCTGGGCGATGCGCTCGAGCCGCACGATTGGCGTGTCGCCGATCGTCTGTGTGATCGAGTCGTATATCTTTCCGCGGCCGGGTTTGGTCGTTGGCGTGAAACTCATCTTATGCACTGTCATAGGCATTCTCCTCTTCCGTGGATTTGCTCAGCGCTATCGCCCAAATTCAGATGCCGCCGCCATTGTCGAAGCTGTCGACGCGCGCTCTGGCCTGGGTAATGTTGCTGCCTGGCGGCACGCTATGCGTAAGCCACACATTTCCGCCAATCGACGAGCCGCGCCCGATGGTGATGCGCCCAAGAATCGTCGCGCCCGCATAGATCACGACGTTGTCTTCAACAATCGGATGCCGCGGCTTTCCCTTTTCCAGCGCGCCCGATTCATCGATTTCGAAACGCTTCGCGCCAAGCGTCACCGCCTGATACAGGCGCACGTTCTTGCCGATGCGCGCCGTTTCGCCGATGACGACGCCTGTCCCATGATCAATGAAGAAACCTTCGTCGATTTCTGCGCCTGGATGAATGTCGATGCCGGTCTGCGAATGGGCGATCTCGGCGATGATGCGAGCGAGCATCGGTGCGCCGAGCAAATAGAGCTGATGCGCGAGCCGGTACATAAGGACGGCGGAGACGCCCGGATAGCAGAAAATGATTTCGTCGATGCTCTTTGCTGCAGGATCGCCAGCGAACGCCGCGCGAATATCTGTGTCGAGCAGCGCACGTACCTTAGGAAGATTTTGTAAGAACGCACCGGCGATCTCGGCGGCACGACCGCTCGAATGCTCCGCGGAAACTTTGTTGGTGAAAAATTCGAGCTCGCGACGGATTTGAGCACGTAAGGACTGAAGCGCGCCATTCAGCGTCGCCGCCACAAAAACATCAACGCGATCCATATTCAACTCGGGTGGACCAAAATGGCGCGGATAAAGCGCTGCAATGAGCTGTTCGACGATCGACGTAATTTCGCGCCGCGACATTAGCTGGGGAAGGACGCCAACGCCGTATCGGCTTTCCTGGGACACCTTTCGCAATCCGCTCAGCGCCGCAACGACCGTTTCGACCTCAGGCGCCGATTGAAGCGACTTGAATTGAGCCGTCATTTCACTCCTCGGGGCGCAAGCGTTACGCCAGACCCTCTCATAATGCATACCGCCTGAGATATTGTCTATAGACTATATAGATTGATAGGCACATTTTCGGCTAATCCGTCGCAGCAAGGATTTCAAAACCACGCTAAAGTGAAAGTCGACACGGTAGGTTCCCGGAGCGCGGCGCATATGCTGACGAAAAAAGCAAAATATGGTCTCAAGGCCATGGTGTTCCTTGCCGGCATCAAACCCGGCCAGACCGCGCTCGTCAACGAAATCGCGACCTTGAATCAAATTCCGAAGAAATTTCTCGACGCAATTCTGGGAGAATTGCGTAATGCCGGCTTCGTCCATTCAAAAAAGGGCAAGGGTGGCGGCTATATGCTCGCGCGCTTGCCCGCCGACATCTGTGTCGGCGATATTATCCGCGTTCTCGATGGTCCGCTTGCGCCAATCCAATGTGCAAGCAGGCGGCTGTACCGTCGTTGCGACGATTGCGTCGACGACGCGCATTGCGTAGTGCGTATGGTGATGCTCGAAGCGCGTGACGCGATCGCGCGCGTGCTCGACAATACTTCGCTCAAAAAAATGCGTGCAATGCCGCGGATGGCGGTGTCGCAACCACCCCGCAGTGTGGACATGGCCTTAGCCGCTGTCTGTAAGAGCGGCCCCATCAAGAAGAGGAAACTGCGCGCGTAATTGTGCTACCTCCAAGGCGGCGAGGAACATTCGGCGGAACAAGCGCGCCAGCGCCTTTACCGACAGAAAGAAGCCCGGCTTCGCGTCATCGCCTTCGCCGCCATCGCCCGGCCCGAGAAATTTTTCAACCTGTTGGAAAGATGCGGCGCGGAGGTCGCGGCGCGACTGTCGTTCGACGATCCTCGCCGCTTCACCGAGCAGGATTACGCGACGCTGTCGAAGCTGCGGCAGGAGAAGGGCGCGCAGCTTGTCACAACCGAAAAGGACGTGGCGCGCATGGGCGATCGGCTTGCGACGCTCGGCGCCGATGCGTTTCCTGTCACTCTCGAATTCGATGACGCCGCCATTCTGGACGATGCGCTTGGCGGGCTGTTCAAGCCAAGCGACGAAGCGCGCCAAGCGCGCCGTTAGTCCGGCTTCTTGACGCCAAGACGCATCAGCTTGGCGTGCGGTCCGCTATAGGGCTCCTGCAGATCGACGTTCCTAAAACGCAGATCCTCCAGGGATCGGTTCTCCGGTGACCGCGCAGCGGACATAGGCCCCCGGCTTGCGCACGCGATATTCGCCGTCGAGATATTCGACGACGGCCTCGTCAGCAGGCTGAGGCTGCCGGTCATAGCGGTTCATGAGCGTTCTCAAGCCGTAACGCCGGGGGAATGGACGCCCGACCAATCGCCGGAGCGTCGTCACAAGCGACCTCATCGACGAACTCGAACGCTCCCGTCGGGAATTCAATCGCGCGAGAGCATATCATCCCCGCAGGCGCAAAGAAAAGCCCGCCCGGCTTGGGCTCGGCGAATGTCCAAGCGCATCTGCATCAATCGCAATTCTTGAACTGTGATTGACGGCACCTGGCGACCAGCGCCTGGGCCCTAGCGAGTTCCTCCGGCGACAATGTCTTTGCCGACATGTCGCGCACCGCCTTTTTCTCGGCTTCGCCCATTGAGAGAGATTCCGTCGCGAGCTGCGTCCACATGTAGCCGCGCAGGAGATCGCGCTCGACGCCCTGTCCGGCGACATACATGTTGCCGAGATTCAACTGCGCATCGGCGTCGCCCTGCTCCGCCGCCAGCCGCAACCATTTGGCGGCCTCCTTGTAATCCTGCGCGACCCCAGCGCCGTCATAATACATCGAGGCTATGTTCACCTGCGCTGCGGCCAGTCCCTGCCCGGCCGCAAGCAAATTCCACTTCATGGCCTCCTTGTAATCTCTCAAGACCCCCTGTCCCTCGAGATACATCGTGCCGAGGTTGAACTGAGCGGAGGCGTTCCCGTGATCTGCAGCGAGGCGAAGCCATTTCAAGGCTGACTTGGGATCGGCGGCGATCCCTTTGCCCGTGAG
>Ga0194126_10002516_pt1 | contig 29674 bp, 34 predicted proteins | sample TA2KigC150mmetaG_FD_148641 | JGI IMG/M metagenome (GOLD analysis project Ga0194126, IMG submission 148641) | Freshwater microbial communities from Lake Tanganyika, Tanzania - TA2015035 Kigoma Deep Cast 150m | ecosystem: Environmental > Aquatic > Freshwater > Lake | place: Tanzania: Lake... | reverse complement strand
AGCGGCGGCGCCGGCGTCGAAGGCCCAGCCTCGGACGGCGGCGGCGGCGCTTGCGCCGGAGTCGAAGGCGCGGCCTCGGACGGCGGCGACGGCGATTGCGCCGGAGTCGGCGCCGGCGTCGATTGGCCGGGAGCGGGAGCTGGCGCCGTCTGGGGCGTTTCGGTCTGAGCCCTGACCGGCGCGCCGATCGCGAGCGCCGCCAACAGCGCCGCGAACAGGATGCGAAGGCCAGGAGCGGAAGAGCTTCTCTTCATTCTGACGCCGTGTCGCGCATCGCGTCGCGACGCGCCCCTATGGGCGCGATGTGAATCATGCGCGCCCCTTTCTAATTCTCGCATACTCCTTCCTTGGGAGAGCGTAAACGAGCCGCCGCCCTTCGCCGCCTTTCGCGGCGCAGCGGGATGACCGGCGCGGAGCGGACGCTTGCCTTTTCCCGCGCCGCCCCGCATACCGCGCCGCAACAGGCAATCGAATTCCGGGACGGATATGGGCTTCAAATGTGGCATCGTCGGCCTGCCGAACGTCGGCAAGTCGACCCTCTTCAACGCGCTCACGCAGACCGCCGCCGCGCAGGCCGCCAACTACCCCTTCTGCACGATCGAGCCCAATGTCGGCGAAGTCGCCGTTCCGGACCCGAGGCTTGAGGAACTGGCCAGGATCGCGGGCTCGAAGGAAATCATTCCGACCCGGCTGACCTTCGTCGACATCGCCGGGCTGGTGCGCGGCGCCTCCAAAGGCGAAGGTCTCGGCAATCAGTTTCTCGCCAATATTCGCGAATGCGACGCCATCGCCCATGTCGTGCGCTGTTTCGAGGACGGCGACGTGACCCATGTCGAGGGCGTCGTCGACCCGATCCGCGACATCGAGACGATCGAGACCGAGCTGATGCTCGCCGATCTCGAAAGCTTGGAGAAGCGCGTCGTCGCCATGGAGAAGAAGGCGAAGGGCGGCGACAAGGAAGCCAAAGCGCTCGTCGATCTGATGAACCGCTGTCTCGTCTTGTTGCGCGAGGGCAAGCCGGCGCGTCTCGCCAAGGTCGCCGACGACGAGCGCGCCGACTTCGCCGGACTCGGACTCCTGTCGTCGAAACCCGTTCTCTATGTCTGCAACGTCGAGGAAGGGTCGGCGGCCGAGGGCAACGCCCATTCGGCGAAAGTCGCGGGGCGCGCCGCCGAGGAAGGCGCGGCGGCGGTCGTCGTCTCGGCGAAGATCGAAAGCGAAATCGCGGTGCTGCCGGCCGAGGAGCAGAAGGATTATCTCGAAGCCGTGGGGCTGATCGAGCCCGGGCTCAATCGCGTCATCCGCGCCGGCTACGACCTTCTGCATCTCATCACTTATTTCACCGTCGGCCCGAAGGAAGCGCGCGCCTGGACGATCGAAAAAGGCGTGCGCGCGCCGGCGGCGGCGGGGGTGATTCACACGGACTTCGAGAAGGGCTTCATCCGCGCCGAGACGATCGCCTATGATGATTACGTCGCCAACAAGGGCGAGGCGGGCGCCCGCGACGCCGGGCGCTTAAGGCTGGAAGGCAAGGAATATGTGGTCGCCGACGGCGACGTGATGCATTTCAGGTTTAATACCTAACACGCACCATCGCTCAAAGGAGCGCACGCATCCCGTGGTTGCGCCGCCGCCGTTAAGTCAGTGAAAGTAGACAGTCTGTCCAAAGCATTTGGTGCGATCCATCGGATGGTTGCCCGACCGTACACCCGCAAAAACCTTCATCCCCGCTGCAGCGTGCGCCGGGCTCGTCGCGTTTACCGCGCGAACGTTTTTAATTCGGCCGTCGCGTGATGTCTCGAACCGAATATAAGCGCTGCCCGGTCCCGGCGAAGCAATGCGCGCGGCGTTAGTATTCATCTGTGAATAGATGGTCTGCAGATAGGCCAAATCGTCCGACGTCAACTCTCCCGCAAAACATGAAACTGCGGCCAGCAAGGCAAATGCGATGACTAGCCATCTGGCGACGTGAGGCATAGCGCGCTCGGAATCGGACTTCTTCTATTTCGACAGATTATCGATCCGCTTGTTCAGCTCCTCGAGCTGGCGCTTCAGATCGGCGACGTCGCCGCCTTCCTTGCGCGCGCCGCCGGCGCCTTCCTGCTCGTCGAGCGTCGGCGCCGTGGTCATCATGCCTTCCGTCGGCACGCCGAAGGGGTTGAACATGGTCAGCGCCTGACGGAACACGGTCATGTTCTTGCGGGCCTGCTCCTCGAGCGACTGGAAGGCGGCGCGGGTCGGCTCGGCGAAAGGACCGGCGCCGACGCCGAGCGCCGAGGCGAACTGGTCGCGAAACTTCTGCTGCTCCTTGGTGAGCTTGTCGATCGAGAATTCGAGATAGCTCGGCACCAGCATCTGCATTGAATCGCCGTAGAAACGGATGAGCTGGCGCAGGAAGGCGATCGGCAGAAGGCTCTGGCCTTCCTTGCCCTCCTGCTCGAAAATGATCTGGGTGAGCACCGGCCGGGTGATGTCGTCGCCGCTTTTTGCGTCGCACACCACGAAATCCTCGCCGCGCTTGACCATCGCCGCGAGGTCCTCAAGCGTCACATAAGTGCTTGTTCCGGTGTCGTAGAGTCGACGATTGGCGTATTTTTTGATGGTTGTGGGTTTCTTCTCGGTCGCCATACGCCTGACACGCTCCCCTCGCCGCACGCCGCCGCCCGCCTAAAATTCAATCGCCTGGCTCGAACGATACGCGCAAATTGGCGCCTGCGGCAATATTTTCGTGCCGAAAGCCTTTCGCGAGCGCCCGATTCCGTGCAAAACGTGCCGCGACTTGCCCAGCGCAAGCGCGAAAGTCCGACAATTCGCCCCCTGGCCGGCCGAGGCGGCCGGGTGGTTTGACTATTCTTTGAGGAGAGCGACAGATGACCGATATCGTGATCGTTTCCGCGGCGCGCACCGCCGTCGGATCGTTCAACGGAGCCTTTGGAGCGGTTCCGGCGCACGAGCTCGGCGCCGTCGCCATCAAGGCCGCTCTTGAACGCGCCAAGGTCCAGCCGGGCGAGGTCTGCGAGGTGATCTTCGGCCAGGTTCTCGACGCGGCGCAGGGCCAGAATCCGGCGCGTCAGGCGGCGATCAAGGCCGGCATTCCCGACAGCGCCACCGCCTTCGGGATCAATCAGGTCTGCGGCTCGGGCCTGCGCGCCGTCGCTCTCGCCGCGCAGCAGATCCAGTCGGGCGACGCCACGATCGTGGTCGCCGGCGGCCAGGAGTCGATGTCGCTCGCGCCGCATGCGTCGCAGCTGCGCACCGGCACGAAGATGGGCGACGTGAAATTCGTCGACACGATGATCGTCGACGGCCTCACCGACGCCTTCAATAATTATCACATGGGCCTGACCGCCGAGAATGTCGCCAAGCAATGGCAGATCACCCGCGAGCAGCAGGACGAATTCGCGGTCATGTCGCAGAACAAGGCCGAGGCGGCGCAGAAGGCCGGCAAGTTCAAGGACGAGATCGTCCCCTATACGATCTCGACCAAGAAGGGCGACGTCGTCGTCGACGCCGACGAATATATCAAGCATGGCGTCACCATGGAGGGCGTCTCCAAGCTGCGGCCGGCCTTCGCCAAGGACGGGACGGTGACGGCGGCGAACGCCTCGGGCCTCAATGACGGCGCCGCGGCGCTGGTCGTGATGAGCGCCGACGAGGCCAAAAAGCGCGGCCTGACGCCGCTGGCGCGCATCGCCTCCTGGGCGACCGCCGGCGTCGATCCGGCGGTGATGGGTTCGGGCCCGATCCCTGCGTCGCGCAAGGCGCTGGAAAAGGCCGGCTGGAAGGTATCCGACCTCGATCTCGTCGAGGCGAACGAAGCCTTCGCGGCCCAGGCGCTCGCGGTCAACAAGGACATGGGCTGGGACCCCGCCATCGTGAACGTCAATGGCGGCGCGATCGCGCTCGGCCATCCCATCGGCGCTTCGGGCGCGCGCATCCTCACCACGCTCCTGCACGAAATGGCCCGGCGCGACGCGAAGAAGGGCCTCGCGACGCTCTGCATCGGCGGCGGCATGGGCATCGCGCTGACGGTGGAGCGGTAATCCGAGGCAGTCGGCAGTCGTGAAGAGGCAGTCGGAGTTCGTTTATTCCGACTGCCGACTGCCTATTGCCGACTGCCGTTTCAAACGATCAAAACATTCAGGAGGAGACTCTTTAAATGGCAAGAACTGCAGTTGTGACAGGCGGCACGCGCGGCATCGGCGAGGCGATTTCCAAGGCGCTGAAGGCGGCGGGCTATACTGTCGCGGCCACCTACGCCGGCAATGACGAGGCCGCCAACAAGTTCAAGGCGGAGACGGGCATTCCGGTCTATAAATTCGACGTTTCCGACTATGACGCCTGCGCCGCCGGCCTCGCGCAGATCGAGAAGGACGTCGGTCCGGTCGACATTCTCGTCAACAACGCCGGCATCACCAAGGACCGTCTGTTCCACAAGATGGACCTCGCCCAGTGGCAGGCGGTGATCAACACCAATCTCAATTCGCTCTTTAACGTCACGCGCCCGGTCATCAACGGCATGCGCGATCGCGGCTTCGGCCGCATCATCGTGATTTCGTCGATCAATGGCCAGAAGGGCCAGGCCGGCCAGACCAACTATTCCGCCTCCAAGGCCGGCGACATCGGCTTCGTGAAGGCGCTGGCGCAGGAGAGCGCCTCGAAGGGGATCACCGTCAACGCCATCGCGCCCGGCTATATCGCCACCGAAATGGTGAAGGCCGTTCCGCAGGACGTGCTCGACAAGCACATCATTCCCTATATCGCCGTCGGCCGCCTCGGCGAACCGGAGGAAATCGCGCGCGCCGTCGTATTTCTCGCGGCGGAGGACGCCGGCTTTATCACCGGCTCGACATTGACGATCAACGGCGGCCAGTATCTGCACTGAGCGGATATTGTTTTCGGAATAGAATTGGCCGGCGTCTCGCCGGCCATGTTCCGCCTTGCAGGCGCCGCGCTATTCCGCGCATAGCGAGATGGCCATGAGCATAGAGGATGATCGACTTCGACCCGCGCCTTTGACCGGCGAGATTGGTTCGCGCGCAATCGCCTCGCCCGCCGGCGGGTTCTGTCCTTCGCCCGCAATCTCCCGGCCGAGGTTCGCCGCCGCCGCGACAAAATATCTTTCTCAACGCGGCGGATATGTCGTTCTGGTTTTGAACGGCTGCTTTTTCGCGTTCATTTCCTATTGGCTATACAAGAACATTGAATTTGCCGATCTTACGTCGCAGCTCAAGCAAATCCCGTTAACCGCGATTGCGATCGCGATGACGATGAATGTCGTCGTCCTGCTGTTCTATGGGTCGCGCCTCTCGACGCTGCTTCAAGGCGGATTTTTGTCTGGTTTTCTGATCGCGACGATGGGTTTCACCTTCAACAGCCTCGTCCCGTTTCGAGCCGGCGAAGGCGTCAAAATCTATTTTGGACACTCTTATTTTGATTATGCGATCGGCGGGATCAGCGCCGCCGTCCTGCTGGAAAAGCTTTACGACGTCACCGCGATCATCGTCCTGTCGCTGCTGATTTTGGCGAGCTCGGATTCGAGCCTGATCGACCCGCGCTTGCTGCTCCCCGCCGCGATGATCATCGCGATGATCTTCGCGGGCGTCTTCGCTTTGCGGCGGAGAGGCGTCGCTTTGAGCCTTCCGGATTGGGGCGTCGTCAGAGCGCTGCGACTCGACATATTTCTCCAACAGGCCGAGCGACTGGTCGCCAACCACCGCGCGGCGAGAACCGTCTTCTTCACGGCGTCGATCTGGACGGCCAACGTCTGCCTGGTCTACGTCGCCTTCAGAACCCTGCTGCCCGAAATCGATTTCACGCTTGTGCATGCGATGACTCTATTGATCATTGGCGCGCTGGCGATCGCCGTTCCTGCAAGCCCCGCCGGCCTCGGGCTGTTCGAGGCCGGCATCGTCGCCTATCTGGTCAACTCCTATGGCGTGCAGAAGGAGCGCGCCATTTCCGCGGCGCTCGCCTATCATTTCTCGATCACCGCGCCGCACACGCTGATCGTCGTCGGTTTTCTGGCAATTGCATTCTTTCAATTTTTGAGAAAGCGCTGGACGGCGTAATTTTCGTGCCGCCCATAAGCGGAGTCATACGCTGCGGCGCTTGCCTTTCATGACGCATCCGCCACCCGCGGCCTGCCGAACTTTCTTGCTCTTGAGGCATCGCGGCGTCTGACCGGCGTCGACGCTCGCCGCGACCGACGCTGTGTTCGACGCGCGTTTCAAGCCGCCGGCGCTCGAATAGAAGCTGAACGACATGGCAAGGGCGGCGGCGACCAGAAATATGAACATTCGCATATCGTCTGTCCTCTGAGGCGATTGAATGAAAATCGTCGCTATCCTCCTCGAAAACGCGTTTAGTCGCTGTGCGCTCACGCACAAGCAAGGGCGCCGCCCGGCTTGACGGCGCCGCTAAAGGGGTATATACACTTATTATGGCTTCGTTAGATCAAACCGACGTCAGGCTCTGCGCGCAAAACTGCGCGGCCGTCAATATCCGGCGCGCCAGCCGCGCGATCACGCGGCTCTATGGGCAGTTCATGGCGGCGACCGGACTGGAGCCGACCCAATATTCGCTGCTCGTCGCCTGTTCTCTCACCGGCGGCGCAACTGTCAGCAAATTGGCCGAGGCCTTCGTCCTCGAGCGCAGCGCGCTCGCCCGTAACCTCGCGGTTTTGGAGAAGAGAGGACTGGTGAAGGTGAAAGCCGGCGACGACCGCCGCACCCGCAAGATCGCGCTGACGGCCTTCGGCGAAGCGACGCTCGCCAATGCGCTGCCGCATTGGCGCGAAGCGCAGTCCGCGGTCGAGACGAAATTCGGCGCCGAACGCCTGCAAAGGTTGTTGTCAGAACTACGCGCGCTGATGGATGCGACTTCGTCGGTCTAGGACATTGCTCGACGACACTCGCGCGCCTCAAAAGGGGTATATACATCTATGATCGATCGCAGCCTCTCCCCCGCACCGGACGCCGCCGCCGAACCTGGCGCCGACGGTCTCCGCGACATCGCCCTTCGGGCCGGCGCCGACGATGTCGGCCTCGTTTCGCTCGACGATCCGGCGCTTGACGATCAGCGCCGCGACATTCTCGCCGCCTTCCCCTTCGCGCGAACGCTCCTATCCTTCGTCGTCAAAATGAATCGCGAGAACATTCGCAGTCCCGCGCGTTCCGCCGCCAACCTCGAGTTTCATCATTCGGCCGACGATTGCGATGACATCGCGCGCCGCATCGTTCTCGCGCTCCAGGCGCGCGGCGTGCGCGCCGCCTATCCGTCGATGGGCTTTCCGATGGAGGCGTCGCAATGGCCGGGCAAGATGTGGATCATCTCGCATAAGCCCGTCGCCGTGGCGGCGGGGCTTGGACGCATGGGACTCCATCGCAACGTCATCCATCCCAAATTCGGCAATTTCATTCTGCTCGGCACGGTCGCAATCGACATCGATCTTGAGGCGCGCGCCACGCCGCTCGACTTTAATCCGTGCTTCGAATGCAAGCTCTGCGTCGCCGCCTGTCCGACGGGCGCCATCGCGCCGGACGGACATTTCGACTTTGGCGCCTGCTACACTCACAATTACCGCGAGTTCATGGGCGGTTTCGGCGAATGGGCGGAGACGATCGCGGAGTCAAACAGCGCGCGCGCCTATCGCGCGAAAGTCAGCGACGCGGAGACCGTCTCGATGTGGCAGAGCCTCGCCTTCGGTCCGAACTACAAGGCCGCCTATTGCATGGCCGTGTGCCCGGCGGGCTCGGACGTGATCGGCGCCTATCAGGCGGACAAGAAGCGATATCTCAAAGAGATCGTCGATCCGCTGCAGAAGAAAGCCGAGACGGTCTACGTCGTCGCAGACTCCGACGCTGAAGCCTATGTGGCGCGCCGGTTTCCTGGCAAGACGCCAAAACGCGTGGGCGCGACGCTACGTCCCGCAACGATCGATGGCTTCCTCTCCGGCCTGAGACTCGTCTTCCAGCGCGGCAAATCAACCGGTCTCGACGCCGTCTATCACTTCGTCTTCACCGGCTCGGAACGCCGCAGCGCGACGATCGCCATCGCGAACCGGCGGCTTCACGTCGCCGACGGGCTTGGCGGCGAGTCGCGGCTGACCGTGACCGCCGACTCCGAAACCTGGCTGCGCTTCCTGCGCAAGGAAACGAGCCTCGTCTCAGCGCTGCTGCGCGGCAAGATCAGGCTGCGCGGCGATCCGCGCCTGCTGCTCGCCTTTGCGCGCTGCTTTCCAGGCTAAGCGCTATCCCCCATTCGCCTTCGCATGGGCGGCGACGATATCGCGCGCCTGCTTGCCGACGACTTCCGCGAGATGGTCGAAGCGCGCCTGATAAAAGCCCGAGCCGGCGGTCGCCGAGCGCAGCTCGACGATGAGATTGTCCATCTCCGCCTCCGGGATCAGCGTTTCGAGCCTGTCCCAGCCTTCCCAGCCCTCGCGCGGACCGAAGCCCATGATCTGCCCGCGCCGCGCCGAAACGATGCCGGTCGCCCGCGACATGGCGTCGCTCGGCACCAGAATGTCGACCGCGAGCACCGGCTCGAGCAGGATCGGCTCGGCCTTCTCCAAGGCTTCGCTCATGCCGATGCGCGCCGCGGTGCGAAACGCCATGTCGGACGAATCGACGGTATGATAGGAGCCGTCGGTCAGGATCGCTTCGACATCGACGACCGGGAAGCCCAGCGGCCCGTGCAATAGAGCGTCCTGACAGCCGGCCTCGACGGAGGAGAAATATTGCCTGGGCACGGAGCCGCCATGGACGCGCTCGCTGAAGGCGAATCCTTCGCCGCGGCTGCGCGGCGCAATCTCCAGCACGACGTCGCCGAACTGGCCGTGCCCGCCCGACTGCTTCTTGTGGCGGCCGCGAATAGTGACCTTATGGCGGATCGTTTCGCGATAGGCGACCGACGGCTTTGAAGATTCGACCGCGACATTGAAGCGCGAAGCGAGGCGTTCGAGCGCGACGCGCAGATGCATTTCTCCCTGGCCGAAGAGCTTGATCTGCGACAGCTCCTGATCATGGACAAAGACCAGCGAGGGATCCTCTTCGATGAGCTTGCCCATCGCCGCGGCGAGCCGCATCTCGTCCTTCCGGTCCTTAACATTGAGCGCCAGGGCATGTACCGGATCGGGAATTTGCGCGCGAGTCGCCTTCAAATCCTCTGCGCCCGTACGGGCGTCGGCGACGATCGTGTCGCCGGTCTGCGCATGATCGAGACGCCCGAGAGCGACAACGTCTCCGGTCTTCGCTTCCGTCGTCTTGCTGTTCGCCGCGCCCATCAAGCGAGACATGCCGGAGATGCGATCCTCTCCCTGCGGCGAAGCGACGGTGCTCCCGTCCGCAATGGCGCCGCGCAGCACGCGCGCGACCGACAGTTTGCCGCCGTGCGGGGTGTGAATCGTGCGGAAGACGCGGGCGAGCGCCGGGCCGCTGTCGCCGACGCCGAGCCGCGCGCGGGTCGCGTCGATCCCCGGCGCCTCATGGCGGAGCGCTTTTAACAGCCGCGTGACGCCGGCCCCCCGTTCGGCCGACCCGATGAACAGCGGCGCGACCAGCCCGGCGCGCAGCTCCTTGGTGAGATCGTCGAAAACCTGATCGCGCGGCGGCTCGATGTCGGAAATCAGCTCCTCCATCAGCGCGTCGTCATAATCTGCAAGGCGCTCCAGCATCGAATAGCGCGCCTCCTTCTCGGTCGCGGCGTCCCCCTTGGGAATGTCGATCACCTCTGACGGCGCGTGTTCGCGGTAGACGAAGGCGCGCTCCAGCGCGAGATCGATGAAGCCGACCGCGACGCCATTGTTCCAGATCGGAATCTGCCGCAGCAGCAGCGGCGTGCGCGACGCCGGCTGGAGAATGTTCAGCGCCTCGCGCACGTCGATCGTCGCGGCGTCGATCTTGTTGAGGAAAATATAATGCGGCGCGCCGAACTCCTCAAGCTGGCGCAAAATGAGCTGCAGCGCTGGAATCTTGCGCGGATCGGCCTCGCACACGACGACGGCCGCGTCGACCAGGGGCAGGATGTTGCGCGATTCATGGGCGAATTCGACGGAGCCCGGAAGATCGACGAACGTATAGCGATCGCCCATATAGTCGACGGTCGCTAAATTGGATTCGACGCTCATCTGATGGGCTCGGGCTTCCGGACTTGAATCGCCGACGCTCGCGCCCGCGGCGACGGCGCCCTGGCGCGGAATCGCGCCGACATGGGCGAGAATGGCCTCCAAAAGGGAGGTTTTGCCGCATTGAAAAGGGCCCGCCAGCGCAATCAGCCGGGGGCCCTGTGCTCTCGCCTCGTGCGAATGCGCTCCTTGGGACGACGCTTGGGACGTTATTTGGCCCATCACTCCCTCCTTATCGGTCGGAGCCTGATTTATCCGGCCCCGTTAGCTCATGGTTTCACCATGCGGCGGCGAGCGCAAGACGGCCCCCCTCGAAGTCTCGCCGCGCCCGGCGCTTCCACGGCCGCCGAAAGCGCGTTAGAAGGCGCGACCGATCCGTCAACGGAGCTATTATGCGCCCCAGCAAACGCGCGCCCGACGAGATGCGCCAGGTGAGTTTCGAGCGAGGCGTCGCCCGCTACGCCGAGGGCTCCTGCCTCGTAAAATTCGGCAATACGCAGGTGCTCTGCGCGGCGTCGCTCGAAGACAAGCCGCCGCCATGGCTGCGCGGCCAGGGCCGCGGCTGGGTGACAGCCGAATATTCCATGCTGCCGCGCGCCACCCATACCCGCACGCGGCGCGAGGCGGCCGCCGGCAGGCTCTCTGGACGCACCCAGGAAATTCAGCGCCTCATCGGCCGTTCGCTGCGCGCCGTCACTAATCTGCCGGCCCTCGGCGAGCGGCAGATCGTCGTCGACTGCGACGTGATCCAGGCCGACGGGGGCACCCGCACGGCGTCGATCACCGGCGCCTGGCTGGCGCTGCATGACTGCTTCGACTGGATGCGGTCGCGCTCCATCGTCAAGGAAAGCCCGCTGCGCGATCACGTCGCCGCGGTGTCCTGCGGCATTTTCAACGCGACGCCGGTAATCGACCTCGATTACGCCGAAGACTCGACGGCCGCGACCGACGCCAATTTCGTCATGACCGGCTCAGGCGGCCTCGTCGAAATTCAGGCGACGGCGGAAGTCGCTGTTTTTTCGCAGGATGAACTCGCGGCCATGCTGGCGCTCGCCCAAAATGGCGTCGCTGACCTTGTCGCCTTGCAGAAAGCGGCGCTCGCTTGAGCGAACGGCGCAGGTCAGCGCTTTATGCCGCCGCCGGCGGCGGCTTGATCGGCTGCGGATCCGTCTCCAGCAGCGCATAAAGCAAATGGTCGCGCCACTGGCCGTTGATATTGAGATAGGAGCGCGCATAGCCCTCCTGTTTGAAGCCGACGCGCTCCAGCAGTCTTTTGGAAGGTTCGTTGTTCGGCAAGCAGGCCGCCTCGACGCGATGGAAGCCGCGCTTTTCGAAGGCATAGGCGCAGGCGGCGCGAACGGCGCGGGTCATGTGGCCCTTGCCCGCGTAGGGCTCGCCCATCCAATAGCCGAGCGTCGCCGCTTGCGACACGCCGCGCCGGACATGTCCGAAGGACAGGCCGCCCATCAGCGCGTCGTCCTCGTCGCGAAAGATGAAAAAGGAATAGGCTTCGTCGCGCGCCATTTCCTCGGCGTGACGGCGCACGCGAAAGCGAAAGCTCGCCCGCGTCAGGTCGTCGATTGGCCAGAGCGGCTCCCATGGGGTCAGGAAGGAGCGGCTCTTCTCGCGCAGTTCCGCCCATTCGACGTAATCGCGCATTTCCGACGCGCGCAGATAAAGGCCTTCGCCTTTGATCTGCAGGTCGCGGCGTCCGATTACGCTAAAGATCGCCATCGTGCTCCTTGCCAAGACCTATCAGCTCTTCGCCGCGCGCGCGTGCTGCAAAATGAATTCGGCGATTCGCGCGCCGTCATTTTCAAGAATCGTGAATCGTTCTGGCGCGTCAAGGCGCGTCGCGATATTTTCGGGCGGCTGTGGACGCAGCCCGATGGCGCGCTCGATGGCGTCCGGAAACTTCGCCGGATGCGCGGTCGATAGCGCGACGACGGGCGTCGCCGGATTTTTTGCGAGCCGCGCGCGCGCCGCGCTCACGCCGGTCGCCGTATGCGGATCGAGCACATAGCCGGTCGCGCGCCAGGTGCGACGAATCTCATCCGTGGTTTCGGTTTCGTCGACTGATTGCGCGTCGAATTCGGCGCGGATGGCGGCGAGCGACTCGGATGGAATGTCGAAAGCTCCCGATTGATCGAGCGAAGCGAATGCGGCGCGGACCGCGGCGGGATCGCGTCCCGCCGCATCGAACAATAAGCGCTCGAAGTTAGACGAGAGCTGAATGTCCATCGACGGCGACTGAGTCGGCGTCACGCCGCGCGGCTCGTAACGTCCGCGCGCGAGCGCGCGCGCCAGAATGTCATTGGCGTTGGTGGCGACAAGGAGTCTATCGATCGGGAGACCCATGCGCTTGGCGACATAGCCGGCGAGCACGTCGCCGAAATTCCCTGTCGGCACGGCAAAGGAAATATGCCGATGCGGCGCGCCAAGAGCGACGGCGCTGGTAAAATAATAGACGGTCTGCGCGACGATGCGCGCCCAGTTGATCGAGTTGACGCCGGCCAATCCGACCCGCGTTCGAAACGCGGCGTCGCGAAACAGCCGCTTCAAAATCGTCTGGGCGTCGTCAAACGAGCCTTGCAGCGCGATCGTATGAACATTGTCGTCGTCGACCGTGGTCATCTGCTTGCGCTGCACGTCGGAAACCCGGCCGTGCGGAAACAGGATGAAGACGTCGACGCGATCCAGTCCCCTGAACGCCTCGATCGCAGCGGCGCCCGTGTCGCCGGAAGTGGCGCCGACAATGGTGGCGCGCAGATTTCTCTTTTCAAGCACATGATTCATCATGCGCCCGAGGAGCTGCATCGCCAGATCCTTGAAGGCGAGGGTCGGCCCGTGGAAAAGTTCGAGCACAAAGAGATTGTCGTCGACCTGCGTCAGCGGCGCGATCGCGCGATGACGGAATCCGCCATAGGCGCCCGCCGTCTGCGCCCGCAGAATGTCGGGTGAAAAGGTGTCGCTGAGATAAGGCGCGATCAGCCGCGCCGTCGCTTCGGCGTAAGGGAGCCCGGCGAGCGCGGCGATGTCGGACGGCGCCACGCGCGGATAGGCGAGCGGCGTATAAAGCCCGCCGTCGGTCGCAAGACCGGCGAGCAGAACATCGTCGAAGCCAAGCTGGGCGGCCTCGCCGCGCGTTGACAGATAGCGCAAGCCTTGATCCATCGATGCGGAGCGCGCGCCGTTCGCGACGCGCAAGTCAGTGCGCCTTTTCATAGCATATTCGCGCGCGCTGCAAGCCGAGGCTACCGCTCTTTCGATACGTCCGCGCCTGCGAGGACGCCGCGCGCATAAAGCACGAAAATCGCCAGAAGCGCGAGCGACAGGCCGAACCAGGTGACGGCGTAGGAGAAATGATTGTTGACGATCGTCGGGACGCCGCCTAGCGGGCGCGGCCAGTCAGACGCCGTTGCGGGAGCGGCGTCGATCACAAGCGCGAAAGGCGCGGCGTTTGCTAAGCCGAGAGCGACGGCGATCGCCGCGGGATCGCGCGCATAGAAGACGCCCTTGTCGGGTTCGTCCGCCGGCGTGAAGGGGTTGCGTCGCTCCGGCGCGCGCAGCAGCCCGACGAGCGTCGCTTCGCCGGAAGGGGCTGCGCGCAAAGCGGCTGCGCCTGTCTTCGACGCTGGAAGAAATCCGCGGTCGACCAGCACGACGCCGCCGCCCGAGAGGGCGAAAGGCGTGAGCAGCCAGTAGCCCGGCTCCGGGCTTGCGCCCTCTGGCGGCGCGGCGAATATGAGCGCGTCGCGGCCGCCGGCATAACGCCCCTGCGCGCGCACATGCATGAAGTCATAGTCGTCGGCGCGAAGCGCGGCCCACTCTTGCGGTGCGGGAATCGGTTGCGGCGCTTGCGTCGCGCGCTGTTCGACGCGCGCGATCAGCGCCTCTTTCTCCCGGAGCCGCCGCACCTGCCAAAACCCGAGACTGACCAGCAGAGCAAAAAGTAGCGCGGTCGCAATCGCAGGCCACAGGAGAGCGCGCGCAGAAGGGCTCACGACTGATGGCGGCTTTCTTCAGCCTTGTGGAAATATTGCAGCACGATCAACAGGCCTTTCGCCGGCCGCAAAAGCGCGAGGCAGAGAAAGGCCGACAAAGGCGCAAGGATGGCCGCATGCACCCAATAGGCCGGCTGATAGGTCACCTCGACATACCACAGCACCGCGATGGCGATGAAGCCGACGATCGTCATGACGAAGATCGCCGGGCCGTCGCCCGCGTCGGCGAAGGAGAAATCGAGCCCGCAAACCTCGCATGTCGGCGAGACGGCGAGCAGGCCCTTGATCATGTGTCCCTTGCCGCAGCGCGGACATCTGCCGAGCATTCCGTCGACATAGAGCGATATTGGCGGATAAACGTGATCTTCTGACATATCGGGCCTCCAACGAAAACGGTCACGGGCGCGCCCGTGACCGTCCAATGTTCCTCATTGAGCGGCGCGAGGCGCTATTCCATGACCCCGCCCCAGTTCCCCCACACATAGATGCAAGCGAACAGAAACAGCCAGACCACGTCGACGAAGTGCCAGTACCAGGCGGCGAATTCTAAGCCGAGGTGCTGATCCGCCGTGAAGGCGCCCCTGAAGACGCGCAGCAGGCAGACGATCAGGAAGATCGTGCCGACGATGACGTGGAAACCATGGAAGCCCGTGGCCATGAAGAAGGTCGAGCCGTAATTCGTCGCCGCCGGCTTCGCCGGGTCGAAGGCGAAGGCGAAGGGCGCGTGGAGATATTCATAAGCCTGGATCGTCGTGAACAGCAGGCCGAGCGCGATCGTCGCGATCAAACCCTTCTTCAGCGTGTCGCGGTTATTCTCCAAAAGGCCGTGATGGGCCCAGGTCAGAGTCGCGCCGGAGCTGAGCAGAATGAGGGTGTTGAGCAGCGGCAGCTTCCAGGGGCTCAAAACCTCGACGCCCTTCGGCGGCCAGATGCCCTGGAACAATTCGGTGCGCATGACCTGGGCCGCGTCGTCCGGAAAAAGCGACGAATTGAAGAACGCCCAGAACCAGGCGACGAAGAACATCACCTCCGAGAAGATGAACAGGATCATCCCATAGCGATGATGCAGCCGCACGACCGGCGAGTGAAATCCGCCGACGCTCGCTTCATGGATGATGTCGCTCCACCAGGCATACATCACCAGCAAAATCCCGGCGATGCCGACGAAAAACACGATGCCGCCAAAGCTCATGCCGCCGATCGGTTGACCCTTGTGCTGCGCCATCCACATGACCGCGCCGATCGCCGTGATCAGCGCGGCGACCGCGCCCACGATCGGCCACGGACTCGGATCGACCAGATGATAGTCGTGTTCGGGTTTCGCGTGTCCGTCCGCCATCTTTCTCTTCCTTGTCCCTCGGCCGGCGCTGCCGGCCAGTCTCCCTTAAGTTCGCCGCGCGCCAAACTGCGCGGCGCCTCAACTCTTCGGCCTTGCGCCCACCGTCTCGCTCGTCTTTGCAGGAGCGGAGTCCTTGATCGCGAAGAAGGTGTAGGAAAGCGTGATCTCGCGAACGCCGCGCATGCCTTCCTCGCGCTCGAGCGCCGGATCGAGATAGAAAACGACCGGCCATTCCGCGGCCTCATGCGGACCGAGCCGCTTGTCCTCGAAACAGAAACAGGCGACCTTGACGAAGAAGGCGCCGGCCTGGCCGGGCGCGACATTGTATGCCGCCTGTCCGCTCGTCTCGCGATCGGAAAGATTGACGACTTTGTAAAAGACGGTTTTCGTTTCGCCGGTGCGAAGCGACACTTTCGCGACCTCCGGCTCGAAGCGCCATGGCAGATCCCGCGCGACATTGGCGTCGAAGCGCACGGTCAGCACGCGTTCCCCCGGCGTGGTCGGCGTCGCGGCGACATCTATCTTCGGCGTGCCGCCGAAACCCGTCGCCGCGCAAAACGCCCTGTACAGCGGAACCGAAGCGAAAGACAGAACGAGCATCGCCGTCGCGCCGACGATCAGCGCCGCCGCGATCAGCCGCGGGCGATGGCGCGAATGCGGTGCTGGCGCGCTCATGGCTTCATATCGTCCGGTTGATGATGGCGGCGCCGAACTTCACGATGGTGACGGCGTAGAACAGCACGGCGAGCAGGGCGATCGTCGCGCCGATGGCGATATTGCGCTGGCGGCGGCTCCGCGCCTGCTCTTTGGTCAGGACGACGCCCGGTCCGCCGAATGCGTCGCGGTGGTCCTTCAACTTGTCGCCTGCGTCGGTCATGTCCTTCACCATTCGCTTGGCCGTTCAGATCAGCGCGAAAACATGCGCCGTCTGCTCGACGACGAGCGCCAGGAACAGCACGAAGAGATAGAGGATCGAGAACAGAAACATCCGGCGCGCCGCGACGCGGGCCGCCTCGCCTTCGCGCGTCTTGAACACCGCCGCCGCCGCGGCGACGAGCGCAATGCCGAAGCCGATCGAAATGACCCCGTAGGCGAGCGAAGCGAAGCCCAGCAGCCATGGCGCGACGCCAAGCGGCGCGAGCGCCAGAGCGTAGATCAGGATTTCAAGACGGGTGCGGTCTTCCCCGGCGACATTGGGCAGCATCGGCACGCCGGCGCAGCCGTATTCCTCGCTTTTCAGCAAGGCGAGCGACCAGAAATGCGGCGGCGTCCAGATGAAGATGATCGCAAACAGCACGACGCTGGCGAGATTGATCTCGCCGGTCGCGGCGGCGTAGCCGACCATCGGCGGAAGCGCGCCGGCGGCGCCGCCAATCACGATGTTCATCGGAGTCCAGCGCTTCAGCCACATCGTATAGATCACGACATAGAAGAAGATGGTGAAGGCGAGCAGCGACGCCGCAACCCAGTTCGCGACATAGCCGAGCGTGAAGACCGAGAGCGCCGCGAGAACGAGGCCGAAGGCGAGCGCCGACTCGGGATCGAGCCGGCCAGCGGGGATCGGGCGCTTGCGCGTGCGCGTCATGAGAGCGTCGATGTCGGCGTCGTACCACATGTTGAGCGCGCCGGAGGCGCCGGCGCCGACGGCGATCGCGAGGAGCGAGGCAAAGCCGATCAGCGGATGCGGCGGCGTCGGCGCGAGCAACAGGCCGGCAAGCGCGGTGAACACCACGAGCGACATCACCCGCGGCTTGAGCAGCGCGAAATAGTCCGAAGGCGCCGCGACCGAAATGCGCGGAGCCTGTTCGTCATGCAGATAGGATGCGTCGCTCATGGCGTTTCACTTTCGAACCTGTCGGCCGATACATTTGCTCAGCGCAGCGTCCGCATCATCGCTCGCCGGCGGCATGGCCGGCGCGAATTTCTCCGCGCCGGCGTTTGGTTTCGTTACCGGCCCGACCCGCTGATGCGCGGCAGGACCTGAAACTGATGGAACGGCGGCGGAGAGGGCAGAGTCCACTCCAGCGTCGTCGCCCCGACGCCCCAGGGATTGGCGCCGGCCAGCCGCTTCTTCATGAAGGCGTCGATGATCACGTAGAACCAGACGATCAGCGAGAGCGTGACGAAGATCATGCCGAAGGACGACACCATGTTCCACAGCGCGTAAGCGTCGGGATAGTCGATGTAGCGGCGCGGCATCCCGCCCAGGCCGAGGAAGTGCTGCGGGAAGAAGACGATGTTGACGCCAATGAACAGCAGCCAGAAGTTCGCCTTGGCCAAAGTCTCCGAATACATGTAGCCGCTCATCTTGGGGAACCAGTAATAGAATCCCGCATAGAGCGCGAAGACCGCGCCGAGCGACAGCGTGTAATGGAAGTGGGCGACGACGTAGTAGCCCTCATGGAACTGCTTGTCGGCGCTGGCGTTGGCGAGCACGACGCCGGTGATGCCGCCCATCGTGAACACGAAAATGAAGCCGATCGCCCAGACCATTGGCGCGCGGAACGAGATCGAACCGCCCCACATCGTCGCGATCCAGGAGAAAATCTTGATGCCGGTCGGCACCGCGATCACCATCGTCGCCAACGTGAAGTAGCGCTGGGCGTTGAGCGACATGCCGACCGTATACATGTGGTGCGCCCACACGATGCTGCCGAGCACGCCGATCGAAACCATCGCATAGGCCATGCCGAGATAGCCGAACACCGGCTTCTTCGAGAAGGTCGACACCACCTGGCTGATGATGCCGAAGCCCGGAAGAATAACGATGTAAACTTCCGGATGGCCGAAGAACCACAGCAGGTGCTGGAACAGCAGCGGATCGCCGCCGCCCGCCGGGTCATAGAACATCGTGCCGAAATTGCGGTCGGTGAGCAGCATCGTCACGCAGCCGGCGAGCACCGGCAGCACGAGCAGCAGCAGAAAGGCCGTCACCAGCATCGACCATACGAACAGCGGCATCTTGTGCAGCGTCATGCCGGGGGCGCGCATGTTGAAGATCGTGGTGATGAAGTTGATCGCGCCGAGGATCGACGACGCGCCGGCGAGATGCAGCGCCAGAATCACGAAATCCATCGCCGGGCCGGGCGTGCCGGTGTTCGACGACAGCGGCGGATAGAACGTCCACCCGCCGCCGAAGCCCTTCATGCCCGGCGCGCCCTCGACGAACATCGAAATGACGGCGAGAACGAGCGCAGCGACGAGGAGCCAGAACGAGATGTTGTTGAGGCGCGGAAACGCCATGTCAGGCGCGCCGATCATGATCGGCACGAACCAATTGCCGAAGCCGCCGATGAGAATGGGCATGGCCATGAAGAAGATCATGAGCACGCCATGCACCGTGATGAACACGTTGTAGAGATTCTTGCCGGCGTCCAGCGCCATCGACGGATCGGCGCCGTGCAGGACTTCAGCCAGCCCCGGAAAAATCTGTATGCCCGGATAGGCGAGTTCGAGCCTCATGGCGAGCGACAGCAGGAAGCCGACGACGCCGCCGATCGAACCGAGAATGATGTATAGCGTGCCGATGTCCTTGTGATTGGTGGAGAAGAGGAAGCGGCGCAAACCCCTCGGATGATCATGCGCTCCAACCGTCGTCGAACTCGCCATCGTCATGTTCCTTAGAAAGACTTGTGTATTCCGTTGCGTCCCGTTTCGGCGCCCGTTCAGCGGCTATCGGCGGCGATCCGCACCCGCGCGCCGGCGCCGGCGAACTTCTGCTTCGATTGGGCGAGCCACTCGTTGTATTTCTCGCGGCTGACCGCGCGGATCACGATCGGCATAAAGGCGTGGTCCTTGCCGCAGATGAAGAAGCACTGGCCGTAATAGACGCCTTCCTTCTCGACCTTGAACCATGTCTGGTTCAAACGGCCGGGGATCGCGTCCATGCGAACGCCGAACGACGGAACGCCAAACGCGTGGATGACGTCGTTCGACGTGATATGGACGGCGATGACTTCATTGACCGGCACCAGGGCTTCATTGTCGACCGCCAGCAGACGAAGCTCGCCGGGCTGGAGTTCGGATTCTGGCTTCATCATTTGATCGAAGCCGAAGCCGCCGCCCTGGTCCTCCGGATATTTATACGACCAATACCACTGGTTTCCCGTCACTTTGATCGTGACCGACGCCTCCGGCACCTCGACCTGCTGCGCCAGCAGCCGCAACGACGGGACGGAGATGAACAGCAGGATAAGGACTGGAATCAGGGTCCAGATAATTTCGAGCGGCGTATTATGCGTCAGTTTCGAGGGAATGGGGTTCGCCTGCTCATTGAAGCGATAGCAGACATAGATCAGCAGACCCAGAACGAAGAGCGCGATGAACGAAATGATCGGCATCAGCACCATATTATATAGCTGCTGAGTCCCCAGGCCGACCGGGGTGACCATGTTTGGAAGGCCGAGGCCGCCCGGGACGGGCTGACCTTCAGCCTGCGCGAGAGCGACGCCGGCGCACAAAATCGCGGGAATCGCCGCTGCGGCCGCCCATGCGCCGCGCGTCAGCATCTGTCGATTGACGTTAAACATCAAAGCTGCCTTCTTTCGAACCCTTCGCCTGCCAGTCATTGTTCTTCTTGTGATTTCCGCGCGCAGCCTGCCCAAAGCCCGCCCCGCTCGGTAGTCGGCCGGTTCAATCACAAACCGCCGTTCGGCGCAATTGTTTGCAACGCCACATTCTGCAGACAAATCGTCGCGCCAAAGCCTTTGCCAAACAATGCGGCGTGCGCGTCTGTGACCTTGACAGTTGAAGTCCATTTGATAGGCAACGGCAGGTCGTGTCGGAGGCGCGCGGCGACCGGCCGCTTTTCCTGTGACGCTGAATTGGAACGGGCGCGGCGCCGTCTTCCAGGAGATAGAATGAAGCCATCGCGCGTTGCAAAACTTGGGCCCCTGATGCGACATCGGGTCGCGGCGGCCGGAGCGGCGATTTTGTGCGGCCTCGCCGCAGGCTCGAACCTTGCGCAGGCCGCCGCGGTCAGAGCCAAATTCGGCGACTGGGAAATGCGCTGTGAAACGCCGGCGGGAGCCGCCGCCGAGCAATGCGCGCTGGTGCAAAGGCTCATCGCCGAGGACAACGCCGACATTTTTCTCGTCGTCCAGGTGCTGAAGACGAGCGACGGCAAGAGCCGATTGCTGCGCGTGATCGCGCCGCTCGGCGTGCTTCTGCCCAACGGGCTCGGATTGAAGATCGATCAGACCGACATCGGGCGCGCCGGCTTCGTCAAATGCCTGCCGTCGGGCTGCGTCGCCGACGTGACGATGGACGACAAGCTGATCGATCAGTTGAAGAGCGGCAAGCTCGCCACTTTCATCATTCATCAGGTTCCGGAAGAAGGCATCGGCCTGCCGCTGACTCTGCAGGGATTCAAGGATGGATTCGCAAAGCTGCCGTAACATTTTCGCCTATGGCCCGACGGGCAAGTCCATGACGTCTGGGCGGCCCAAGCGCCTCGCCATCGCGCTTGCGGCGTCGATTGCGCTGACGCCCGCGGCTGTCGCGGCTTTAGAACTGCCCAAGCTCCGCGTGCCGGGCATTTTCGGCGGCGAACAGAAAGAAGGCGAACCGCCGCCCGCCGGGGCGACGCCCGACTGTCCCGAAGTGTTCATCGAAAGCGGCGCGGCCATGGTGCGTTCGCCGCCCGACGCCGACGCCGCCAATGTGCGCTACCAGCTTTCGCTCGGCGAAACCGCGCGCCAATGCATTATCGACGGCGACCATCTGACGATCAAAGTGGGAATCGAAGGTTCAGCCGTGCTCGGAGCGGCGGGCCAGCCCGGCGTCTTTGGCGCCAATCTGCGGGTGGCGATTCGGCGTCAGAAGGACGATACGCTCGTCGCCTCGAAAATCTATCGCATCAGCGCGTCGATCGCCAAAGGGGGAACCCGCAGCGAATTCCAGGTGATCGCCGATCCGTTCACCGTGCCGGTGATGAGCCCGCGCGCGCAGGACGATTACGAAATCCTCGTCGGCTTCACCCAGGGCGCCGACAAGCCCGCCGTCGAGAAAAAGCGCCGCGGCGGATAGGGCGCCGCGGCCGATCAGTGAGCGAGCGACTTCAATTCCTTGATGCCGTCGGCGACAAAATCCTTGCCGGCGGCCGCGCCGCTCGAGAGCGCGCGCTCGGCGATCTTGACCGCGGCGTCGGCCGCGGCGGCGCGCACTTCGGCCGAAGCCTGCGCCTCCGCCTGAGCGATTTTCTGCTCGACCTGCTTGACGCTGCGCGCCATGAATTCATCGAGCCGGCGACGGCCTTCGGCGGCGACCATCTCCGCCTCCTCCTTCGCCTGCGCGACGATGGCCTTGGCCTCGGCTTCCGCCTCCGCGCGCTTCTGCTCGAAGGAGGCGAGCAGCGCCTCGGCTTCATGACGCAGACGTTCGGCCTCGGCGAGTTCGCCCTTGATGCGGTTGATGCGCGCGTCGAGGAGCGCCGTGAATTTCGAATGCGCGCCGACCCACAGCATCACGAGAACGAAGATCGTAAAGCCGACCGCGACGTAGAATTCCGCGTCGAAATGCATTGATCGTCTCCTCAGTGCGACGACGTCGCGCCATCCTTGGCGAGCGCGGCCTGGTCGATTTTGGCGCCGGTGAGCTTCTCGACGATGGCGGCGGCGGCGTCGACGGCGATCTGCTCGACATTGCCGAGCGCCGTCGTCTTGGCGCTCGCGATGCGCTCGTCGGCGGCGCGGATTTTCTCGCCCGCTTGCGATTCGGCGATCGTGCGCTGGCTTGCGGTCTCCGCCGCGATTCGGTTCTGCGCGTCGCGGCCGATGGCTTGCGCCTCCTCGCGGCGGCGGCGAAGATTCTCGTCATTCGCCGCGGCGGCGGCTTGCGCCTTCGACTGCATCTCGCGCGCCGCGCCGAGATCGGCGGCGATTTTTGCGCCGCGGTTTTCGATGATGCCGCCGACGCGCGGCAGCGCGATGCGCGACATCAGCACGTAGAGCAGTCCGAAAATGATGACGAGCCAGAAAATCTGCGGCGCGAAATTTTCCGTCTGGAAGGGCGGAAAGGCGCCCTCGTGATGCGCCTCGCCGGCGCCGACGGACTCATGCGTCGTTTGCTCGCCCTCGGCGGCGAAAGCGGAAGAAAAGATCGCCATGGACATGATCCAAGTCTCGGAACTAGGCCGCGCGATCCTGGCGCGGCGCATAAGCGCTGGAAAACGAGCGTCCGGCCGCAAGGCCGGACGCGAAACGTCACTGCTTCAGGAAGAGCAGGATTGCGATCAGAAAGGCGAAGATGCCCAGACCTTCGGCAAGCGCCGCGCCGATGATGGCGTTGGTGAACTGGGAGGCGGCCGCCGACGGATTGCGCAGCGCGCCGTTGACGAAATTGCCGAAGATGATGCCGACGCCGATCGCCGCGGCGCCGGTGCCGATCGCCGCCAGTCCGGCGCCGACGAGTTGCATTTCTGACATATCCTACTCCTGCTGAATGGGGCGACGTTTATTGTTCGATTTTTATCAGTGGCCCGGGTGAATTGCGTCGTTCAGATAGACGCATGTGAGAACGCTGAAGACGAAGGCCTGCAGACAGGCGACGAGCAGTTCGAGCGCATAGAGCGCGACGATGGCGAGAAGCGGGATCGGCGCAAGCGCCGCCCAGACGCCGGCGCCGAGCAGCATCACCACGAAGCCGCCGAACACCGCCAGCGTGATGTGGCCGGCGAGAATATTGGCGAAGAGACGGACGGAGAGCGACACCGGCCGCGACAGGAAGGAGATGATCTCGATCGGCACCAGCACGACGAGCACGGGCAGCGGCACGCCATGCGGCACGAACAGGTTGAGAAAGCCGAAGCCGTGGCGATAGAGGCCGTAAAGAACCACGAGCGAGATCACCACCACCGCGAAGGCGAAGGTGACGACGATCTGGCTGGTCACCGAATAGGTATAGGGAATGAGCCCGATCAGATTGGCGATGAGGATGAAGGAGAACAGCGTGAAGACGAAGGGGAAGAACTTCATCCCTTCCGTACCGGCGGTCTGGCGCACCATGCCGGCGACGAATTCATAAAGCATCTCGGCCATCGCCTGCACGCGGCCCGGCACGATCGCCTTCTTCGAGGTCGCCAGAATCATCAGCGCGACGACGCCGAGCGCGGCGAGCAGCATAAACAGAGAGGCGTTGGTGAAGGACGTCTCGACGCCGTTGATTTCGAAAGGCCACAGCCGATGCAGTTCGAATTGCTCGATCGGGTTGGGCTTTTCGGCTGCTTCTTCCGGATTCATCGTTCTTTCCGGGCGTCGCCGCCCGGCCCCGCTTCAAGCGCTGCGACGCGCCGTCATGTTCCTTCGTCTTCGCCCGGCGCTTTCGGCTTCGCCACGCGATAGACGTTCCAAAATCCCGCCGCGACGCCCAGTCCCAGCATCACGATCAGGAGCCACGGCGCCGTGCCAAGCCACTTGTCCGCCTGCCAGCCGATCAGCGCGCTGACCAACACCGCCCCGACGAATTCGGAGAAGGCGTTGAGCCCCACGCGCATCGCGCGCGTAAACCCCTTGCGCTCCGTCCGCGGCGCGACTTCGGCGGCCTTCTCTTCGTCGACCTTGCGCAAGGCCGCGTTGAGCTTTTCGAGCCGCGCGTTGAGCGCCGCGCGCTCCGCGTCTTCCTCGTCCTCGTCGCTCATCGGCGTTTTCGCCTCGCCTATCGCGCCACGCGCAAAATTTAACGATGGCGCGTCGCCGCGCGACGGGAAAGTCGAACCGTTCGGGAGACGGCAAGAAACTCTCAGCCTTGCGGCCAATCCTTTCGAGCCGGGCGCAACATATTTGCGGGCTTTCATTTAGTCAAGGCGAGGCTTTCCAGCGTAACTTATTGTATTTATTTTACATTTGTTAGCATACGGCCATCTGCTGCCGGATCAGGCGCCGCGACGCGTCAAATTGCCGGCGCTGGCGGGTGCGGAACTGTGACAGGGTCAAAATTGTTACGCTTTTATGACGCTAACTCTGAGAACCTTGGGGCCGCTGTTCGCCTTCCTGCTCCTGCTGCTCGCGCCGAGCCTCGCCATCGCCGGCGGCGCGCTGTCGTTTCATTTGCGCTTCGAGGCGCTGCTCGTCGTTTCCCTGCTTTGCGTCGCCGCCTGCGTGCTCGGCGGCTATTCCTTCGCCGAACTCGGCCTCGGGGCGCCGAGAGGCGCGCGCGCCTGGCTGATCTGCGGCGCGATGACCTGCCTTCTGCTGGCGGCGATCGTCGTCGAGGCGCAGTTTCTGGCGCATCCGCATGCGCCGCCGAACTGGATCGCCTTCGCGCCCTTCTATGTGCTGGTGTCGAGCCCCTGCCAGGAAATCGTCTGCCGGTCGATCCCCAAGCTGATCGCCGATCGGCTGCAGATGAGCGGACGCCATTACGTGCTGTTTTCGTCGGCGGTGTTTTCGCTGATGCATGGCGCTTATGGCGATCCGGTTCTGCTCGCCAACACTTTTCTCGCCGGCATCGCGTGGAGCACCGCCTATCTTTTCACGCGCAACGTCTGGCCGCTGACCGCCTCTCACGCCGCCGTCGGCTCCTTCGCCTTCTGGATCGGACTCGCCTGATCGCGACGCGGCCCGGCGCGGAGAGCCGCGCGCAGCAGCAGCCACAGCACGCAGGCGTTGAGCAAATGCCAGACAAAATGCGCGCCGAGCGGAAACATGGGACAGACCGCGCGGTCGATCGTTCGAAAGACCAGCGAAACTGCGAAAAGCAGCGCTGCGGCGGCAAGCGCGCGCGCCGTCTCGCGTTGTCCGCGTGACCAAAGCAGCGCGGCGAAGATCGATAAGGCGCCGAGCGCCGGCAGATAGCCGACCGACCCGTTCAGCGCTTCGATCGTCCCCGCGAAAGATGAGAAGGCGGCGAAGGCGAGGGTGATCGCCGCCGCCAGCGCTATCGGCAGGCGAAAGTAGCGGCGCAGCGCGAGCAGGAAATATCCATAGATGAAAATCGCAATCGGGATCACGTCGAGCAGCATGGCGCCGCGCGTCGCGACTGTATGGAAGATGAAGCTGCCGACGCCGACCGACGCCGTGACGATGATGATCGCAAGCGCGGGATAATCCGCCCCGCCCCGCCTGCGCCAAAGCAGAAAGCCCGCCGCGGCGGCGATAATGAAAGCGAAATTGCTTACCGCATTCGCCGGCTCCGCCCAGAAGGCCGGGCTCTGCCGCTCGCAATAGTCGATTACCGGCGCGCGCCAATCCATCAGCGAGTTCTTGCCGTTTAATTGCTACGCCGCGACGACGGCGCGCCTACGGCAGTCGCTCAAGCGGATCGGCGAATTCAACGCCGAGCGCGGCAAAATGCCTGCCGTTTCGAGTCAGCACCATTGCCGAGTGCGCTTTCGCCGTCGCGGCGATCAAAACATCCGCAAGTCCGGGGTGCTCGCCAGTGGCGATCGCAGCGTCCGACATAGCGCCAGCGACACGCGCGATATCCACGTCGACGACCAGAACGCGATCGCCGAAATCATCCAGAATCGCGTTCAACCAGTTTGTGAGTCGCTCACCCCGCGCCGCTCCGCCGGCACGCATGAGCTTGTTTATTCCCTGCTCAATTTCGAGAATGGTAATGGCGGATAGCAACAGACTGTCTTGGCGGCTTTCGATCCATTTCGCGAAGTCCCCGCTCAGCCGCGGCCGCTCAGGCGCGAGCAAGGAAATGACCGACGTATCCAACAAATAATTCGGGATCACAGATCGACGTCGCGCGGCGGTGAAGGGTTGCGCTCAAAATCCACGCCGCCGGGAAACGACAGGAGATGCTCGGCGAAGCTTCGCGCAGTCGGCGGATAGAGTTTTCGCGCCGCTTCGATGGGCGTCAGCACCGCGACGGCGACGCCGTGGCGCGTAATTGTCGTAGGCCGCCCCTGCGCCGCGTCTTCGACGAGCGCAGAGAGAGTCGCTTTCGCATCTCTGAGCTTTACGGTTTTCATTCATGCCATCTCGTGACTACATGTAGTCACGTACAGGTTTCATCGGCTTCCGTCAACGCGCAGGCGGCGCTTTTCGATTCGATCGCCACCAGCGACGATCTCCACCCTCCCCCTCAAGGCTACGGCATGCACACATCTTCTCTCCGGCACGTTGGCGCGTCCCCTTCTCCCGCTTGCGGGAGAAGGTGGCCCCACGAAGTGGGGTCGGATGAGGGCTTTTCCTCTGCCGACAGAGCGAGGGACTTCGCGCAAATCGCCAAAGAATCGCGCCGGGACGCCGGCCCTCATCCGACCCTCGCTCACGCGAGGGCCACCTTCTCCCACTTCGTGGGAGAAGGAAACGCGCTCAATCGTTCCAGCTCACCGAGGAAAGATGTGTGACTCCCTTAGCGCCTCAAGGGGAGGGTGATTGCGCCTTCTCTCCCGGCAGCGGCGTCGACTCGCCCAGCGTATCGCGCAAATACAGCTTGATTACCGCGACATAGATGACGACCGTCAGCGGCGCGGCGAAAATTGTCGCGCCGAGTCCGAACAGCGTTCCAAACAGCGCGATCGAAATCAGCATCAGCGCCGGCGGCACCCGCACCAATTGCCGCTGAATGAGCGGCATGATCATGTTGCCGTCGAGCTGATGAATGGCGAGATAGGCGAGGATGGTCCAGAGCATCGCATAGGGTCCGATCGTCGCCGCCACCGCGACGGACGGAAAGATCGCCAGAATCGGCCCGATATAGGGGATGAATTCCGAAAGCCCCGATATGGCGCCGAGCGCGAAGGGCGACGGCAGGCCGATCAGCCACACCGCCACGCCCGACATGACGCCCACCGTGATCATTTCGATCATCTGGCCGAGCAGCCAGCGGCGCAGCGCGGTGGCGACATGGCCAAGCGTTTCGCGCGCTCTATGACGCCAGCGCGGCGCGAACAGCAGCGTGAAGCCTTCGCTGTAGAGCTTAGGTTCGCTCGCCAGAAACACGCCGGCGAAAAAGGCGACGAGACCGCCCAGCACCGCCTCGATGCTGACGGTGAAGGACCGTCCGAGCAGGCTCGAGAGCGAAACATTTTCGCTGAAGGATTTCGGCAGATAGTCGGAAAGTCCCGCTCGGCTGATCGCCAGCGAAATGGAATCCGCCGCTTCCTCGGCGCTGCGCAATACGTCGTGAAACTCCGACGCCATGGTGCTGCCGAAGAGATAGAAGGTTCCGCCGATGACCGAGGCGATCAGCAGGCCCGAAAGCGCGAGCGCCAGGCCGCGCGGCAGGCGGAGCTTCAGGAACGGCGTCGCGACGAGATGCATCAGCGTCGCGACGAGCACAGCGCCTGTCGCAAGGACGATGACATTGAACAACAGCCAGACGAGAAACGGCAGGAGCGCGAGCGCGATGAAAATCGCCGAACGCAGAACGAATTCGCTTCTGGTCATTTGAGCTTCGCCCGATCCTGCCGCCAACGCGCCCGGCGAGGGCAAGCGTCCGCGTCTGCAACATTTAGGGCGGTCGACTCAAAACGCTAAGGTCAAGATCTGTCCCAAAGCTCGCTTCCCAGAGCGAAAGCGTTACGCCGAATACCGGAAACGTTGTGCCGCCCTCAACAACGCAGTGCATCCAGAAAAGTACTCAGCTGTCTGGCATCAGTTGCAACTCCAACCTGCGATCTATGCGTTCGACGCTCAACACTTTGACTTTCACCCTATTTTTGAGGGCTAGTTCTGTCCTGCTCGGAAAATCCGGTGGCAACTTGGAGGAATGGATTAAGCCTGTTAAGCCCCCTGATAATTCCACAAACAATCCGAATGGCTCAGAATTCACGATTGTGCCTACATGAATCGATCCGACAGGGAATTTTCGATTTGCCCCAACCCAAGCCGGCTGGGTATTGGCAAGTTCAAACTTCCCAATATTTGACCTAGCAGCCGATAAATCAGTCAAAATGGCTAAGTCATTGTCACTGTGCACGGCTTCATAAGCCGCAACTTCTTTCGTTCGACGAGCTTCCAGTTGCTCCAACAAATCGTCCGCGTTTTCTAACGTAACGCTTGGCAAATAATGCTTTCGTGGATCGGTTATGCGGACGGCTATTTGTCGAGCTACGGACTCGTCATCGAACCAGCTGTCTTCTGACACCGCAGCCAGATAATACTGCTCGCAATATATCTCCAAGTGTACGTGGCCAGCAGGAGCTATAGAAACGAGGTCACTATCTGTAATGTCCTGCTGACGAAAATCCTCACATACGATACAGAAAGCGCGCACGAGATATTCAAGCTCACGTCTGAGCGGACTTTCCTCAATCCCAAAACGGGCCGCATCGTGTCTCAATGCTTCAACGCGTATATATCCTTTAAAGGAACCACTTTGAGGTGAACGCCAGACTTTGGCTAAGAGTTTCAATATAATTAAACGTACAAAAAAATTCGGCCGCCGATCATGCTCATCCGCCCCAAAGAGGTTCTTCAAATATGAAGCATCACTATTATAGTATCTCTGATTTACTCTGAGTAATACATTTGTAACAAGGCTTCTAGGCAATACGTGCTGCCCCTCACTAAGTCGAATCTTGGTAATCTCTTCTGCGCCGATGTGCCCACTTGTGCAAAACTCTAGGAATATCTCAAGAGCTCGCCTCATATTGCGTCCGGACAAGCCAACAATCAAACGCCGAACGTGCAAATCATGCTCAAAAATAGAGCGTAGAATAGAAGATAGATAATATCCTTGGTCAGAAGCCGGATATTCTACTCGGACGCCGTTCGATAGGTTGTAACTGAGCGTTCGCTGGCCACTACGCGTAAGCTCACGAAGGGCGAGATTTATCCGACTAAACAATATCTTCTGAAAAAGAGGGGGCTCTATCCGGAAAACTAGGTCCTTTAGCGCAGTGTCTAACGGAGGTTCGTTCCGATGATTGTCGTATGTCTCCTCTCGCAAGGGAAGCATCACTAGCCCCCTGAACTCTCGCTGCAGCCACTGCGCAGCCTCAAACATAAGTAGCTGCTCTTCACGCAAGCGTTTATCCGAGTTATCTAACACTATTACTAGCAACCGCCCTTTTTCTGTAGAGCAGTATCTCGTTAGGTTCGTAGCGAATACATGCCTGTCTCCATTCAGTTCAGCGAGCTTGTCGGCGAGTTTTGTATCAAACAAACCCGGCGTAGATTGGTAAAGCCGACCAACTCCCTTCCTAACCCGTCTTATTCACCGAGGGCCTGATTTTGGGCTGGCGAGTGTGGTGTAAGATACTGATTTAGTGTATGGATTGGTTGCTGACGCCGATCCGTTCACGCCATC
>Ga0194126_10002514_pt1 | contig 29688 bp, 24 predicted proteins | sample TA2KigC150mmetaG_FD_148641 | JGI IMG/M metagenome (GOLD analysis project Ga0194126, IMG submission 148641) | Freshwater microbial communities from Lake Tanganyika, Tanzania - TA2015035 Kigoma Deep Cast 150m | ecosystem: Environmental > Aquatic > Freshwater > Lake | place: Tanzania: Lake... | reverse complement strand
GGCCTGGCCACGCCGCCTGTCGTCGCTGGCGATCGGCTGGCGCGCCGGCCTCGCGAGCGGCTTCGCGGCGCGCGGCGACCTACCGGAAGGCGAAGCGGATGTTCCTTACGCCGCGCCGGCTTCGGCACCGGTCGCCTCGTCGATTCGGCAGGAGGAGGCGCCGCTGACCGTCGATGAGGCGCGGCTCATGCGGGAGCTGGAGGCCGAGCGCCGCGCCATCGCCAAGAGGCGCGGCGTGGCGCCGCGAACCGTGGCTTCCGAACAGGCGCTGCGCGCCCTCGCGCGAGCGAGACCGGACAGGCTCGACGATCCGCTGTTCAGCGGGATCGAGGACGCGGCGGCCCTGCTGCGGATCATCGGCAAGGCCCGCTGAGCGGGCGAGGGTTTCGTTATGCGCCGCAACATTGTATAGGCTCCCCGTCCGCTCCCCCGCTCCGAGCTCATGTCCGCCAATACGCCGCCAAACGCCGCCGAACTGCGACCGGTCATGTTCGGACTCGGCCTTGCGATGCTGCTTTCGGCCCTCGACCAGACGATCGTGGTCACCGCCATGCCGACGATCGCGGCGGACCTCGGCGACCCTCAGGACCTTCCCTGGATCGTGACGGCCTATCTCATCGCCGCGACGGTGGTGACGCCGCTCTACGGCAAATTCGCCGATGTCTACGGACGCCGACGCGTCATTCTCGTCGGCGTCGCCACTTTCGTGATCGGCTCCGTCGCCTGCGCTCTCGCGCCGAGCATTCCGGCGCTCGCCGGGGCGCGGGTGGTCCAGGGACTGGGCGGCGGCGGCCTGATTTCGCTTGGCCAGACGATCGTCGCCGATCTCGTCTCGCCGAGGGAGCGCGGCCGATATCAATCCTATTTCGCCGTGGTGTTCATCACGTCGAGCATCGGCGGCCCCGCGATGGGCGGATTTTTTGCGCAATATTGGCATTGGTCGCTGATCTTCTGGATCAATCTGCCGCTTGGCCTTGCGGCTTTCGTCCTTGTCAACGCGCGCTTGAAGCGGCTGCCAGAGCGGCGCCATCCCCACCGCGTCGACTATCTTGGCGCCGCCTTGCTGATCGCCGCTTCCGGGATTCTCGTATTGGCGCTCGGCTGGGGCGGCGTCCGCTATCCCTGGCGATCGGCGCCGATCATCGGGCTCTTCGCCGCTTCGGCCCTCGCCTGGTCGCTCTTCGCCTGGCGCACAGCGCGCGCCGAGGAGCCGCTGATTCCCTTGCGCATCCTTGGGCTGCGGATCGTTCGCGACGCCATCCTGTCGAGCTCTTTTGGACTAGGGGGCTTTGTCGGCCTCTCGGTGGTGATGCCGATCTTTTATGAAGTCTGCGCCGGCATGAACGCCAGCGATTCCGGGCTGACGCTCATCCCGCTGATGGTCGCCACCGTCGCCGGCGCCACCTTGTCGGGTCGATTGATGGCGCATCTGAAGCATTATAAGGCGGCGCCGCTGCTGGGGCTCGGCGCTGGTTTTCTCGCCGCGCTCGGCGCGGCTTTCATGATGCAGGCGGGCGCGGGCCGCTCGCTGCTGTCGCTCAACGCCCTGCTTGCCGTCACGACCTTCGGGATCGGCGGGATGCTGCCGATCGCGACCGTTTCGGTGCAGAATGCGGTCGATTCGCGCGACCTCGGCACGGCGACGGCGTCGATGCAATTCTTCCGGCAGCTCGCGGCGGCCACGATCGTCGCGCTGTTCGCCGCGCTGGCGATTGGCGGCGGCCGCGCGCAATTGCTCGAAGATCTGAAGACCAACGCCGACGGCGCCGCTTTGCATTCCAGCTTTCGCCTGGTTTTTCTCGCGCTGGCGGTCTGTGTCGGCTTGTCCTTTGTTTTTCTGGCGCGCATGGAGGAGCGACCGCTGCGCGGCGAGCGACGCGCCTGATAGGCTCGATTTTCGACGCGCCTTTTCTATTTGCCCCCTTGGCATGGAATTTTCTAGAAAGAGCGCGCCTTCCCGCGCCGCAAGGACCCTTCCATGGCTTCTCTCGATAGTTTCAACGCCGGTCAGGCGCTCGTCGTCGGCGACCGGTCCTATCAATATTTCTCGCTCAAGGCGGCGGAGGCGAACGGGCTCAAAGGCGTCTCCCGCCTGCCCTATTCGCTCAAGGTCGTTCTCGAAAATTTGCTGCGCAACGAAGACGGCCGTTCGGTCACTAAGGAGTCGATCGAAGACTTCGCCAAATGGCTCGACGAAAAAGGCAAGACCGAGCGCGAAATCGCCTTCAGGCCGGCGCGCGTGCTGATGCAGGACTTTACCGGCGTGCCGGCGGTCGTCGATCTTGCGGCGATGCGCGACGCCGTGGTCGCGCTCGGCGGGACCGCGCAGAAGATCAACCCGCTGGTGCCCGTCGATCTCGTCATCGACCATTCGGTGATCGTCGACAGTTTTGGCACGCCGAAGGCGTTCGCCCGCAACGTCGAGCTCGAATATGAGCGCAACGGCGAGCGTTATCGCTTCCTGAAATGGGGCCAGTCGGCCTTCGACAATTTCCGCGTCGTGCCGCCCGGCACCGGCATCTGCCATCAGGTCAATCTCGAATATCTCGGTCAGACCGTCTGGACGCGCGCTGAGCGCATTGACGGCGAGACGGTCGAATTCGCTTATCCCGACACGCTGGTCGGCACCGATTCGCATACGACCATGATCAACGGCCTCGCCGTGCTCGGCTGGGGCGTCGGCGGCATCGAGGCCGAAGCCGCAATGCTCGGCCAACCGCTGTCGATGCTGGCTCCTGAGGTAATCGGCTTCAAGCTCGTCGGCGCGCCCAAGGAAGGCGTGACGGCGACGGACATTGTCCTGACCGTCACCCAGATGCTGCGCAAAAAAGGCGTGGTCGGAAAATTCGTCGAGTTCTTCGGCGACGGCCTCGATCATATGAGCCTCGCCGATCGCGCGACGATCGCCAATATGGCGCCCGAATATGGCGCAACCTGCGGCTTCTTCCCGATCGACCGCGAGACGCTCGCCTATCTGCGAATGTCGGGGCGCGCCGAGGACCGTATCGAGTTGATCGAAGCCTATGCCCGCGCGCAAGGCATGATGCGCGAGCCCGGGGCGCCCGATCCGGAATTCACCGACACGCTGACCCTCGACCTGGCGGAGGTGACGCCCTCTCTCGCCGGTCCGAAGCGCCCGGAGAGCCGCGCGTCGCTTTCGGACGTAGGCTCTGCCTTTCTCGGCGCGCTGGCGACCGAGTATAAGAAGGAAGACGGGCTCGGGCAGCGCTACGGCGTCGAGGGCGAAGATTTCGACCTCGGCCACGGCGACGTCGTCATCGCCGCCATCACCTCCTGCACCAACACCTCCAATCCGAGCGTGCTGATCGGCGCCGGACTGCTGGCGCGCAACGCCATCGCCCGCGGCCTAAAGACGAAGCCCTGGGTGAAGACCTCGCTCGCGCCGGGCAGCCAGGTCGTCGCGCAATATCTCGCGAAGTCGGGGCTGCAGACATCGCTCGACGATCTCGGCTTCAATCTCGTCGGCTTCGGCTGCACGACCTGCATCGGCAATTCAGGGCCGTTGCCGCCGGCGATCTCGAAGACGATCAATGCGCATGATCTCGTGGCGGCGTCGGTGCTGTCGGGAAATCGCAATTTCGAAGGGCGCGTCAATCCGGACGTACAGGCGAATTACCTCGCCTCGCCGCCGCTGGTCGTCGCTTACGCGCTCGCCGGCACGATGGCGATCGATCTGACGAAAGAGCCTCTCGGAGCTGACAGCGACGGCGCGCCGGTCTATCTGCGCGACATCTGGCCGGCGAACGCCGAGATCGCGAGCTTCGTCCGCGATCAGGTGACGCGCGATCTGTTTCGCGAAACCTACGCCAACGTCTTTTCGGGCGACCAACACTGGCGCGCGGTCGAGGCGCCAAGCGGCGAAACATACGGCTGGGACGATGAGTCCACCTATGTGCGCGACCCGCCCTATTTCGTTGGACTGAAACATGAGCCCAAGCCGGTCGAAGACATCGTCGGCGCGCGCATACTGGCGCTCTTTGGCGACAAGATCACCACCGATCACATCTCGCCGGCAGGCTCGATAAAGGCGGCGTCGCCGGCCGGCAGATGGCTGATCGAGCACGGCGTGCTGCCCGCCGATTTCAATCAATACGGCACGCGGCGCGGCAACCACGAAGTGATGATGCGCGGCACCTTCGCCAACATCCGCATCAAGAACCACATGATGAAGGGCGCCGACGGCGTCGTGCCGGAGGGTGGCCTCACCAAATACTATCCCGGCGCCGAGACGCTTTCGATCTACGACGCGGCGATGCGCTACCAGAAGGACGGCGCGCCGCTCGTCGTCTTCGCAGGCGCGGAATATGGCAACGGTTCGTCGCGCGACTGGGCGGCGAAGGGCACGGCGCTCCTGGGCGTGCGCGCCGTGATCGCGCAGAGCTTCGAGCGCATCCATCGCTCCAATCTCGTCGGCATGGGCGTGCTGCCGCTGACCTTCGAAGCTGGAACGAGCTGGGCGACGCTTGGCCTAACCGGTGAAGAAACCGTCGCTATTCGGGGTCTCGAAGCAGGATTGACCCCGCGCCAGACGCTCGTCGCCGAGATCGCTTTTGCAGACGGCAAGACGATCTCGACGCCGCTGCTGCTGCGCATCGATACGCTCGACGAACTGGAATACTTCAAAAACGGCGGTATTCTCCCCTACGTCCTGCGACAACTTGCCTCGTAAAAGGCGCGCCCGGCGGCCTGAGCCTGTTGACGCGCAAAATTTCCTGCGACATCTTCGTGACGCTAGAGCGTGGGAACTCCCATTCGGCCGTTGATGTGGCGGGGTGCGTAGAGGCGGGGCGCAACAAGCAAAAAAAGCAAACGAAGACGGAGGAAACCTCAGGATGAAGACGTTCACCATAGCCATTGCCTTTGCTCTGTTCGCGACGATGACCGCGCCGGCTTTCGCCGACTGCGACACGCGCAAGGAAGACGAGCAGGCGCTCTGCGCGGGCAAGTGCGAAGACGCGTATGTCCGCCACAAGCAGGACATGATGGCCGACCACGCCAAGCTGAAGGCGGATCGCAAGGCCTGCGACGCGGCGTGCGGCTGCCCGCAGAATTCCAAGGATCTCTGAGACAATTCGCCATCTTCTGGCGTCGAGGGCGCGCGACAAGCGCGCCCTTACTTTTTGGGCGTTGCGCCGTCTTGACGCGGAAAGAGGCGCCTGCCCGCCAATTCCAAGCGGATTCAGCAAGACCCGCGACACCGGGCCGGCTTCGCCCTTCGCATTCAATCGCCTCCCGACGTCGCCTGAGTGACGCGCGATTGACACAGGCCATTTCTTCCCCCATCGTTCGCCCGCATTGCGCGCATGAGGGGGCCGTTACTGGATCGGCGGGAGGGTTCTACGCCTGCGCAAGCAAAAAACCCCAAAATCGGAAGACGAGGAAACGCAGTGATGAACAAATTCGCCATTGTTACGGCGGCGGCGCTTTTTGCCGGCATGATGACCCCGGCTTTCGCGGATTGCGATACCCGCAACGCCGACGAGGACAAGCAGGCGGCGGCGGCCGAAAAGTGCGAAGACACCTTCCTCCGCCGCCAGAACGACAACGGCGTGCAGGACAAGAGGGGCGAGGTCTATGACGCTTTCTATGCCTGTAACGCCAAGGCTGGCTGCTCGGAGAATGACAAGCGCCATCCCAAGCAGTAATTGCGGGGGTTCCTCTTTCTCGAAGAAGAGGTAATCTGCAAAAGTCAGGGGCGCGCAGCATCTGCGCGCCCATAGCTTTTTTTGTGACGCAATTTATTGCGCGTAGACGTTGCCGTCCGGACCCTTCCAGCCTTTCGGGTCTGCGTAGAAGCGGTATTCTTCGTCAAACGTCACCGTCGCGCCGGGCGCCACATATTGCTTGCCGGTGGGGTCGACGCTGCGCGGCGACGTCACATAATGTTTCCCTGACGAGCAGCCCTCCGGAAAGGCTCCCGCATCGTCCGGCTTGCATTCGAGATTGGCGCCTTCCGGAAATTCGACGCGCGCGTTGAAGAAAATCTCGAAGCCTTTCTCGCCAGTCGCGTGCATTTCGAGGCGCTCGCTCATCGTCTGTTTGAACTCGAGGATTTTGCCGGGCTTATCAAAGCGCAGCTTGAGCAAATTTTCGAAAATCTGCCGCGCCTGCGCCTCGGTCGGATCGCAGCCGCCGAATATGCAAAAGGCGTTGGCCGGGCTGACCGAAAGCGACGCCAGCGCCGCTGCGACGACAAGCGTGATGAAAGCGCCTCGCATATTTTCTCTCCCTGGGTTTCTTACGAATTCGCCGCATCGACGTGCGCGCCCTTATAGCATCTTGCCGCGCCGGCGACGCGCATCCATTCCTAACGCCCCTCAGGCGTCAGCGGGTTGCTCCAGAGATCCTTGACCTGCTCGAAATGCAGCGCGGGATCATAGCCCTCGCCGGTAAGGCCGAGCCAGTCCGAGGACAGCCGTCCCAGAGAAGAAAGCACGGCGTAGGAGGCGACGACGCGGTCGCGCTGCGCAACGAGGAGCCCAAGGCGCGCGTTGAGCAGCTCCTGCTGCGCGTTCAGGATTTCAAGCGTCGTTCGCTGGCCGGCCTTGGCTTCCTCCCGCACGCCATAGAGCGCACGCTCGGCGGCGGCGATCTGGGTTTGCGCTGAGACGATCTGGATTTTGGCCGCCTGCAACGCGCCCCAATAGGCGCGAACCAGCGAAAGAACTTCGGCGCGGGCCACGTCGGCGTTGAACCGGCGCTGACCGGCCGTCTCCTTGGCCTGGCGAACGCGGGAGGAAGTCAGGCCGCCCTCATAGATCGGCACGTTGAGATGGCCGAGGATTTTGGCGCCGACGTTGCGGTTGCCAATGCCCGCAAGATCGGTTTGCGTAAAAATATCGCCGACGATCGAGAATTTCGGCATGAATTCCGCTTCGAGCGCCTTGATGTCGAGATCGGCGGCGTCGGCGTCATGCAGGGCGGCGAGAATGAAGGGGTGTTCGGTCTGGGCGATCCGCTCCGCTTCCTCGCGCGACTTTGGCAGCAGGCGATCGACCGGCGCGCCGGGGGCGAGCGTCGTCGGCTCGACGCCGACGATCTTGCGATAGACGCCCATGCTCGCATCTAACGCCGCGCGCGCCGCGCCGGCCATCGAATTTCCGCCCGCCAGCCGCGCCTCGGCCTGCGCAACGTCGGTCGGGGTGATCTGCCCATATTGATAGCGCTCGCGCGTCTGTCGCAATTGCTCCTTCAGGACGGCGACATTGCTTTCCTGAAGTTTGAGCGACGCGGTGTCGCGCAGCACGTCCATATAGGCGGTGACGGCGTCGAACAAAATACGCTGCTCGGTCAGGCGCAGCCGCTCGCGGCCGGCGAAGACGCCCGATTCCGCCGCCAGCGTTTCGTTTTGCGTCCTAAACCCGTCGAAGATCGGCTGTTCAACGGTCAGATGGGCGGAGCGCGGAATGCTGCCGCCGTTCTGAATGTTCTTCGTGACCGACGTATTGGTCGGGTCATCGACCTCGACGTCCCGCTGCTTCGTGACCAGGCGATTGCGCTGCAGGCCGAGATAGCCGTCGCCTGTCACGCGGGGCCGCATGCCGGCCTGCGCCTGCGGCACTCTCTCGTCGATGGCGCGCAATTCCGCCCTGCCGGCGTTGAGCTGCGGATTGGCGTTATAGGCGCGGCGCATCGCGCCCATCAGGTTTTCCGCGCGCGCCGCCGGTCCCGCCGTGAGAAGGCAGATCATGACCGAGGCGACGCCGCGCAGGCTCACGGTCAGCCCTCGCTTTGTTGCAGGGAAGGCGACGACGCCGACGAACGACTGAAGAACGCGTATAAAGCGGGCAGAACGACGAGCGTGAGAAGCGTCGCGCTGATCAGTCCGCCGATGACCACCGTCGCGATCGGCTTTTGCACCTCGGCGCCGGTGCCGGTCGCGAGCGCCATCGGCAGGAAGCCGAGCGACGCGACCAGAGCCGTCATCACCACCGGCCGCAACCGCGTCATTGCGCCCTTGAAGATCGCCGGCAGCTCAGGCATGCCGTCCGCGATCAATTGCGAAATATAGGTGCGCATGACCAGGCCGTTCAGCACGGCGACGCCCGAAAGCGCTATGAAGCCGACGGCGGCCGAAACCGACATCGGCATGCCGCGCATCCACAGCGCGGCGACGCCGCCGGACAGCGCCAGCGGCACCGCGGTGAACACCAGCAGCGCGTCGCGCGCCGAGCCGAGCGCGGAATAGAGCAGGAGAAAGATCAGGAAAAAGCAGACCGGCACGACGATCGTCAGGCGTGCGCGCGCCGCCTCGAGATTTTCGAACTGGCCGCCCCAGGCGATCCAGTAGCCGGGCGGCAATTTCACTTTCGACTTGATTTTCGCCCGCGCCTCCTCGACCACCGAGGCGATGTCGCGCCCACGCACATTCGCCGAGACCACCACCCGGCGATGGCCATTCTCGCGCGAAATCTGATTCTGTCCGTCGACGATCGAAAATTTCGCCACCTGCTTGAGCAGCACGACCGGCGCCGCGCCGGCCGCCGAGGGGAGCGCGACCGGAATCGACTCCAGTGCCTGCGCATCCTCGCGCAAATTGTCCCGCAGCCGAACGACGATCGCGAAGCGGCGATCGCCCTCAAACACCACGCCGGCCCTCTGCCCGCCGATCGCGGCGCCGATCACATCCTGCACCGCCCCGACGCTTAAACCGAGGCGCGCGATCGCGGCCTTGTCGACGGCGATATCGAGGATCGGCAAGCCGACGACCTGTTCGACCTTGACGTCGCTGGCGCCTTTGACCGAATTGAGAATGCCGGCGATCTGATTGGCCGCTTTCAGCATGACGTCGAAATCGTCGCCGAACACTTTCACCGCAATGTCGCCGCGCACGCCGGCGAGCAGTTCATTGAAGCGCAGTTGGATCGGCTGCGAGAATTCATAGGCGTTGCCTGGCAGCTGCGAGAGCCGCGCCTCCATCTTTTCGATCAGCGCGGCCTTTTCGAGGTGCGGGTCGGGCCATTCCTCGCGCGGCTTCAGCATAATGAAAGTGTCGGTCAGATTCGGCGGCATCGGATCGGTTGCGATCTCGGCGGTGCCGGTCTTGGAAAAGACGTAGTCGACCTCGGGGAAGCCGCGCAGCGCGCGTTCAATGTCGAATTGCATCCCCTGCGCCTGAGTGAGCGATGCGCTCGGAATTCGATTCGCCTGCATGGCGAGATTTTTCTCGTCGAGCGTCGGAACGAATTCTTCGCCGAGCGTCAGATAGAGAAGCGCCGCAAAAACGAAGGCGCCGGCGCCCATGGCGATCGGCTTCATCGGCGCCGCCATCGCCCATTTCAAGATCGGCTCATAGGCGCGTTTGAGCGCGGCAACGACGACGTTTTCCGATTCATGCATGCGTCCCGAAAGCGCAATGGCGATCATTGCCGGAAAGAAGGTCAGCGAAAGAACGAACTCGCATGCAAGCGCCATGATGACGGTCATCGCCATCGGATGGAACATTTTCCCTTCGACCCCGGAAAACGTCAGGATCGGCACATAGACGAGAATGATGATCGCCTGTCCGTAGACCGTCGGCCGGCGCATCTCGACCGCCGAGTCGATGACCGTCGTCAGCCGCTCTTCGAGCGTCAGCGCGCGGCCCAGGGCGTTCTGGCGCTGCGACAGCCGGCGCAGGCAATTCTCGGTGACGATGATCGCGCCGTCGGCGATCAATCCGAAATCGAGCGCGCCGAGACTCATCAGATTGGCGCTGATCTTGCCGGCATACATGCCGACGCCGAGCAAAAGCATGGTCAGCGGGATGACCATCGCCGTCACCAGCGCCGCGCGGAAATTGTCGAGCATGACAAAAAGCACGAGGATGACGAGCGCGGCGCCCTCGACAAGATTAAGCGCGACCGTTTTGATTGTGGCGTTGACGAGAATTGTGCGGTTCAAGATCGTGCGCACTTCGACGCCGGGCGGCAACATGCGGCGGATTTCGTCCATCCTGGCATTGACGGCGCTCGACACTTCGCGGCTGTTGGCGCCGATCAGCATCAGCGCCGTGCCGATGACGACCTCCTCGCCATTCATGCTGGCGCTGCCCATGCGCAATTCACGCCCGACGCCCACCTCGGCGATGTCCTCGACGCGCACCGGCGTGCCATTGCGCGTCGAGACGACGACCTTGGCGATGTCGTCCATCGACTCCAGCCGGCCGGGGCTGCGCACGACCAGGCCCTCGCCATTGCGTTCGACATAGCCGGCGCCGCGGCTGATGTTGTTGCGCTCGATAATGCCGGCGAGATCGGCGAAGGACAGGCCGAGCGCGAAGATTTTGGCCGGGTCGGGCTGGACGTGATATTCCTTGACGTAGCCGCCGAGCGAGTCGACGCCAGCGACGCCGGGCACCGTGCGCAATTGCGGCCGGATGATCCAATCCTGCACGGTTCGCAGATAGGCGGTCCGTTCGAGCGGCGTATGCAGTCGCTGCCCTTCCGGCGTCAGATAATCGCCGTTGCGCTGCCAGCCCGGCTCGCCGTCCTTTGCCGGCTTTTCGCCGGTCCGCGGCGCATAGTCGACGGACCACATGTAAATTTCGGACAGGCCGGTCGCGACCGGGCCCATGTGGGATTCGACGCCGGGCGGAAATGTCTCCTTGGCGATGGCCAAGCGTTCGGCGACCTGTTGGCGCGCGAAATAAATGTCGACATTGTCGCCGAATACGGCCGTCACCTGGGCGAAGCCATTGCGCGAGAGGGAGCGGGTATATTCCAGTCCAGGTATGCCGGCGATGGCGTTCTCGACCCGATAGGTGACCTGCTTTTCGATCTCGAAGGCGGAAAGCGCAGGCGCGAAGGCGTTGATCTGCACCTGATTGTTGGTGATGTCGGGAACCGCGTCGATCGGCAGTCGCATCAGCGACCAGACGCCAAGCGGCACGGTGAGCGCCGTCAGCAAGACGACGAGCCAACGGTTTCGGACAGAGAGCGCGATGAGATTCTTGATCATCGATGACCGCCGGCGTTCAATGCGCCGCGCGCGGCGCATGGCGCGAGCGCCGGCCAGAGCGTCGAGCAAGCGAAGCCGTCGACGCGCATCATTCCTCCGGAATGCTCTGCTTGCCGAGTTCCGCCTTCAACAGAAAGACGTTGGAGACGGCGATCTCTTCGCCTGGCGTCAAGCCGGAAACGACTTCGACCGAACTGTCGTCGCCCCGCCCAAGTTCAACTTCACGCTTGGCAAAGCCGACGGCCGTACGAACGAAGACATTCGGCTTGCCGTCGATGATCATCACCGCCGAGCGCGGAACTTTAAGCTTCACCCGCGCTTGCTTGAGCGAAATTTCGGCGTCGAGGAGACTGCCAGGCCGCAGCGAGAAATCGGGATTGGGAAAGCGCGCGCGTACGTTGCCGCTGCGCGTTTCCTTCGTGATCATCGCGTTCACGTAGGTGATCTTGCCTTCGAAGACACGCCCTTCGGCGTTTTGAACCCGCACCTCCTGTCCCTCGCGCAGGAGGCCAAGGTCGGCGGCGGGCACCGCGATCTCGGCCTCGACGACCGAGAGATCCGAAATGACGTAGAGTTCCTTCGCCTGGCCTTCGCCGCCGACCGGTTGGCCGATGTTGACCAGACGCTCGATGATTCGCCCGGAGATTGGGGCGCGTATCTCCTTGCGACGAAGCTCGGCGATCGGCTGCGAGGGCAGTGCGGCGATCTCCTGCTCGCTCATGTCCAGCGCGGCGAGTTTTTGCCGCGCGAGATCGAGCTTTACTTTGGCTTCCATAAAGACCGCTTTGGCTTTCAGGAAGAGCTGCTCGGCGGTGATTTTCTTTTCGAACAGTCCCTTCTCGCGCTGAAAGAGCACATTTTGAAGATCGAAATTCGCCAGCGCGGCGAGATATTCGCTCTTCGCCTCCGCCACTTCGCGCGAGTCGATGATCGCAATGGTTTCGCCGCGCACGACATTGTCGCCGAGCCGCTTGCGCAGTTCTTCGACGACGCCCGCGACCTTCGCCGCGACCCGCGCGATCTTGTCGGGATCGGGCGTGACGGCGGCGGGGGCCGTGAGCTGACGGGAAATGTCGCCTGGGCCGACCGCCTTCACCAGGATTTTCGACGTTTCGATCTGAGCCGGGGAAAGGCGGACCTCTCCTTCAGCGGTCGCCGCCTCGGTCGCCTGGTTTTGCCGGTCAGGGCCGATCAGGGCGCCGATGGTTTTCACGAGAGACGGCAATGCGGCGCCGATCGCAAGGCTTGCGATGAGGGCGACCAGGAGAGCGGACCGTTTACGGGTCATGGTCGACGTGAATCGGCTCCGTAATGAATAATGTTCAGGGGGTAGCATTGGCGCGCCGCTCGAGCTATTGGCCGCCGCGCTGAATATGGGGGATATCGCGCGTCCTGCTTTCATTCCTTAAAGGAGTTGCCCGGCGCGGTCCATGCGAGCGCTCACGGCTCTTTCGCACATGCCACGGTTATTAATACGGAAAGCGGCCGGAACCGCGAACGTCGGCGGATCAGTCGCCGCGCTCCTTGCGCAAGCGCTCCCAATAGTCGAGGCGCTTGGCGATCTCGCGCTCGAATCCGCGCTCGACCGGCCGGTAGAATTTCTGCCGCGGCAGCGAATCGGGCCAGTAGTTCTGGCCCGAGAAGGCCTCGGGCGAATCATGGTCATATTCATAGTCCGCGCCATAGCCCTCGTCGCGCATCAATTTCGTCGGCGCGTTGAGAATGACTTTTGGCGGCGTCAGCGAGCCCTTCTCCTCGGCGACGCGCTGCGCGCGCTTATAGGCGACATAGGCGGCGTTGGATTTCGGCGCGGTCGCCACATAGATGACCGCCTGCGCCAGCGCGAGCTCGCCCTCCGGACTGCCGAGAAAATCATAGGCGTCCTTGGCGGCGTTGGCGACGACGAGCGCCTGCGGATCGGCGAGGCCGATGTCTTCGACCGCCATCCGCACGACGCGCCGCGCGAGAAACAACGGGTCTTCGCCGGCGGCGAGCATGCGCGCCAGATAATAGAGCGCGGCGTCGGGGTCGCTGCCGCGGACGCATTTGTGCAGCGCGCTGATGAGATTGTAATGGCCTTCCTGCGCCTTGTCGTAAATCGGCGCGCGGCGCTGCACGATTTCGACCAGCCCCGCGCGATCGAAGATTTCGCCGGTCTTCGCGGCGCGCCAGATTTCCTCGGCCAGCGTCAACGCCGCGCGGCCGTCGCCGTCCGCCATGCCGACGAGCGCCGCGCGCGCGTCCGCGTCGAGCGGCAGCGGCCTGCCCTCCGTCTTTTCGGCGCGTTCGAGCATCCGCTCGATCGCCGCCTCATCGAGCGCCTTGAAGATCATCACGCGCGCGCGCGACAGCAGCGCCGCGTTGAGTTCGAAGGAGGGGTTTTCGGTCGTCGCGCCGATGAGCGTGATCGTGCCGTCCTCCATCACCGGCAGAAACGAATCCTGCTGGGCGCGGTTGAAGCGATGAATCTCGTCGACGAACAGCAAGGTCCCCTGGCCGGCGGCGCGGCGGGCGCGCGCAGCTTCGAACGTCTTCTTCAACTCGGCGACGCCGGAGAAAATCGCCGAAATCTGCACGAAGGCGAGCCTGGTTTCATGCGCCAGCAGCCGCGCGACCGTGGTCTTGCCGGTGCCGGGCGGTCCCCAGAAAATCAGCGAACCGAGCGCGCCGGCGCGGATCAGCCGCGTCAGCGCGCCGTCAGGTCCAAGCAGATGATCCTGGCCGGCAACCTCTTCGAGACGGGTCGGCCGCAACCGGTCGGCGAGCGGACGCGGCGCGTCGTCTTCGAGCTTCGCGGCTTGGAACAGATCGGACATCGTCATTGACTAACATAGCGAGGCGGCGCGCCTTAGAGAATTTCGGCGTGGCTCCCTGCCGCAAGCATGACGATCGCATGAGTGAATTTTGCCTGGAGTTTGATCGCCCTAGCCGATCTCCACGATCCGCGCACTGTGGTGGATGACCTCCGCCCTGTCGCCGACTGACTTGCCCATCAGCGCCGTTGCGAGCGGCGCGACATAGGGAATTAGGCCCTTCGTCGGGTCGGCTTCGTCCTCGCCGACCAGCCGGAAGCTGCGGCGTTCGCCGCCATCGAGTTCGACGACGACGCGGTGTCCGAAGCGGACCGCCGAATGATCGGCGATCGGCCGGATGACCTCGGCGCTCGCCCGGCGCGCGGTCCAATAGCGCAGATCGCGCTGCGCCAGCGCGAGGGCGTGATTGTCTTCGGCCGCCGTGGCGCGTTCGATCTCTTTTTGCAGGCGCGCCAGCTCGCCTTCGATCTGCTGCAGGCCTTCGACCGTCACCAGATTGCGGTGCGGGCTGATCGGCCGGTCAGGCAGATCCTCGCGCGGATTGTCGTCGTCCTGTTCCTTGGTGAAAGCCGAACTCATGCGCATTTAGCCTTCTGGGCCGCGCCAGCGCGGCGAGCAGCCTCAACAAAAACAATCGGCCCAAGCGGGCCGTTCGCCGGCATTAGAGCCGAGACAGGCGCGCTTGTCGAGAAAGGGCCGTTACGATGCGACGATTCGCGCGATTTTGGAAAGGTTTAGCTTCGCCGTTTCAAGAACGGAGTTCGGAAAGCCAGAATGATCGGCGTCCGGGTCGAGCGCTCCTCGTTCGAGCGAACCCAGCTATTCTGCATCCCCTGGCGGAAGGTTCAACCCCATGTCGATGACGATGCGGCCCCGAATCTTGCCGTCGACGACCGAGCGGGCGCGCTCGAGCGCCGCGTCGAAGGGAATGATTTCGCTCATCGCGTCGATCGCGACGGGATCGAGAGTCTGAGCGATTCGCCTCCACGCCGCGCGCCGCAGAGCGATGCGCGGACGCACGCTTTCGACGCCAAGCAGCGCGACGCCGCGCAGAATGAAAGGCGCGAGATTGGCCGGAAGCTCCATGCCGCCGGCATTGCCGCAGGCGGCGATTGCGCCGTCGAAACGCGTCTGCGCGAGAAGATTGGCGAGCGCCAGCCCGCCCACAGTATCGACGCCGACGGCGAAATGCTGCTTTTGCAGCGGCTTTCCGGGAGCGGCGAATTCTTCGCGGCCGATGATTTCGCTTGCGCCCAGGCGTTTCAGATAGTCAGCTTCGGCCGCTCGTCCGGTGACGGCGGCGACGCGCCATCCGGCCTTGGCGAGCAGCGCGACGGCGAATGAGCCGACGCCGCCCGCCGCGCCCGTAACCGCCGCGAGACCATCCTCCGGCCGCGCGCCATGACGCTCCAGCGCCATCACGCAGAACATGGCGGTCAGTCCGGCGGTGCCGACCGCCATCGCCTGCGCCATGGTCAGCAGCGGCGGCAGTTTCACGAGCCAGTCGCCCGAAAGGCGCGCCTTTTGCGCAAAGCCGCCGTAATGCGCTTCGCCCAGCCCGCAGCCGGCGCCGACCACGATGTCGCCCGGCGCAAAATCGGGATGCGCCGAACGCGTTACTCGACCGGCGAGGTCGACGCCCGGAATCATCGGGAAGCGGCGCACCACCGCTCCCTTGCCGGTGACGGCGAGACCATCCTTGTAATTGATCGCCGAGAAGGCGACGTCGATGTCGACGTCGCCTGCCATCAAGTCGCGCGCGCGCATGACGACATAGTCGGCGTGATGGCCGTGATCGCCCTTGTCGATGCGAATGGCCCTGAACTCAGTCACGTCGACCTCTCCCCCTGCGCGCTCGCGCCCAAAGCGGCGCCTCCAACGGTGAAAAAAGTTATAAAAAAGGAAAACATTAGCCCGTCGCGGCCGTAAAGCCCCCAATCGCCGCCGATCAACTGTGGAGAATCAGGTCGTGGCAATAGTGCATAATATTACTTGATGAAGTCTCTGCATTCTGTTAGGCAATCTCCAAGTAACGGTTGAGTGGCGATTCTTATGCAGCGAAGCATTGACCAAGGCCGGTGGGGGCAGCGTCGATCTCAAAAGGAAGTGGTGAGCAATCCAATGACTCAAACCAACAACATTGAACTCGCAGCCGACATCGTCTCCGCCTATGTCAGCAACAATTCGGTCCCCGCCGGAGAATTGCCCGGGCTGATCAGCGAAGTTTACAACGCCCTGTTGCGCGTTGGCGTCGGTTCTTCGACGGCGCCCGCCGAGCCGCCGAAACCGGCCGTCGCCGTCAAGCGGTCGATGACAAATGATTTCATCGTCTGCCTTGAGGACGGAAAGAAGTTCAAGTCGCTCAAGCGCCATTTGCGCACGCAATATGGACTGTCGCCCGAAGACTATCGGGAAAAGTGGGGGCTTCCCGCAGACTATCCGATGGTTGCGCCCAATTACGCCAAGGCGCGCTCCAACCTCGCCAAACAGATGGGTCTCGGACAGCAGCGCCGCCGTCGCACCAAATAAGCGGCGGTCGCAGCGGCCGCCTTCACAGATCGCCGCCCATCGATCGCCCTGCTGAATCCGCCGCTCCGGCTGCGGCTTCAGTCGATCGCAAGGGCGGCGAACCGGGCTTCAGGTCTCCTCGTCGCTTTCGATATCGCCGTCGATCAATCCGGAGACGTCGTCGTCGCCCTCTTCCTCTTCGAGGAAAGTGTCGTCTTCCGCATCGTCGCCTTCGATCTCCACCTCATCTTCGACGTCCAGCGATTCCGCGGCGGCCTCGGTTTCCTCGACTTCTTCGAGCGACACGGTGTCGGGATTCTCTTTTTCGACTTCGCTCTCTTCTTCCTGCATCGCGCGCGCCGCCGTTCGCGTCAGCGCGACAACCTGATAGATCGCGCCGCATTTCGGACAGGCGATCGGATTTTTATTCATGTCAAAAAATCTCGTCCCGCAGGACTGACATTGGCGTTTGGCGCCGAGTTCGGGTTTGGCCACGGTCGAATGGTCCTCGAGAAGCGGCGTGGGAACGCCCCGCCTGTATGGAGAGACTATGTGGGCGCTCCGGTTAGTGGCGTCGCGCGCCGCTGTCAAATGGGAAATGCATCGCCCGCGCGCCCATTGCCAAGCGTCGCGCGGATTGGCATAGAATCGGCGCCGCGCGGGTGTAGCTCAATGGTAGAGCAGCAGCCTTCCAAGCTGAATACGAGGGTTCGATTCCCTTCACCCGCTCCAGCCTCTGCGAGATATTTCTCAGCGCGGTCGCCTTCGGCGCCCCGGTCAGGCGCCGCCTCCAGCCACAGTTCTAGGATCTTGCGGCGGCCCGTTCGCCACATTCGATCCGATGGTTTCGCGACCGCCCCGTTTACCAATTGCGCGCGGGCGCTGCGCCGGCGGAGGCGCCTCGACGTCACGAGCCATGCCGAGCGACTGTTAGGGCGGCTTTGATCGGCCGTCCCAAACAAGGACGCAAAGTTAAGAACGCCCGTCCATTTGGGACGCTTTCGCGCGCCGCCGCCGGAGCGATGCGCCCGACGGCTGCGGAAATCGGCCGGAACGCAACGCCAACCAATACCCAACGCTGATTCGTGCCCGCTACGTTCCCGCTTGATCCCAAAACTTAACAGCAACGGGATGGACCGCCGAATCTTCACCGTTGACAGGAGCGGCGAAAGGAGTCCGTCGGCGACATTCGCACGATCGCCTTCGCCTAGCCCTATGGCGCGCCTGATCTGCAATTTCTAGTGTTTTTGTTGGGCCAGCGTCCATATATTGTCGGAACAGACCATGACTCGACGAGAGTCAGCGATTCGGGCGCGATTCGTTCGCAGGCTGTTCAGAAAGTAAATTCGCACACGGCGCCAAGTTTCGATATGAGACGAAGGGGCTCCACGCTCGCGTCAGGCAGCAAGAAAAATGACAATCGCGCCGTCCGATCCGGCGAGCCGCGCCGCTCCCCGCGCAGGGTCGTTCGACAGGGGCGTCGCTGCGGTGCTCGGCCCCACCAACACCGGCAAGACGCATCACGCCATCGAACGGATGCTGTCCTTTTCTTCCGGCGTCATCGGCCTGCCGCTGCGCCTACTCGCCCGCGAAGTCTATAATCGCGTCGCCGAACGCATCGGCGCCGACAATGTCGCGCTCGTCACCGGCGAGGAAAAGATCAAGCCGCGCGCGCCGCGCTATTGGGTCGCGACGGTCGAAGCGATGCCGCGCGGCGTCGAGGCGGAATTCCTCGCTATCGACGAAATACAGCTCGCCGCCGATCTCGACCGCGGCCATATCTTCACCGACCGGCTGCTCAATTGGCGCGGACGCCAGGAAACGCTGCTTATCGGGGCGGCCACGATGGCGCCGCTCGTTTCTGAACTCTTTCCCGGCGCGCCGATCTTCACGCGCCCGAGACTTTCGGAACTGTCCTTTGCGGGCGACAAGAAAATCTCCAGGCTGCCGCCGCGCAGCGCCGTCGTCGCCTTTTCCGCCGAAGAGGTCTATGCGATCGCCGAACTGATCAAGCGCCAGCGGGGCGGAGCGGCCGTCGTGCTTGGCGCGCTGTCGCCGCGCACGCGCAATGCGCAGGTCGAACTCTATCAGAACGGCGACGTCGACTATATCGTCGCGACCGACGCCATCGGCATGGGCCTCAATCTCGACGTGGACCATGTCGCCTTCGCGTCCGATCGCAAATTCGACGGCTTAGGGTTAAGACCTAATTAACCATGTTTTGGTTCAGTGGCTTGGTCGACTTGATGGAGGCCGAGGCCATGGACGCGAACTTGTTCTGGTTCAGTGACGAGCAATGGGAGAAAATCGTTCCGCACTTGCCGGTGAACCAGCCAGGCCCCGAGCGCAAGGACGATCGCCGCATCTTGAGCGGGATCATGCATGTGCTGAAGATTGGTTGCCGCTGGCAAGATTGCCCCAAGGCATACGGCCCGCACAAGACCGTCTACAACCGCTTTTCTCGTTGGAGCGAGAGAGGCGTTTGGCAAAAGATATTCGAATGCGTCGCCGGTCCCTGCGATCCGCCCGAAGCAGTCGCGCTCGATAGCAGCCATGTCAAAATTCACCGCTGCGCCAACGGCGGAAAAGGGGGGCTGATTTCGAGGCGATCGGGCTTACGAAAGGCGGCCGCAACAGCAAGATCCACGCGGTGGTCGACGAATTTTGCCGGCCCTGGGCGTTCATCCTCACGCCGGGCAATACCGCCGATTGCGTGATGGCGGAAGAATGCGTCAGTCTGATCCCCGGCATCAAACAGCTCCTCGCCGACAAAGGATATGACACCGACGCCATCCGCGCTTTCCTCAAGAAGCGCAAAATCAAGGCCGTCATCCCAGGCAAAAGCAACCGCAAGAAAAAAATCCGCCACGACAAGAAAGCCTACAAGGGCCGCAATGTCGTCGAGCGATGCTTTTGCAGGCTGAAGGACTTCAGGCGCATCGCAACCAGATACGACAAGCTCGCTCAAAATTTCTTCTCGGCCCTCTGCTTCGTCGCTACCTTGGCATATTGGATAGGAGTTAATTGAGTCCGGACCCTAGGTGGAGTTCGCTTCTCTTGAGGCTCGTCAACTTCGTTCATCCCTACTCAGCTCGTCATTTCCAGTTTAGCGGACTGCATAATTGCATAGGCGCGAGCTGTCGAATGAATATTTCGACATGTTCAGCGCCCGATAAAGAAAGCAATTCCAATGAAGGAGATGGATAAACCCAGCACCATCAGCGCCGAGGCCCCCGCCGCGCCGAAAAAGAGCGCTCCAACAAAGCCAGCGACAGAAATGCACGTAAACAATAGGAGGATTAGCGCCATAAGTTGCATTTCGTTTCTCTCCTGCATGTAGCTTGCCAGATTCTGCGATTTGAACGCCACAAGAGCTGCAGCGCGTAACTATTGATATTTGCTTGTTTTTTGCTGTCAGCGGCATAGAGTCGCGTATTTATCACGAAGCAGTTGAACGCCGGACGATCCAAAACGAGATTGCGTCGTCGCATTTTGAGACGCCGTCTGCCCTGATTTTGCTTTGCAGCCAAATCCGCGTAAAAAAACATCGTGTTCCTTTCTGATTCGCGTGACCTCGCGTTCGAAGACTCGGATATCCGAAGCTTAGCTCTTTGCAACGCAGATGGAGCGGGATTGTGGGACGCGCTTTTCCCAGGCATTGCATAACGATATTGATGTTGGCGCTCGCGATGGCGACGCCGACAGCTGTTCGCGCTGGAGACAATGAGGCCGTCCGCGAGCAACCGCCGCCTGGCGCGCCCGGCTATCAAGATCTTGCTTTGGCGTTTGCGCGTCTCGCCAAGGGCGATTCCGAAGCCGCCCTGAAATATGCGCAACGCGCACGAACACTCGCGCCAGATTATGAAATGCCGGTCCGACTGGAGGCTGACATTCTCAGCAAACTGGGGCGAACCGCCGAGGCGCTCGACATCATCAACGCCTTTGTCGCCTCGCATAAGCATTCGATGGCGTTGATCGCCCAGCGCGGTCACTTGCGCAAACGACTGAAGGACGACGCCGGCGCCGAGGCCGATCTGCGCAGCGCGCGGCAGAGCGGCGCACTGACCAAAGAGCAGTCCGCCGCGATCGACGTCGCGCTCTACGATCTTAAGATGAGCGAAGCGTTTAAGGACTTGAACGAGTCGCGGCTGAACGAAGCCATCGAGAAAGCGCGAGCGGCGCGTCAGCTTGACGAAAATGCGGAAACTCCCATCCGGGTTATCGCCGAAGCCTATCGAAAGAAGGGCGACCCTCAGGCGGCTTTCGCCGAGCTGGATCGCTACATCTCGCAACACAAGGCGAGCGCGCGCCTTCTCGCCGAACGCGGATATTTGCGGCGCGCCATGAAGGACCTGAAAGGCGCGGCGGCTGATTTCCAAGCCGCGCTCGCCGAGCCGGACGTCGAGCCAAGCGAAACACAACCATTGCGCGACGCGCTTGCAGAAGCGAATAAGGCCGAGCAGGACAGCATTGTGCAAGCCGAACTCTCCGGAGTTTACAAGGCGATAAATAAGCGCGATTACGCTCGTGCGGCGAAGGCGGCGCGCGACCTTCGCGCAAAATATCCGCATGACGAAGCGCCGCTATTTGCGTTGATGGCGGCGTTGAACGGCTCCCATCGCGCCGAAGCAGCGGTCAAAGAAGCCGATTTATACATCAAGGACAATTCCCCGAGTTCGGCATTGCTCGCACAGCGCGGGTACAGTCGGCGCGCGATCGGCGACCTGCGCGGCGCCATTGCCGACTTCCGGGCTGCCCTCGCCCAGCCCGGTCTCGAGCCTGCGCAGCAAAAGAAGGTGAAACTTGCGCTCACGGAGGCGCAACGCGCAACCGAGCCGGGCAGTTCGCAGGCGGGCGTGCAGCAGACGCCCATCCAACAAGCGCTCAACAGCGGTTATGACGCGCTGAAACTGGGGCAGTTGGACGCAGCCGTTCGTGCGGCGCGCGAGGCGCGCGATCTCGATCCCGAAGCCGAGGAACCGGTTCTTCTTCTTTTGAGCGCGCTCCTTCGCGAGGGACGCAAAGCTGAGGCGCTTGCGGAAGCCAACCGCTACCTGTCATCTGTCCCGCAAAGCCCCGCCGTTCTCGCGCAGCGTGGGTTCATGCGTCGTCAGGCCAAGGATGTGAACGGCGCCGTGGCGGATTTCGAACAGGCGCTGAAATATGGCCTTCCAGCCGATCAGCAAGTCACGGTCGCACGGGCGCTGGAGGAAGCGCGCTACACGCTGGTCGCCGAAAAGGCGTTTAAGGCGCTGGCCGCTCGGGATTGGGCGAGCGCATTGCGTTATGGACGGGCGGCCGAGGCCTTCCCCGATGCGAACGAGGCCGTTTTTCGTGTGACGATCGCCGCGCTTGCCGGCCTCGGGCGCCAGGAAGAGGCGCTGAAGAAGTCGAACGCGCTCATCGCGCGCGGCAAGGCGAGCGGCGAGGCCTATGCGCAACGTGGCTTTCTTCGCAAGGGGCTCGGCGACAGCGACGGCGCCTACGCCGACTTTGAGAAAGCTCTCGCGCGGGGTGAGTTGCCTGCGGCGCAAAAGGTGGCGGTGGAACATGAAATCGCCGCCGCGCGAGCGCTCGCCTATGAGAAAGCGGGAGATGTGACGCGGGCGCGGGACGAACTCGTCGACTTCGTGCGGAGCCATCCCAACTATGCGGACGGCTGGTCGACGCTTGGCCAGTTTCATGCGCGTCAAAAGGAATATCCATGGGCCCTATCAGCTTTTGAAAGCAGTCTCGCCATCGAACGACGCGGCGAAGTCCTGCTGAACGCCGGCTATGCGAGCGTCTATGTCGACCGATCGAAGGAGTCGCAGTTTTTTAGGGAAGCGATCGACCACTGGTCGAGCGATCCGTCGCTGAGGGAGCGTCCCGCGCGTGATCGGGAGGTGGTCAGAACGCAGATTGTCGAAGCGGATTCCAGCGTTCGCACGAATCTGGTGTTCAATGGCATGGCCGATCGGCCGAAACGCTGGGGCGGCCATCAGCTGCAGCCGAGCTTCGAAACCACGCTTCGCTTCGACGGCCGCCATCTGCCGTCCTTCTATGGTCTCGAAAGTTTTGTTGGCGGTTTTTGGTCTCAGGACCGGACACGCTTCACCGAGGCCTATTCACGGTTCGGCTTGCGCCTTCGTCCGATCGACGGCGTCAATTTCTCGGTCAGCGCCGAATGGCAGCACCATTTCACCAAAAAAAACGTGCCCTACAATCAGCTCGTCTTGTCATGGGGCTATGGCTATGGCGGTTTCGCCTACTCCAGCGCAGGAAGCGCGGGAGCGGCAGGCGCGCTGGAGCCGGCGATGCTGAACTATCCGCATGAGTCGGCGTCGCAACCCTTGGTGAGCTTTGCGACATACGGCACCTATAGGGTCGGTGAACTTCGGTATCTGCAAAACGCGGTGGGATTGCTCGGCTACTCCTATTGGGATGCGAACAGCCGCACGGTGCTAGGGGCCGCCGCCATGGGCATGGGGGCATATGACAGCGCCGACCTCCGCCGGTTTGCTTTCGGGGTGGGACCGGCGATCGTCGCGCGCGCCTAGCTCGGCGGAGACTACTATCGCGCCTATGACGGCATTCTTTCCGTTCAAATCGGCTATATGTTCCCCTTCGGCGAAAGTCGACGCCAAGGCGGCCTCAACGCGACGATCGGCGTTTCCTTTTGACGCGATTCAGGTCCGGGCGGGCGCTCTGTCGGCGGATGGCGAGGGTAAGCCCGCGCCATCCTAGCGCATCGCTATTTCACGGGCGGATCGGCAGGAGGCCTCGTCACGACAATCGAATGAAAATTGACTAACGCGTCTTCGGAATAGAACCCGACAAGCCCACTCGAATACGGCCTCTCCCGATCAGTGAAAGTGGTCAACAGAACGCCGTCGGCGTATACCGTAAGCGTCGTTGAGGTTGGCGAAGCGGCCTGAACAATTTTGACGACATATCGCTTGCCGATTGGATAGATTGGACGATTCCCCGACGCCAGGAAGCGCTGATACCCCGGATAGTCGGGGTCTCCTTTTCCGAGTTCCCAGCCGTTCGGCTTGAGGATGAAATAATAGAAGTGCTTGTCGTCGACATAGTCCCACAATAGCCAAGCCACTTCCCACGGATTTGGCGCATCTTCACGCCGCAACTGCTTCTCCGTGTGAAGCGAGGCCTCGATGGTGAAATTGCCATGCGTGTCGACGGGCCACGCAGGATGCGGCCCGCTGATGAGACCTGCATGCGTTTCGCTTGCCGAACCAGACTCCTTCGGTCGTATGGATAGCGCCTGACCATCGAATTGGCGGACGACCGCGTTCGAACCATAGCCGTGATAAACGGACTTCCAATTGGGAGTGAGAAATTGTCCCTCTTCGATCCGGGTTTCAGGCCCGTGAGGAACTGCGCGGTCAAAAATCTCGGATAGAACGATAGGGTCCGACGTTACGGTCACCACAGCGCGCCGTGACGTGGACGCAGCGCCTTTCTTGCACCTTATCGTATAGGTCGTCGTTCGGGTCGGCCGCACGAGCGCATTGCCCGATACATCGTGGACCATGAAGTTAGGATCATGCGGGCGGCTTGAGCCCTTGCAGACGTCGGCGTTCGCGGAGGAAAACGCCAAGCTCGCCGACTGACCCGGATTGATGGTCGTTGGCTTCGCCGACAGCACGGCGACCGGACCTTCGCCAGTCGCACGTCCGCGCGTCGACGCCGCCTCAGCGGCGGCGTTGGCCAATGAGACCGACGCCAAGGCGACTGATATCAGCAGATCGGCGCATTTCATATAAGTCCAGCCACGGATGGCCTCACTCGCAAGACCACGCGGTTTTGCGTCCACGCCTTAAGACACCGCTCGGTCGTCTTGCCGAGCGCTTGCCGGGGTCCATTGGTAGACCTCGTAACCGTCAACCACCTTGCCTGCATCGTTGAAGCCGCCGCGCTGCTGCACCGGCTCGATGATTTGCTTTGCGCAAGCGATCGTTCCCGGTAACGCATATTTCTGCATGTGGCCGGCGATATCGATGACGCGATCGCTCATTTCCTCCATCGGCGTCTGCTCGTCATAATAAACATGCCCGGCGTTGACGCCGCAGCGAACGTTGAAATTTGACTTGATCATTTTCACTCTCGCGTTGAACGCGTCAAGACTGCTTATCACGTCCTTGGCGGCTTTCAGCGCGGCGTCGATCGTCGGAAAGCAGGCCATCACGCCGTCCGGCGTCCACGCCGCTTTCAGCGACCCGTTGCTGCGGAGCTTGCCGTCAACGAGACTTTTATATTGATGGAAATCATGTTCGATGAAGGTTTTGTCTTCGCCAAGCTTCATCTTGGTTGAGTCGACCACGTCAATGGACAGGAAAGCGAGGTCACGGCCCATCGATTCCAACTGGCGCTTCGCTTCGGCCATGACCTTGAGCAACTCCGCGCGGCTTTTGGCGCTGCGCGCGTCCATCTCTTTCATCTTTTCCTTGACCGGAGCAAGCACCCGTTCGTCGGCCCCCGCGGGAGCCGCGGACTTTAACGCCTCGAAGTCGCGTTGCATGGCCCTGCGGTAGATTGCGATCAAGACCTTGCGTCGCAAATTGTCGACCCATATGCGCCCGATGAGTATCCCCCCGACCAGAAACCAGCGCGCCAGCTCATGGCCCTTGAAGTTGGTCGGGACCACCGACTTGATCCACCGGATTATCCGCGAGTCAAAGGCCTCAACCGCCTCAATCCACCAGTATGAACTCGCATGCTTGAAATATTGCGTGATAAGCGGGAGCAGGACGAGCACAAGCGCGATGAGCAGGACGGCGCTCAACAGGCCCAGCAGGAATCTGGCCAGCCTCAGATGGAGCGGGGGACCGGGAATGAGCGAATTTGCCATGAGCCTCTTTCGACCGAACTGGGGATGCCGACCGCCAGCGTTATCGCATGCGCAATTCGACCTGCGCAATTCTGACAGCGCGTCGACCGAAGGCGAATCGATGATCAATCCAAAGGGATTTGTCTGAGCGATCGGCGAGCCCGTGGCGTCGGCAATTTCGTAAGACGTGCGCCGCGTATGCGCCCGACACGCGGGAGGACAATGTCGCCGTTGGCGGTCAATCGCTCGAAGTCGGCATCGCCGTCGACATCTAACACTCTCTTGAAGCGTCCATTATGGAAGCTGGATCGGTCCGGATCGCTCCGCATTTTCCCTGCGACGATCGGCGTCGCCCTGCAGCGCAGTCAACGCCGCGATAAATCCATCGTGGACCTACGTTGCCGGCGCCGATAGGGAGTTTGCGATTGACAGGGGTTCATCAGCCAACTAATTCATGTTATGTTATAACATACCACATGGTCGCTTCGACCAGCAGGATCTCATGTCCGCGTCTGCAGGAGCGCCCAGAGATACAAAGCGATGGATGAAGCCGTCTTCAAGATTGCGCGCCGGCCGCGTCCCAGTCGGGACTCGGCAGAGCAAGCCGTACGGACCTTGATCGAATGGGCCGGCGACGATCCTGATCGGGAAGGTTTGATCGATACGCCGCAACGCGTCGTCCGCGCCTACGAGGAGTTTTTCGAAGGCTACACGTCTGATCCGCAGGCGCTTCTTGAAACAACGTTCGAAGAGACGGCCGACTATGACGAAATGGTCACGCTTCGCGACATCCGCGTCGAGTCGCATTGCGAGCATCACATCGTGCCGATCCTCGGCCGCGCGCACATCGCCTATTTGCCCGCAGGCCGGGTCATCGGAATCAGCAAACTGGCGCGCGTCGTCGACGCTTTCGCCAAACGCCTGCAGATTCAGGAGACGCTCACGGCGCAGATCGCGGACGCCATCAACGGGGCGCTAAAGCCGCGCGGCGTCGCGGTCGTCATCGAAGCCGCGCATCACTGCTTGACCACGCGCGGCGTCAAACGTCCGGGCGTTTCCATGGTCACCAGCAAAATGCTCGGCGCGTTCCGAACGGATCAAGCCACGCGCCAGGAGTTCCTTGCGCTGATTGGTCGAGATCGCAGGGGGCTGGAATGAACGCTTCAACCAGAGAGCCCTGGATGGCGGCGCGAAGCTCTGTTGAGTTTGTGGAGGAAGGCGTATTTCTCGCGCCGAGGTTCGATCGCGACGATCTCATTCCTGTCGTCACAACCGACGCGTTTTCGGGCGAAGTCCTGATGCTCGGAGTCATGAACGCCGAGGCGCTGCTGCTCACGATTGAAACGCGCGAGGCGCATTATTGGAGCCGAAGCCGCGGCGCGCTCTGGCGAAAGGGCGCAACAAGCGGACTGGTTCAGAAAATCGTCGAAATGCGGATCGACGACGATCAGGACGCTATTTGGCTGCGCGTCCACGTCGAGGGTCTCGGGGCGAGTTGCCATGTCGGCTATCGCTCCTGCTTTTTTCGTTCAGTCGAACTGGGCCTTCCGATCCAGGCGCCGGTCGCGCTCACCTTTGTCGAGCGCGAAAAAGTCTTCGATCCTCGAGAGATTTATGGCGACGCGCCCAATCCGACGAAGCTCTGATCTTGCGTCGACATCACATTCCATCCGGTCCGTGAGGAGCAGCATGCACACGCCATCCATCGACAATCGCCTGCCGACAACCGTGCTCTCTGGCTTTCTCGGCGCGGGAAAGACGACGCTGCTCAATCACATTCTCAACAATCGCAGCGGCAAGCGTGTCGCCGTTATTGTCAACGATATGAGCGAAGTGAACATCGACGCCGATCTCATTCGAGAGGGTGACGCCAATCTATCGCGAACCGACGAGCAACTCGTCGAAATGACCAATGGCTGCATTTGCTGCACCTTGCGCGACGATCTGTTGCGTGAAGTGAGAAAGCTCGCGGAAGAACGCCGCTTCGACTATCTGCTGATTGAATCGACCGGCATTTCAGAGCCGCTCCCGGTCGCCGCAACTTTTGATTTCCGCGACGAAGACGGCGCGTCTCTTGGAGATGTGGCGCGGCTTGACACGATGGTGACGGTTGTCGACGCCGTCAATCTCCTTCGCGATTATTCGTCGAACGATTTCCTGGCCGATCGCGGCGAGTCGCTCGGGCCGGAAGATCAGCGGCCTCTCGTCAATCTGCTGGTCGAACAGATCGAATTTGCCGACGTCGTTGTCCTCAACAAAATCGACGCGGCAAGCATGACGCAGATCGACGCGGCCCGAAAAATCATCCGCTCCCTCAACCCGGAGGCGGATATCGTCGAAACGACGATGAGCGCCGCGCCTCTCGATCGCGTTCTCGATACGAAGCGCTTCGACTATGAAAAGGCACAGCAGCATCCACTCTGGTTCAAAGAGCTGTATGGCTTTTCCGACCATAAGCCGGAAACCGAACAATATGGCGTGCGAAGCTTCGTCTATCGCGAACGCCGACCGTTCCATCCCTTCAAGTTTCACAAATTCCTGAATTCTCCCTGGCCCGGCGTCATTCGCGCCAAGGGCCATTTCTGGCTGGCGACGCGTCCCGAATGGGTCGGAGAACTCAGTCAGGCGGGCGCTCTGGTGCGCAACGAAGCCATGGGCATCTGGTGGGCGGAGATTCCGCAGTCACAGTGGCCGCAGGATCGGGCCTGGCGGGAGCATCTCGGCCGGAATTGGGATTCCGTTTACGGCGATCGCCGGCAGGAGCTGGTTTTCATCGGCTCGGACATGGACGAAAAGGCCATTCGCGTCGCGCTGGACGCTTGCCTCGTTGGCGATCCCAACGCGCGAGTGCTGCCCCTGAAGGCATGGAAGACTCTTCCCGATCCGTTTCCGAAGTGGAAGCGCGGGGAAGCGGCATGACCGCGCCAGCCGCCATCGAACGCGCCGTTTCGCTTGCGCATCGCCTAAGCGACTCTTCGTCCTCCGTGTGCATGCCGAGGGGCTTTTCAGTCATCGAGGGAGAGCAACCCCGCGTGTTACGGATGATCCGCCGTTCGGAGATCGATCTGGCGATCTGGCGCCGCGAACTGCCGGCGGCGCTCTCATCCTGGCTCGACGCATCGCCGATCGGCGAATGGCCAAGTCTGCGGGACGTTCTGACGCCCGCTGAAATAGCCAGAACGCTGCGGCGACATTTTGATGGCGCAGGCATCGAGCATTGCGACGGCCGCGCGCTGCTCATCGATGACGTGACGCGGCTCGCGACGCTTTATGCCGACGCCTTGCGCGTGACGCATGTTCATCTCAGGCTCGAGCCCGTTCACGATAACGCCTGCACAAAGTTCCATCGCGACTGCGTCATCGCGCGCCTCGTCACGACCTATCGCGGTCCCGGCACGGAATGGGTCACGGCCGAGAACGCGGCGAAAGCGCTGAGCCTGCAACATGACTATGACGGCGAACTGCTGCATGTGCCGACGCAATCGGTCGCGATGTTCAAGGGATGCCTCGGCGGAGGGGAAGCAGGCGTTCATCATCGTTCGCCGCAAATTGCCCGCACCGGCGTGACGCGACTTTTCCTCTGCGCGAACGCTTCCAAGCCCCCTGCCGGCACAGGCGCTTAAACGGCTAACGCGCCAGCGCTGCGACACGCCAAAGCATAAATCGAACCGACGAAGATCTCCCATGTCAGTCTCGCAAAACACAGTTGCTGAAATTGAGGGTCTTTTTTCCGAGTGGAACAAGGCTTTGGTATCCGGAGATCCGGACAAAGTTGTTCGCCTCTACGCGACAAATGCGATCCTGTTACCGACGCTGTCCAACAAGCCGCGCACGAACCACGCGGAAATCCGCGATTATTTTGCGAAGACCTTTATGCCGCGCGGACCGTCAGGAAAGATCGTCAAGGCCCACGTTCGCATATTCGCCGACGTTGCGATCTGTTCGGGCGTGTTCGACTTCACATTTAATGATCAGAGCGCTGCGCAGGTGCGAAAATCCTTCGTGTACCGCTGGAACGGCGAGGAGTGGCTGATAATTGAGCACCATTCCTCCCTCATGCCGGAACAACCCGTCGCTTGAAAGAATCGATTGGTCCAATGGACGCCTCCTCGGCGGCGTTTGCCAACATATACGGCCCTGTTCCGCTATAATGTCGATCAGATCGTTGCGGCAATTTCGCAGTGAACAGCGCGCCGGTCTTTCAGATCTGTTTGCAATGACCTTGCAGGATCGGCGCGCACCCGATTGGCTCACGCTCTCGTCTTTGTCGCCAAGCGTCGTTTCGACGACGCGCTCAAATCGGATCGCGACCGCGCCAAGGCGGCCTTGGAACGCATCAAGGCTCAGCTTGCGCCTGGAATCACGCTAGGGCCGGATCAAGTTCAGCGTTTCGGTGCGGGAACGCTTAACGACCAGCGAGAACACGTTCCGCAAGGCCTATTTGCGTTCGATCGTCGACGCCATCTAGTGTCCTGACTCTCAATTGGCGCCCAAAAACTCAAGCGGCGTTGGCTTTGTCGAGCGCCGCGCGGGCCCGATGGATTTTTTCAAGGATAGCCTCGCCTTTCGCCTTCCATT
>Ga0194126_10002513_pt1 | contig 29696 bp, 27 predicted proteins | sample TA2KigC150mmetaG_FD_148641 | JGI IMG/M metagenome (GOLD analysis project Ga0194126, IMG submission 148641) | Freshwater microbial communities from Lake Tanganyika, Tanzania - TA2015035 Kigoma Deep Cast 150m | ecosystem: Environmental > Aquatic > Freshwater > Lake | place: Tanzania: Lake... | reverse complement strand
CTGATAAAAAAGCGCTGTTATCTATTTTAGAGGCATATTCTGCAGCCAGGTAAACCGGGGATTTTTTTTTATATTTAAGAACACCTGAGGGGGAGTCGTCCATAAATACAGTATCTGAAGAATTTATTATTTTAATGCCATCAAGGACAAAGTTATTTTTTTCTGAGCAATCTTTAATAAGGGTTTTGTCACCGGCAAGAGTGAGGTCCGCGTCATATATCCGGCAACCTTCAATAGCGCCTTTAATGATTTCATAGGGCGCATAGTCGCCCCCCATTACATCTATGGCAAGATTTAAACGGGAAAATCCATTCAAAAATATTACTCCTTATTCTGGATACTTATCCTGGCGTCACCGGCTATTGAGCCTTTGCCTTTTTCTTTTACAAATAAAGGATTTATGTCCATTTCCATTATATCAGGAAAATCAGTTACAAGCTGTGAAATTTTTAATAGAACTTCTACAACACTGTCAATATCTGAAGGGCTTTCACCCCTGACACCTTTAAGGAGTTTTATTGCTTTTATTTCTTCAATCATTTCCCGGGCATCTGATTCTTTTAATGGCGCTATCCTGAATGATACATCTTTTAATACTTCCACATATATGCCTCCCAGCCCGAACATTATCATATGGCCGAACTGGGGATCTTTATTAACGCCTATAATTATTTCTTTTTTATCCTTTATCATTTCCTGTATTGAAATACCGTTGATTCTTGCATCAGGCATAAATTTTTTTACGCTGGATATTATTGACTCAAATGCCGCATCAAGGTCCACCTCATTTTCTATTCCTACTTTTATGCCGCCTACATCAGATTTATGAAGTATATCCGGGGAATCAATTTTCATAACCACCGGAAATCCTGTTTTCTTTATGATTTCTTTTGCATCTGTGATATTTTTTGCAACTGCGCCATAAGGTACTCTGATATCATAAGCAGCAAGTATTTCCCTTGCTTCCATTTCACCTATCTCATAATGATTCCGGTCTAAATTCCTTCTAAAAATTTCTGCAGCATATTTTTTATCAGCTTTAAAAATCCTTAATTCATCCTGTTTTTTGTTAATCCACTCTGCCTGGTCAATTAATGCTTTTAATGCCTGAACTGCTTCTTCAGGTATTGAAAAACTTGGTATTCCTGAGCTGTTTAAATAATCAACGCCTTCTTTTACTTCATGTCCGCCCATAAAACTGGTAACAACTGGTATTTTCCTGCCGGATTTTTTAAGAGCTTCTACAAGTGCTTTAGCAGTTTCAAGTTCCTGCGTCATTGCCTGGGGAGTTAATAGAACCATAACTGCATTAATATCTTTATCTTTTAAAATCACTTCAAAAGTTTTTGCATATCTTTGGGCAAGAGCATCGCCGAGCACATCAATGGGGTTATAAAAATTTCCTGCCGGCGGCAAGAAATTTTTTAATTCTTCAACGGTTTCCTTTTTAATCTGTGCAAGGTTTATTCCGTTTTCTTCACAGGCATCACTTGCCATTATACCAGGGCCCCCCGCATTCGTTATGATAGCAATATTTTTCCCGGTTGGGAGTGGCTGGTGCGCAAACGCGGCGGCAAGATTAAACAAGTCTTTAATAGTCCCGGCCCTTATTACACCGGTCTGCCTGAAAGCTGCTTCGTATGCTTTTGAAGAACCTGCAAGTGTTCCTGTATGTGAAGAAACCGCTTTTGCGCCTGCATCTGTATTACCAGATTTTATAATAATGATTGGTTTTTGTTTTGTTACTTTTGAGCAGACATCCATAAACTGCCTGCCATTTGTTACACCCTCCACATAAGCAGTTATTACATTAGTATTTTTATCATCAAGCCAGTCTTTAAATAAATCTATCTCGCTAATATCAGCCTTATTGCCCATTGAAACAAATTTTGACAGGCCCATACCGTTTGTTTTTGCCCAATCAAGAACAGCAGTGCCAAGGGCGCCTGACTGTGAAAGAAATGCTATCGTGCCTTTTTCAGGCATATTTGGGGAAAAAGAAGCATTCAGGGGACAATTAAAATCAATCATGCCAAGGCAGTTTGGCCCAAGTATCCTTATATTATAAATATGCGCTTTATCAATAATCTGCTTCTCAAGAATAGCGCCTTCCCTGCCTGTTTCCTTGAATCCGGCAGAAATAATTATTAGAAACCTGGTATTTTTTTTTGCACAATCATCCAGCGCATGCAATACATGCTTGCTTGGGATAACCATAATGGCAAGATCAATATCAACCTTAATATCAAGAACTGATTTATAGCATTTTATGCCATGAATTTCAGCAGCATTGGGATTTACCAGAAGTATTTTCCCTTTATAGCCTGATTTTATTATATTATCTACAATTGTATACCCTACTTTTTCCTTATCCCTTGATGCTCCAATTACTGCAACTGATTTTGGACAAAAAAAATCAGCGAATTTCAAGACGACCCCCATTTACTTAAAGAATTATTTTAAAATCAGGAATTCACCGCTTCATCATTTATATCTTTTTCGCTTTTGTCAGCCTGGACTGCTCCAGGAACAGTTTTGCCCTGTTCTTTTGTTTTTGAAGTATTTTTGCTGCCGGATTTAGTAGATTCCCTGGTTTTTTCTGTACTCTTTTCCTTAGTTTTCTTTTCAAGCTGTATTATCTCTTTATTGTCGTAATAACCGCAAGCCTGGCACACCCTGTGGGCGATCTTTTTTGCCCTGCATCTCGGGCATTCAACAATAGATAAAACACTTAATTTAAAACTGTTTCTTTTTGTATTTCTTTTTGCTTTTGATCTTTTATTTTTAGGAACAGCAGCCAATTTCAGAACCTCCGCTTTATTTTGTTACAATCTTGTTATAATCAAACAAGTACATTAATATACCATATAATAATAATTTATCAATAAAAATATCCCTGCACCTTGAATTTTTAAAGTTTTACAAAAAAATGCTGTAAATCCACAATACCTTAAATAATAATCCCTGTTTAACTGCCCAGCTGTAATTTATTTTATGGTTTAAGGGTTGCCCTGAACTGGTCCCTTCCTTTTTCAATTGCTGAAAGTATTTTATAAAGCACAGCTTCAAGGCTTGCAAGTTTCTCATCTGCATAATCTTCAGCCTCCAGCCTTATGGTTCTTGCCCTGGCTTCTGCAACCGAAATGATTTCCTCAGATTTTTTCAATGCATTCTTCATAATTTCATTTTCACTCAGCAAAATTCCTGCTTTTTCTTCAGCTTCAGACAATATCTTACCCGCATGCCTCTTTGCTTCATCAAGCATGTTTTCTCTTTCTTTTACAATCCAGCGTGCCTGTTTGAATTCTTCAGGTATAATACTTTTTAATTCATCAAGAATATCGTATATTTCATTTTCATTAATTATAAAATTTGAAGAAAAAGGGATTTTTTTGCTTTTCTGTATTATTTCCTCAAGCTTTTCAATCAATTCAATGGCATCCATTTCATTCTCCGTTATTTTTTGTTTTCAAAACTTTTTATAATATCCATTTCAATTTCAGGAGGCACAAGGCCCTTTATGCATCCTTTAAAACTTGCAACTTCCCTGACAAGGCTTGAGCTCAGGTAAGCATATTTAGGATTTGAGACAAGAAACATTGACTCAATCTTAGGGTTAAGCTTTTTGTTCATCTGCGCCATCTGGAACTCGTATTCAAAATCAGATATTGCTCTTAGCCCTTTAACAATAATGCATGAGCCGGTCTTTTCAGCAATATTTACAAGCAGCCCGGCAAATGCAAGTACTTCAACTTTACTATTATTTTTAAAGACTCTTTCGATAAATTCAATTCTTTGCTTAAGCGAATACATAGGATTTTTTCTTGGATTTTCAGATACAGCGACGATTACTTTATCAAAAACTTTTGCGCACCTTTCAATAATATCTTTATGCCCTTCTGTTACAGGGTCGTATGTTCCGGGGCATAATGCAATTTTTTTCATAAATATTTCTTTTCTCTTAAACTAACTTAATTTAAACTTAAAATCTGCAATTTAAAATAATACCACATATGCTTAAAACAATAAATTTAAACATTTACTAAATTAGCATCTAAAATTCCGGTATAGCAATGAAATTAGAACCTTAGGACCAGGATGGGTTATTTCAAAAACACGCATGCTTTTTCCCGGCGAGAAAAAGCCTGCTCAAGTTTTTAAGGCTTCGCTCTCCTCCAGAAGAGGAACCGTGCCCGCTTCGCCTTCAAATGGTTTTATCAATAACCCATCATGTCCCTTTAATTATTTATCCCGGAATTTTAGATGCTTCCATTTACTAAAAACTGCATATAGAGTATGGAGTTTATAATTCAATGCAGTTAAAGGATAATATATTCATGGGAAAGCATCCAGGAGTAATTATGCTTAAAAGCTTGAATGGAGCTGAAAAATATTTTAAATGCTTAAATAGGTTACAATCTTATCGCCAAAATTTGAACTTTTTATGATACAGCAGCCCTCAAGCTCATTTTCAACTCTCCGTCTTGAAAAGTATTCATAAACCATCACTGAATCCTTATTTAATGCAGGGCTTTCTTTAAGCAGGCCAAACAGAGTTTTCATTGTTGTAAAATCTATTTTATATGGCGGATCTATGAATATAATATCAAAAATAGGCTCTTTTAATGTTTTTAAATATTTAATAATGTCTTTTCGCACTATTTTATATTCAGCATCAAATCCTTTAATTTTTTTTATATTTTCTTCTATTAGTTTTATTGATTTAATGCTTTTATCAATAAAAAAAACAGGGCTTGCGCCTCTGCTTATGCTTTCAATGCCCAGTGAGCCCGAACCGGCAAAAAGATCAAGCACGCAGGCATTTTCACACCTTTTGCCCAAAACATTGAATATGCTTTCTTTGACCCTGTCCTGGGTGGGCCTTATGTCATAATCCGTTGGTATTTTTAGCCTCTGTCCCTTAAATTTTCCAGAAATTATCCTGATAAAATCACCTTTTATACTACAAAGTAAACTTATAGTGCAAAAAAACTTTCTTTAAATTTAAAGAAGACTGTTTATTCACATGAAAAAATATACGGATAAAGGGGCTGGCCGCCTTTATGTATCTCTATCTCAAGACCGGGGTATAATTCTAAAAGTCTATTTTTAATAATTTTATTCGTATCATCATCAGCGCCTTCACCAAAATAAATTGTTATAATCTCATTATCGCTTGTCATAATGTCTCTTGCAAGATCAATGACTGCATCTGCAAGATTGTCTGAAATAGTTTTTACCTTTCCATCTGCAAGGCCTATAAATGCACCTTTTTTTATTTCACCAACATAAAGATTTGCATCACGAACGGCAGTCGTGACTTCTCCGGTTTTAATATACTTAAGGGAACTTTCAATGTTTTCAAGATTCTCTTGAAGACTTGCATCCGGATTAAAACCCAGAATAGCCCCAATACCCTGTGGAATAGTAGTTGTCTGTATAACTGATACATCTTTTTTCGAAATCTTTTTAGCCTGGTTTGCAGTGAGAATAATATTCTTATTATTTGGGAGTATCAAAATTTTATCACAATTAAGCTTGTTGATAGCTTTTACAATATCATAAGTAGACGGGTTCATGCTCTGCCCGCCCTTTATTACAATATCAACTCCAAGGCTTTTAAAGATTTCTTCAAAACCGTCTCCATTTGCAATTGCTATAATCCCATATTCTTTCTGCGATTCCTGTTCATCGTGCCCTATTTCAACTGAAACAGCCTGCCTGCTCTGGTCAACCATATTATTAATCTGTATATCATGTATGGTACCTTCCCTTAATGCCCTGTTCAGGACTTTTTGCGGAAAATTGGTATGGACATGTATTTTTATCAGCCTGTCATTGCCAACAACAAGGGCGCTGTCTCCAAAAGATTCAATATCTTCCCTTAATCTTAACAGGTTTATATTTACTCCTTTTATCATAAGTTCAGTGCAGTAAATATTTTTTATATCAGCTATCATTTCCATTTTCTTTATGCTTTTTAACCCGGCGGATTCTTTTGGGTTTTCTTCACCAGCAATATAATCTTCATTATCTGATGATATGCCACTACTATTATAAATATCCCCTTGCCCGTTTCCTGCAACTTTTTTAATGCTTTTTCCTGTAGAATTACTGTCTATGTTAAGCAGGGCTTTTTTGAAACCATTAAGAATATCAAGCAAACCCTGGGAACCGGCATCCACAACTCCTGCCTGTTTTAATACAGGCAAAAGAAATGTTGTGCGCATTACGGATTTTTCAGTTTCATTTATTATAAGATCCAGAAGATCAAAATATTGCATGCTTTTTCCGTTTAAACCATCAACTGTTTTAAATATATCCTTTATTGTTGTAAGCATTGTGCCCTCGGTTGGGTTCTGTACAGAATTGTAAGCAAGGTCCATTGAGGATTTCAATGCGTTTCTTATTTTATTTACACTTATATCTTCATCTATTACAATTATATCGAAAAAACCCTTTAGTATCTGGGAAAGTATAACTCCAGAATTGCCCCTTGCACCCATCAGCGCACCATAAGATATTTTTTCACCAATATTTTTGAAAGTAAACCTTTCAAGAGAACCAATTTCCTGCTGGATTGATTTTAATGTGAGAAGCATGTTTGTACCGGTATCTCCATCCGGCACGGGAAAGACATTGAGGTTATTAATTTTTGATTCATTCTCTTTAAAGTTATTTATGATTATATCAATTATTTTTTTTACGTCTTTATCATTTAATTTTTCGATCATTTTAATCCCCTGAGATAAATAAATTTTTTCCCTAATCATTATAGACTATTTTGTGTGCTTTTTGTTTCCTGCGTAAAAATATAATAATTTTAATTTTATTGCTATAACGGAATTTTAGATGCTTTCCTTGTAATTAAAAAAATAAAATGCTAATATACCTTCCGTATTGCAGACTGGCAAAATGGTTAATTCAGGTATCTTATATTTTTGCAGGTTTTTGGCTTTTTAAGCAGATTATGCAAATACAAAAAATTATTAAATATTATTTATCTCTAAAACAGGAGAAAAAATGTCAAATATATGCGCTGTATGTGGAAAACAGCCAGGTTTTGGTAATAATGTAAGCCACTCACATAAAAAGACAAAAAGGGTATTTAAGCCTAATATTGTCAAAACAAAAGTTGAATTTAAGGGAAAAGTACAGAATTTAAATATTTGCACTAAATGCCTCAAAGCCGGAAAAGTTAAAAAAATCATTTAATTTTTATTGTTTTGATGAAATAAATCATTTTATTAACTGTAAGTTTTTAAAGTTTTTCAATAGCAGCTGCAAAACCGCCTTCACTGCCAAAAAAATATGGCAATATTTCAAAAAACTGTTTGTCTGAATTAAGGTTAGGCTGCGCCATTCCTGGTGCATAATCATAAAGCGCCGCAGGTATTTCAGGCTTTAAAAGCCTGCATTTTTTGCTGTTTCTTTTTACAAATTCATATAATACTTCCTGGTTTTCAACAACGGAGAGCGTGCATGTGTAAAAAACAATTATTCCTGAGGGTTTTAAATAATCAAGGCATCCCTGAAGCATAGCAAGTGAATTTTTGGCAAATCTTTTTATATCATTTAAATTCCTGTTATATTTGACATCGGGGTTTTTTGCTATGGTCCCAAAAGCGCTGCATGGGGCATCTATAAATATTTTATCAAAAAAGCCGTATTTGCTATAAACTTCTGGAAGTGCTGCATCGCCATGGACAAGTTTTATATTCTTTATGCCAAGCCTTTCGATATTACGGCTAAAAATCCTGAGCCTGTCCAGGTTTATATCAACAGATACAATAAGGCAATTATCCTGTGCAAGCTCTGACATGTATGCAGCTTTTCCTCCAGGCGCGCCGCACAAATCCAGTATTTTTTCCCCTTTTTGAGGTTTAAGGAAATACTTTACAGCTGTCTGTGAAGAAAAATCCTGTATAGAAAAATAGCCCTGCCTGTATCCGCCAATTGCTTTTATATTAGAAATTTTTTTAAGTATTAGAGTATCAGTAAAAATTTCTTCTTTTAAAAACCCTTTGCTGCAACTTATAAAATCTCTGCCTTCTGCCATGTTCTGCGCCAGGAATAAATTGACCAGGTTTTCCCTTGTGGTTTTCAGTTTATTGACCCTTATAAAAACTGCAGGCTCTTCATTAAATTTTGAAAAAATTTTCTCTAAAGTATCTTTATCATACATATCGCAGAAATACTTTACCAGCCATACGGGGATTGAATAAACAAGGCTTATTTTTTTAAATTCGTCTTTTACTTTTTCATTTATTTTTAATCCTGTAAAATCATTAAGATTATTTACTATGCTGATTTTACGCAGTATTGCATTTACAAAACCAGAGGAGGATATGCTGCAGTATTTCTTTGCCAAAGCAACGCTTTCATTGACAATTGCATGGGGCGGCACCCTGTCCATATACATGAACTGGTAAAATGCTGTTCTTAAGACAGTAATAATGCAGAGATCAATGTCTTCTGTTTTTCTTTCTGAAAAGCAGGAAATAGAATAATCAATTCTAAGCAAAAACCTGATTGTACCTTTTATAATATCAAATGCAAAAGCCCTGTCGGGCCCGGTTATCCCGGATGAAGCAAACTCAATGTCAATTATTTTTTTTAAAGGAATTTTTTTAGAAAAATAAATCCTGAGTATTTTATAGGCCAGGTACCTCGGACAAGGTTTTTTTTTATTATTCAAATAAATCCCCGGCTTTAACCCTGTATCCGTTTATAAAATCCTGGTGGCTCATTATTTTCTTATCCTGCGGCTGTATAAGCTCTAAAATTATAAAGCCTCCACCTTTTTTGCCGCATTTAATTATAAGCCCTGTTTTTTCTGCACAGACAACTTCACCCGGGCTGTAAATACTTTCTTTTCCCGCAAGTTCTGAGTCATATATTTTTGCCTTCAGGATTTTTACAGTTCTTCCTTTAAATAATGACATTGCTCCGGGCTTGCTGGCAAATGCTCTTATTCTGTTAAATATGTTCAGGCAACTTTCATTCCAATCAATAATTGTATCTTTTTTTGTAAATATTCTTGTATAAGAAATACCGCTTTGGCGCTGAGAAAAGCTATTAATATTATTTTTTTCAAACCTGTCCAAAAATCCTTTAAGCATGCATGTTGCAGTATTTATAATTTTTGCTTCAAGAGTGCTGTAATTGTCCTGGACTGATACAGGTATTTTTTTTAATTCATAAATATCGCCTGTATCAAGAGATTTTCCGATTTTTATAAGACTGATTCCTGTAATTTTTTCACCGTTTAAAAGTGCAGTGGCAATGGGTGAAGGACCCCTGTATTTTGGCAGAATGGAAGGGTGGACATTTACAGTTTTAATGCCAGCAATATCGAGAAGCTGGGGCGGTATGATTTTTCCATAAGATACTGATACGATTATGTCGAAAGTATTGGATTTTATAAAATCAATGCTAAAATCATCAAATTTTTCAAGCTCATAATATTTTATGCCCAGTTTTAAAGATTGTATCTTAACCGGGTTTGGAGCAATTTTTTTCCCTCTTCCTGTTTTTGCGTCAGGATTTGTCACTGCAAGAACTATAGGATGCTTTGATTTATATATAGTATCTATAAACGGTACAGAAAAATCAGAGGAACCAAAAAATAGGACTTTCAAAAAATATTATTCCTGTTAATTTTTGCTAAAAAATCCTTCCTGTCTGAAGGTTTTAAATGATCTATAAAAAGCACACCGTTTAAATGGTCTACTTCATGTAAAAAAATTCTTGCTGCTATATCCTCGGCCTCAATACTTACAGGCTTATTTTTTAAATCCATAGCTTTAAAAAGGATTTTTTTTGGCCTGTTTACAGAAGTTTTAACAGAATAAACGCTCAGGCATCCTTCATCTTCTGAAGCCATCTTTTTGTCAAGAATTGTAATTTCAGGATTTATAAATGTTTCAAATTTTTCACCGTTAAATACGACTATTACTCTTTTTAAAACGCCTATCTGCGGAGCCGCAAGTCCCACGCCTGCCACATCTTCATCTGAAACTGTATCAATCATGTCTTCAACTAGCTGGAAAAGCGCTTTATCAATAACTTCAACTGTTTTACTTTTTTCCCTTAGGACCGGGTCACCGATTTTCCTGATTTTTCGTACTGCCATAGTATTTATGCTCTTCTAATAATAATTAATATAATATTACAATAAAACTTATTATAAAATCCATACCGGGTCAACATCTGTTATGATTTTAACTTTAGCATCCCTGCCAAAACTCCTCATTATTTTTGCAAATTTAATATTGAATCTTATTATATCATTAGTTTTTACAAGCAAATGCCATCTGTGGTTCATATTAATTTTTGAATAAGGGCAGGGCGCAGGTCCAAGAATTATTTTTTCGGGACTTTTTAAATTATCAATTTCAGCAAACAATTTATCCGCATCCCTGATTATGGCCTTTTTGTCTTTGCCGGATAATATAATGTTTATAATATTTAGAAAAGGAGGGTATCCGAGCTCTTTTCTGCCGGCAAGCTCCATGCTGTAAAATTTATAATAATCGTCATTTATAAAACATTTTAATACAGGATATTCAGTGTTAAAAGACTGTATGATAAAACAGGAATCAATATCCATTTTTAAAACAGATTCAAGCTTGCAAAGCGTCTGGAAAGCTCTCTCGTTTGTATGAAAATCCGGCATCTGCATAAGACTGTCAAATTCAATTATTGCAGAAAGGGCAAAAGTTTTTTCAGATAACTGGTTCAGTATTTTTCTTGTGCCAAGAAATATTGCAGGGGATTTGCTTCTTGTGATTTTACAAATATTATTATCCCTGTAGCTATTACCCGCTACGTCAGAGTCAATCCTTATAACTGGCAAATCCGGAAATCTTTTTTTAAGTTTTTTTTCAATATTTTCTATTCCATTATTTCTATACATAATATTTTTGCTGCCACAGTTTTTGCATAAGCCAAAAAATTCTTCAGTATTTGAACAGTGATGGCACATAAGAACATTTTTATTGCTGTGAAAGGTATAAGATATTTCACATGAAGGGCATTTGGGAACAAACCCGCAATTCCTGCATGTAATAAAACTGCTCATTCCGCGCCTGGAGGCAAATAAAAGGCAATTAAATTTTTTTTCCGAGTATTCCCTTATTTTGCCAAAAAGTTCCCTGCTAATAGTGACATCATCCCTGAAACGGTCAATTTTTTTCAAATCAACAACTGTTTTTGAAATATTTACATTTGAAGGGCTTTTTACTCCACCTATTACACAATGTTTTGTGCTTCTGCTGAATAAAAACATGTTTTTAACTGACGGGCAGTTACTGAAAAAAAGTACCGGTATCTTTAAAATACTTGCAAGCTTTAATATGATATCCTGTGTATTGAAACGGATAATAGAACTGTCCTTATAAGAAGAATCGTGTTCCTGATCAAGTATTATTATATCCGGATTATAAAAAGGGAGAAAAGCAGCAGATCTTGTGCCAATTACCAGGCTATACTTGTTATTTGCAGTATCATGCCAGCACCTGTATCTGTCCCTTATGTTTTTATCTGATGTATAAACACAATATTTATCTTCAAATCCTTTATCCAGGAAGAAAGAGATTTCTTCTGCCCCTGCTGATTCAGGTGCAAGAACCAGCATTTTTTTTAAATTTTGAATTGAATAACTGCAGAACTCTAAAATAATATTAATTCTTTCAGAATAAGAAAAATCCCTGAAAAGATATCCTTTGAAATTTGAGTTATTTATATCGTCCTTTATTCTTTCAATAATATGCCTTAGTTTTTTTATGCCGTTATTGTCTTTAAAATTATAAGTTTCAACAATTTCTTTATTAAGAAAGCCCCGGACTCCATTGAAGGTTATGCATGCGTCATTAAAAGACAGTGACAGTTCTTTTTCATTAAACCCTGCTTCTCTTGTTTTTTCTTCAATTATAATGCCTGATTTTACCAGGCTGTTAAGGCTTGACGGAGAAAAAATATTATTATCAATCAATTCTTTCTTTTCAATTTTTCCCTGCCCCAAAATATAATCCACTATTTGTCTCTGCCTAAAGAATTTAGAATAAAAAGATTTTTTTTCAAATAATGGAAGAAGGTCTTTATTTATACTTAGCAGTATTCGATATTTTAAGAAATTTTCAGGATTTTTTAAAAACTCAAAAATTTTTTCTTCATCTGCAGGGGGTGCAAAAAGCCGGGCTATTTTACCGAAGGGCTGTATATAATATGAGCACATCCAGAAAATAAGTTTCAGCCTGGAAAAATCAAATAAGGAAACCCCGGTGGCGGCATCTTTAATATATTTCAGGTTTTTTTCGCTTACACTTGAATTATTTTTAATTCTTGTGACATAGCCGTTTTCAATCCGGTTTCTTAAAGGAATTTTTGCAATATTACCGGTTTTTAAAACGCCCTGCAGACTTTGAGGTATTATATAATCAAAATGACGGTCAAATTCAAGTATTTTTGTATCAGGATATATTTCGGCGTACTGCAGCTTTGTTTGATTATCCGTCATTTTATATGCATTTTACTTAAATTGAAAACTGCTATTTAATGCCAAGAAAGTTTTTAATATCTTCAACCCTGTCAAGTTTTTCCCAGGTGAAATCCCTGTCGTGTCTTCCAAAATGTCCGTATGATGCAGTTTTTTTGTAAATTGGCCTTAAAAGATCAAGATTCTTTATTATTGCACCGGGCCTTAAATCAAAAATCTCCATTACTGCTTTGTCTATTTTGGCTTTATCTATTTTTTCTGTACCGAAAGTATCCACCATCACTGACACAGGGTGAGCAACACCTATGGCATAAGCCACCTCTATTTCCAGCTTATCTGCTACACCTGCAGCAACCATGTTTTTAGCGGCATGCCTTGCTGCATAGCTGGCGGACCTGTCGACTTTTGAAGGATCTTTTCCTGAAAAGCATCCTCCCCCGTGCCTAGCATATCCTCCATAAGTGTCAACTATTATTTTTCTGCCTGTAAGGCCAGTGTCTCCCATAGGGCCGCCAATAGTAAATTCACCAGTAGGGTTAACAAAAAGCTGCATTTTTTTTGACAGATATTCTTCGGGTATTATTGGTTTTATGACAAATTCCTTTATATCAGGAGCAATCTGCGCCTCAATATCAATCATGGGTTTGTGCTGGCATGCAACAACCACAGTTTCAACAGCCGCCGGTTTTCCGTCAATATATGATACCGTAACCTGGGTTTTGCCGTCTGGCCGAAGATAGGGCAGTATGCCTGCTTTTCTTACTTCTGCAAGCCTGTGGGAAAGCTGGTGCGCAAGCTGTATCGGCAGGGGCATAAATTCAGGCGTCTCATTGCAGGCAAATCCAAACATCATTCCCTGATCCCCTGCCCCAATCAAATCAATCTCGTCCTCATAACCGTTTCCGGCTCTTGCCTCAAAGGATTTATTTACACCCTGGGCAATATTTGAAGACTGTTTTCCAATTGAAGTCAAAACTCCGCAAGTTTCATAATCAAAACCGTATTTAGCCCTGGTATAACCAATATTTTTAATAACTTCTCTAACAATATCGGGTATTTCTACATAAGTATCCGTGGTTATTTCACCTGCAACTACAACAATACCCGTTTTTAAAAGTGTTTCAACAGCAACTCTTGCACCGGGATCCTGGGATATGATTGCATCAAGTATCGCATCTGAAACCTGGTCTGCCATTTTATCAGGATGCCCCTCTGTAACAGATTCTGATGTAAACACATAATTGCCTTTCCTGCTCATATATATCCTCCTGGTTTTACTTCAAGTCATTTATTATCTCATTCAATATTATTCTTGCAATAATCCGTTTCCTGTTTTTTTTGGTATTTTTAATATTTCCATTAGAAAATATTATTACTGCTTCATTGTAATCACTTTCAAAACCTATGTCATTTCTTGAAATATCATTTAACACCATCATATCAATATTTTTATTCTTCATTTTTTCAACAGTATTTTCAATATTTTCCCCGCTCTCTGCCGAAAAACCGGCAAGATACTGCCCACTGCCTTTCTTTTCTGCAAGCATTGAAAGAATATTTATATTTTCCCTGAATTTTAACTTCGATATTATATCATCATTTTTCTTTAACTTATAATCATATTTTATGACAGGAACAATGTCACTTACTGCTGCAGCCATGATTGTTATATCGGAATTACTGTAATGTTTTAAAATCTCTTCCCTCATCATATCGCTGCCCTGAACTTTAATAAATTTAATGCCTTCCGGCATCATCTCTTTGTCAGCAGATGATACAAGTACGACTTCACCAGCTCCCCTGAAGTGAGCTTCTCTTGCAAGCTCATGGCCCATTTTACCGCTTGACCTGTTGGAAATAAACCTGACAGGGTCAAGAAATTCCATTGTGCCCCCGGCACTTATTAGAATTTTTTTATTTTTTAAATCACCTGAAAACATAATTGAGTCAGAAACCGCAGCAATTATTTTATCCTGGCCGGCAAGCCTTCCAGTACCTTCAAAACCGCATGCAAGCATACCGCTATCCGGCTCCACTATAAAATAATTTCCGGCATTTTTAAGCATATTAATATTTTTTTGTATAATTGGGTTTTTGTACATATAAGAGTTCATTGCCGGAGCAATTATTACAGGGCATGAAGATGCAACTATTGCAGTAGTGAGAAAATTATCACATATTCCGCAGGCGATTTTTGATATAGTGTTTGCGCTTGCAGGCGCAATAAGAATAACATCAGCGCTCTGCGGAAGAGAAATATGCCATACTTTTTCTTCATTTTCATACTGGCGCACAATAGCTTTTTTTTTGCTTATTGAACTTAATGTAATAGGGTTTATAAAACGGCATGCATTTGGAGTCAGCACCGGGAATACTTCTGCACCGTGTTTTACCAGGCTTGAACATATTGAGGCAGCTTTAAATGCAGCAATTGAACCTGTAATTCCAAGAATAATTTTTTTATTTTTAAATATTGAAGAATCCTGGACGCCGGTGTTCATTTTTAAATACTGTTAAAATTATTATAGCCAATGCTGCTTTTTAGTTTTACTAAGGCATTTGCTTTTTATTATATATTTATAGATAAACTTTAAATTACTTTTTCTTCCGCCTGGGAAAAACTTAGTTTTCCATCCTGCAGCTCTTTTATAGTAATTTCAAGAGGATCTTCAGAATCTGTCTCTATAAGAGGAGGAACTGCATTTACCCTTTCCATATTTCTTTTGGCATTTATGTAATGGCCAAGCTCACGGGATCTTTTTGCCAGCGCAATGCACAGCGAATATTTGCTGCCAACGACATCAGTAAGAGAATCTACTTTATAAAGGTCCATTTATATTAATACTCCCTATTTTGTATTTTCATTTAATATATATTTGAGGTTAAGCAAGGCTTCATTATAATCATTATTTATAATAATGCAATCATAATATTGCTGGAAATCAAGTTCTTTTTTTGCAGCCTGAAGTCTTCTTTCAATTTCAATTAAGCTTTCTGTATTCCTTTTACTCAGTCTTTTTTTTAATTCTTCAATTGTGCCTGGCATAATAAAAATCATGTATGCTTCGGGCATGCTATTTTTAACCTGCATTGCGCCCTGGACCTCAATTTCAAGCAATACATTATTGCCTCTGCCCAGTTCTCTTTTAACAAAATCTTTTGGTGTCCCGTATTTATAACCGCAGTAAACAGCATGTTCAAGAAACTGTCCTTTCTTTATATAATCGTCAAATTCTGAATCAGAAATAAATATGTATTTTTTGCCTTCTATTTCATTTTTTCTTTTTGGCCTGGTAGTTACAGAAACTGATGCTTTAAAATTGCCAAGGCTCTTAAGCACTTCTTCAATCAGTGTACTTTTTCCTGCGCCGCTTGGGCCTGATATGACAAAAAGTTTTCCATTTTTTAATATTTTATCCTGCATAAAAGTGATATTTTTTATAATAAATGTTTTTCAAGCCCAAAGTGTGTAAATAATTTTAGCCTCTGTTTTTTGCCAAGACCGCCAATTTTTTTACACTTGCTTATATCTATTTCCTTCATTAAATTAACAGCATATATCCTGCCTTTTTTTGGAAGCGAGCTCAAGATATCTATAAGTTTCATTTCTTTAAGATTATTATAAATTAAAGTGTTAGAAAATGCTTCATTTAAGCTGATTTTTCCCGTCTTTAAATCCTTTTTAATCCCAGATCTTATTTTTCTTATTTTTCTTGCATTTTCAATATCCTGCAATGGTATATTCTGTAAATTCATATATGTTCCCGGATACAAAAAATAGAATTTTAAAAGCTTAGGGCCAGGGCTTTTTCAATATCATTGATTATGGTTTTAACTGCTTCATAAGGTTTGCTGTTTTGCGTGACAGGCCGTCCTGCTATAATATAATCTGCCCCGTTTTTAATTGCATTGTACGGTGTGTTTATTCTTTTCTGGTCATTAATGCTGTTTTCAGGCAACCTTATCCCGGGTGTTGCAATAATAAGTCCGGGGCCAAGTTCTTTTTTTATAAGTCCCGCCTCATTCGGTGAACAAACAAGCGCTCCTGCCCCGCCAAACTGCGCAAGTTTTGCGAGTTTTAAAACAGAATCGCGAAACCCGTCTTTAAATCCGGCCTCTTTAAGATCGCCATCATCAAGGCTTGTAAGCACAGTAACAGCAAATATCATTGGCGGAAATATTTTTAATTCTTCAGCTTTAGTGGTTACAGCTTCTGCAGCAGCGCAAATCATCTCCCTGCCTCCAGATGCGTGAACAGTTACTTTTGAAACGCCCATTGCAGTTATTGCAGAAATAGCCCTGGACACTGTATTGGGTATGTCATGCAATTTTGCATCCAGCATTACATCATAACCGAAACTTTTTATTGATTTAATAATATCAAGGCCGCAGGAATATATCACTTCAAGCCCGATTTTAAATGTTGATACGCTGTTTTTTATGCTGCTGCAAAGACTTATGATTTCCTGCTTATTACTGACGTCTATGCTGACAATGAGCCTGTCCTTCAATTTTAAAATACCTTTTTCTCCTTTTGTTATAGAACCAGGCATAAATCATATCCTCTCTTAAAAAAATTATATTACATATTGTTTTTTAGATTATTGCCCCGGAATTTTTAAAAACAATTCCTCTTAATATATTAATATCATTAATATTTCTTCTGCGCATGTAATCGTTTATGCCATCAATTATTTTCCTTCCGCAGTCCGGGTTAATGAAATTTGCTGTACCTATGCCAATTGCGCAGGCTCCGGCAATAATGAACTCAATGGCATCCTCCCAGTTCATTATCCCGCCCATGCCTATTACCGGAATTATGTTTTCTTTAGCAAGTTCATAAACTTTAAGCAGAGCAATCGGTTTAATAGCAGGGCCCGAAAGGCCTCCTGTTATATTGCCAAGCCTGGGTTTAAAAGTATTAATATCAAAAGCTGTTGCAGCAATTGTATTGATAATTGAAACTGCATCAGCGCCGCCTTTTGCAGCTTTTGACGCTGCTTCAGGTATATTGTTGAAATTACTGCTCAGTTTTGCAATTATACCGGTTTTAAGTATATTCCTTGTCAGTGAAACTATCCTGTTAATCTCATCCGGGAGTGCGCAGAAAGCCATACCGCCTTTTTCAACATTAGGGCATGATAAATTAAGCTCCACTGCAAGTATTTCTTTCTCATAAGTTTTTATCTTGCTGGCGATTTTAGTAAATTCATCTGCATCTTTTCCAAATATGCTTACTATAATTGCCGCACCCGCTTCCACCATCCGGGGAAGCTCATTTTCCAGAAAATAATCTATGCCTTCATTCTGCAGGCCGATTGAATTTAACATTCCTGAAGCAGTTTCACATATCCTTGGAGGAGGATTGCCCTGCATTGGCGCCAGGGACATGCTTTTTGTTGTTACTGCTCCAAGAATAGATATATTATAGAATTCATTATATTCAAGCCCGCTTGCAAATGTCCCGGAACATGCAATTACGGGATTTTTTAAAATAATGCCACCCAGTTTTACGGCCAGTCCGCTGTTTTGAAAAAAATCAGTCAAAACAAACCTCCATTAAATCAAAGACAGGCCCGTCGGTACATATTTTCTTATATTGAATATCACCATTTTTATTTTTAATTCTTAAAACACAGCCCATGCACGTTCCAATTCCACAAGCCATTTTTTCTTCCATAAGAGCCAGCGCGTTTATTTTTCTTCCTCTTAATATTGATTGAATGTTTTTTAACATTTCAAGTGGTCCGCAAACAAGAAACTGATATTCTTTAAAGGTATCAAGGCTGTTATAAATATATTCAGAGGGCAATCCTTTTTCACCAAAAGCGCCGTTTTCAGAAAAAATCCTGTAATCCCTTAAAATTTTTATAAGATCCCTTTCCCAAACATAAAAAGTTTCATCTTTAAACCCGGCTACAAAATGTACAGTTTTATTATTTTCTATAAGGTTTTGGGCAATAAGGCACAATGGGGCAACCCCAATGCCGCCGCCAAGCAGTAAAAATTTATTTTTATTTTCAGGTATATTAAACCCATTGCCCAGTGGGCCTACAAAATCAAGGATTTCACCTTTTTCAAGGTTTGCCATATAAGCGGTGCCCTTGCCTTTTACTATGAATAGAATTGAAAAAACATTAAATTTTTTATCAATTTCATAAATACAAAAAGGCCTGCGAAGAAGCGGGTCATTTGATTCAAAACCCGCACATCTTACATTAACAAATTGCGCCGGCCTTGCATTTTTACATATATACGGGGAAAATATTTCCAGTTTATACAGATTTTCACTGTATTTCCTGGCTGCAACTATCTCGCCTTTTTGAACTTTCATATAATTAAAAACTTTAAAAGGATGGTAAATTATTAACAAACCAGCTTCTACAGCTTACGGACTAAATCTTAATGGTATTAAGGTTAAATATCAATACTGTATATCAGTAATCCTGGATACATTTAACATTTATTTTTGTCCTGTATTTTAATTCCTTTATTCCCTGTATAAGCGCAGAAGCAGCCGAGAGTGTTGTTATAGACGGGATATTCTGCATAACTGCCGCGGTTCTTAAGTAATAACCGTCACTTCTTGCATTGCTTCCCTCCGGTGTATTTATTATAAGGTCGACTTCATTATTCTTAATCATATCAAGTACATTAGGCCTTCCTTCACTTATTTTTAAAACCCAGTCGCATTTTATTTTATTTTTTTCAAGGACATCAGCAGTTCCTTTAGTAGAAATAATCTTAAAACCAAGTTCATGAAACTCTTTTGCAATTGGTATTATATTATTCTTGTCTTTATTGCTGACACTTATAAAAACAATTCCTTTTTTAGGCATATTCTGGTTTGCAGCAATCTGGGATTTGGCATATGCAATTCCAAAGATTTTATCAATACCCATTACCTCGCCTGTTGATTTCATTTCCGGCCCGAGTATAATATCAAATCCTGGAAACCTGTTAAATGGAAGAACTGCTTCCTTTATGCTGAAATAATCCAGTTTTAAACAATCAACCCGTTTAAAATCAAGGCTTTTTAGTTTTTTGCCGCTCATAACTCTTGCTGCAATTTTTGCCAGCGGAACTTTTGTTGTTTTGCTTACAAATGGAATTGTCCGTGATGCTCTCGGATTTGCTTCCAGCACATAAACTTTTGAATTTTTTATTGCAAACTGTATATTTATCAATCCGCAGACATTAAGTTCATGCGCTATTTTTAATGTATAATCTTTAATATCCTGTATAGCTTCTTTTTTTAAAGTGTAAGGAGGCATTACACAGGCGCTGTCTCCTGAATGTATGCCAGCCTCTTCAATATGTTCCATTATCCCGCCAATATATATTTCACTTCCGTCATATACTGCATCAACATCAACTTCAATTGCATCCTCCAGAAATTTATCAACCAGTATCGGTTTATCAGGGGATATTAGTGAGGCACTGTAAATATAATTTATAAGGCTGTCACGGGCATAAACTATATTCATTGCCCTGCCGCCAAGCACATATGAAGGCCTAACAAGTACAGGATAGCCAATTTTTTCAGCAATACTGGCAGCTTCTTCTGCTGTCATTGCGGTTCCGTTTTCCGGCTGAGGAATTTTTAGTTTGTCCAGCATCTCACCGAATCTTTTCCTGTCTTCAGCAAGGTCAATACTGTCCGGAGTAGTGCCAAGTATATTTACTCCGGCCCTGCTGAGCTTCATTGCAAGCTTTAGCGGTGTCTGTCCGCCAAACTGTACAATTACCCCATATGGTTTTTCAGCCTCTATTACATTCATAACATCTTCAAATGTAAGAGGTTCAAAATAAAGCCTGTCAGAGGTATCATAGTCAGTTGAAACAGTTTCAGGATTGCAATTTATAAGTATAGTTTCATATCCGTCATCGTGAAGGGCAAAAGATGCATGCACGCAGCAGTAATCAAACTCAATTCCCTGCCCTATCCTGTTGGGCCCGCTTCCCAGAATGATTATTTTATTCTTTGCAGAGGATTTTATTTCATCCTCTTCTTCATAGGTTGAATAATAATATGAAGTGTATGCTTCAAATTCTGCAGCGCATGTATCAACAGTTTTAAATGTAGGTTTTACTGAAAAATTTTTCCTTAATTTTCTTATATCATCTTCGCTGCAATTACACAAATGCGCAATCTGTATATCTGAATAACCCATCCTTTTTGCATCTGAAAGCATATCTTTTGTAATGTTTTTCAAGCTTCTGCAATTAAAACTTTTTTCAAAATCAACGAGCTGTTTAATATTGTATAAAAACCAGGGGTCTATTTTTGTATTCTGGAATATTTCATTAATATCCATACCCTTCTCAAATGCGTGTTTTATATAAAAAACACGATCCTGGTTTGGAACTGAAAGCATTGTCTTTAAAATCTCGTGATTGTAATTGTCATAGCCATCACGGCCAAGGCCGTACCTGTCTATCTCAAGCGACCTTATTGCCTTTTGAAGGGCTTCCTTGAAAGTCCTCCCGATAGCCATTGCCTCACCCACTGATTTCATTCTTGTAGTCAGGCTAGAATCTATGCCAGGGAATTTTTCAAAAGCCCACCTGGGAAATTTTACAACAACATAATCAATGGATGGTTCAAAACATGAGGGAGTTTTTTTTGTAATATCATTCGGTATTTCATCAAGAGTATACCCAACAGCAAGTTTTGTAGCAATTTTTGCTATTGGAAAACCTGTAGCTTTTGAAGCAAGGGCGCTGCTTCTTGAAACTCTCGGGTTCATTTCAATAACTACCATTTTCCCATCTTCAGGATTTACTGCAAACTGTATATTGGATCCCCCTGTTTCTACCCCGATTTCCCTTATTATTTCCAGGGATGCCTGCCTCATTTTCTGGTATTCCTTATCTGTAAGGGTCTGGGCGGGAGCAACGGTTATGCTGTCCCCGGTATGGACTCCCATGGGATCAAAATTTTCAATTGAACAGACAATAACAGCATTGTCATTTTTATCCCTCATTACTTCAAGCTCATATTCTTTCCAGCCTGCAACAGATTTTTCAATCAGCACCTGGGATACAGGTGAAAAATCAAGCCCCCTGGTTACTATTTCAACAAATTCCTCTTTATTGAAAGCAAGTCCCCCGCCAATACCTCCAAGAGTAAAGCTTGGTCTTACAACCAGTGGAAATTTGAGCCTGCTGCTAATTTTTAAGGCGCCGTCAAGCGTATTTATATATTCACTCTCGGGAACTTCAAGATTTATATTCTTCATTGCCTCTTTAAAAAGTTCCCTGTCTTCAGCCTTATTGATTACATCAACCTTTGCCCCGATAAGCTCAACCCCGTAATTATCAAGAATTCCTTCTTTTGCCAGAGCCATGGCTATATTGAGCCCGGTCTGGCCCCCAAGGGTTGGAAGGAGTGCATCCGGTCTTTCCTTCTTAATAATTTTTGACACAAATTCAGGTGTTACTGGCTCAATATATGTCCTGTCAGCAAACTCAGGGTCTGTCATTATTGTTGCAGGGTTTGAATTAACAAGAATTACTTTAAATCCTTCCTCTTTGAGTACTTTGCATGCCTGTGTGCCTGAATAATCAAATTCGCACGCCTGGCCAATAACTATCGGGCCTGAACCTATAAGCAATATTTTTTTTAAATCTTTTCTTTTTGGCATTTAAGAGACCTGTCTTTTACGGTTTTTAAACTTATCAATATAATCATGAAAATTTTCAAATATATATTTTGAGTCAAGAGGTCCGGGGCTGACTTCAGGATGATGCTGCACGCTGTAAGCATATATTTCCGGATATTGAATACCTTCGATTGTATTATCATTTAGGTTTATATGGGTGATTTCTGGTGTAGAATTTTTAATATTTTTTAATGATTCAGGTATTACAGCAAAACCGTGGTTTTGCGAAGTAATTTCAACTTTCTGTGTTAAAAGATTTTTTACAGGATGGTTTCCCCCATGATGTCCAAACTTTAATTTATAAGTACTGGCTCCAAGCGCAATAGCCAGAAGCTGGTGTCCAAGGCATATTCCAAAAATTGGCAGCGTGCCAACAATTTCTTCAATAATTTTTATTGCATATCCAACGGCAGCAGGATCTCCAGGTCCGTTGGAAAGGAAAATCCCATCAGGCTCCAGCTTCATTATTTCAATTGCCGGGGTATCGGCGCAAACAACAGTGACTTTAAAGCCTGCCTCGTCAAGGCACCTGAGAATATTAAGTTTTATTCCATAATCATAAGCAACAATATTATATTTACTGTCTTTCTTATTTTCATTATATACATAGCTTTTTTTGCATGTAACGTTTTTTACAAGATCCCTGCCAATCATATCAGGGTGGCTTTTTATTTTTTCTTTGAGATATTTTATGCTGAAATTTTCAGTTGATATTACTGCCTTTACAGCTCCTTCCGCCCTTATATCCCTGGTTAATTTTCTAGTATCAATTCCCTGTATGCCTATGATATTATTATTCTTCATAAAACTTTCCAGGCTTCCTTTTGCCCGCCAGTTACTGTAATAGCTGAAAAATTCCCTGGAAATAAAACCGGCAACATGTGTTTTGCCTGATTCAATATCTTCATCATTAAAACCATAATTGCCTATCTGTGTGTATGTCATATTCACAATTTGTTCACAGTATGAAGGATCAGTAAGTATTTCCTGGTAGCCCATCATGCATGTATTGAAAACAACCTCACCTGTTGTTTCGCCTTGGGCTCCAAAATTCTTCCCTTTAAATACATAGCCATTTTCAAGCATTAATATAGCATCTTTCATATTGATAAACATTCCTTTCGCTTCGCTTGAGGGCAAAGGTTGCTGTTTTCTTTTTTTCTTAAAAATCCAGGAATACAATTTTTCCGTTTTTTATCGTACATATTATTTTTCCATATAATTTTATCCCATCAAATGCGCTGTTGCTGCTTTTGGAATATGTATTTCTTACATCAAATATTTCCTGCTTTTTTGTATCAAGTATGGCAATATCTGCATTTGAACCGCTTGATATTTGCCCGGCTTTGTGGCCGATAATCCTGGATGGATTTGTACTTATTAGTTTAAGAAAATGCAGGAAATTTAAGTTTTCTTCAATGCAAAGTTTCGTATATGATGCCTTAAAAAGAGTTTCAAGGCCTGTTGAGCCGTTTGCAGCTTTTATAAAAGTTGTATTTTTTTCAGAGTCAAGGTGCGGAGCATGATCACTTGCTATTGCATCTATTACTCCTGACTTAAGGCCGGCTATAAGAGCTTCCTGGTCCTCAGGCCCCCTGACAGGTGGATTAACTTTAAGGTTTGTATTGTAATTTTTAAGTGCGCTGTCATTAAAAAAAATATGGTGCGGAGTCACATCGCATGTAATATTTATGCCCGCTTCCCTGGCGCTTTTTATCATTTCAACAGATTTTTTTGAGCTTATATGCGTAATGTGCACCTTTGCGCCGGTTTTTTCTGCAAGCATAATATCGCGAGCAATAATTATTTCTTCTGACAGAGGCGAAATTCCGCCTATTCCGAGTTTTGTTGAATAGTATCCTTCATGCATGGCTCCTTCTGCTGAAAAACTGTAATCTTCCTCATGAAGTATTAAAAGAGCCTCATGGTATTTTGCATATCTCATAATTTCATACATTAGTTTAGAATCCTGCACGCATTTGCCGTCATCAGAAAAAGCAGCTGCCCCCGCGTTTTTCAGCACACCGAAATCCGTAATTTCTAAACCATTGAGCCCTTTTGTTATTGCAGCAGCAGGGTATATATTAAAATCTGATTTCGCTGCTTTCATTTTTATAAAAGATACAAGGCAATCATTATCAATTACCGGTTTAGTATTTGGCATACAGCACATTGCAGTAATGCCGCCTTTAAGCGCAGCATTAATTCCGCTGTTTATGCACTCTTCCTCCTCATCACCCGGCTCCCTAAGATGCACATGCATGTCAGTAAATGAAGCTGAGCAAGTAAGGCCGCCGGCATTTAATATAGCCGCTTTTCCATTACTGCTTATACCAAGAACATGTTTTTTTTCTGAATTTATTCCAGGATATAACGGGTAATCAAACTCAATGCCGCAAGTATCGACAATGCCCTCTGCAGAACGGATAATACCTTTTTCAATCAGTATGTCGGCAGCTAGATCTTCATTTGGTGTTTTGCCAGGTATAAAGATGTTTTTTATAATAAGGCTTTCCGGTGCCTTTATATCTTTTGCAGGAAATTTTTTATTTATTATTTCAGTGAACATATTCTTTCTCCAGCTGGTCTGAAGCCAGCAGCAGGTATATCAATGCCATCCTTACTGCAAGCCCGTTAGTAACCTGCCTGTTTATTTTAATTCTTTCAATAAATTCATCTTCGTTTTCCATGACTTCTTCACTTATTTCGATTCCACGATTTACAGGTCCGGGATGCATTATTATTGACTTTTCTTTCATTTTCATAAATCTCTTTTTATCAAGTGAAAAAAAACTGTTGTATTCCCTTATTGAAGGATAGTACTTCTTTTCCTGCCTTTCAAACTGCATCCTGAGCATATAAAGTACATCCGTTTCTTCTATGACATCATCAATACAGCTGGCAATTTTTACATTAAAACAATCCATATTTACCGGCATAAGCATTGGAGCCGATACCAGTGTTACATCCATACCCATTTTTTTAAAAAGGCAAATATTTGATCTTGCGACCCTGCTATTAAGTATATCCCCGACAATTGCAACTTTGAGGTTTTTAAATTCAGCAAAACTCTCGCCTATTGTAAAAAGGTCAAGCAATGCCTGTGTGGGGTGCTGGTGTTTTCCGTCGCCTGCATTAATTACAGGTATATTAATCTTTGAAGATATGTAATTAATAGCCCCGCTGTCTGAATGCCTTATTATTGCAAGATCAACAATCATAGACTGCAGGGTTTTGACTGTATCTATAATTGATTCACCTTTATTAAGACTGCTGCCTGAGGCAGAAAAATTCACAGTATCTGCGCCAAGTCTTTTTGCTGCAATCTCAAAAGAATTTTTTGTCCTGGTACTTGACTCAAAAAACATGTTTAGTACTGTTTTGCCTCTAAGTGCCGGAACCTTTTTAAAGTCCCTGGAAAGAACTTCTGAAAATGTGGCGGTATTTTCCATAATTAAATTAACATCAGCAACTGTAAGATTTTCAGTATCTATAATGTTTTTAACGCTTAACATTTATTGTTACCATATCCTTTTTATCGGTTTCATATAGCCTGACTTCTATTGACTCATTTAAAGCTGTAGGAATATTTTTACCGACATAGTCAGCCCTGACCGGCAGCTCCCTGTGGCCCCTGTCAATCAGCACTACAAGCTGTATGCTGCCGGGCCTGCCGAAATCCATAAGGGCATTAAGGGCAGACCTTATTGTCCTGCCGGTAAAAAGTACATCATCAACAAGAATAACGTTTGTATTGTCAATATTAAAAGGAATATCGGTTATTGCAACGGCAGGTTTAAGTCTTTTTATTGTATCGTCCCTGTAAAAAGATATATCAAGCTTTCCGGTTTTAATAACTTTATTTTCCATTTCAGCAATATTTGCAGCAATTCTTTCTGCAAGGGGAACTCCCCTTTTATGTATTCCAATAAAAACAAGATTTTCCGAACCCCTGTTTCTTTCAATTATTTCATGGGATATTCTTTTAATAATCCTCTCTATGTCCTTATCGTTTAACAGTACAAAATTATCAGCCATATTTTATTAATCCTATTTTTATTAAATCATTTTTATTTTTACATAAGAAAATAAAAAAAACCTCCTTACATATGAAGTAAGAAGGCTCAAATCAATTAGTGTAGTGGGATTTATAATAAAATTTAATATAACATTCACATTAGTGAATCTGTAAATATCTTTAAATCTATGCACTTTTCTCCTTTTTAGCCTCACTGGACTATTTTAAAGGTATTGATATCATGCTGTATTATACAGCTGATATTATTATAATCGTAGATACTATAGAAGATTTTAACTAAAAAAACAATATTAATATTATTTTTCTTAACATTTAAAATTCCAGGATAAATAATAAAATTTTATATACTTGCTTATTTTTTTATTGTAGATAGATGTTTTTCCTGTAATTTTGTTATAATACTATTAAAATAGTAGTATATTGATTTTTAATCTCTATTAAAAATTCATTTTTGGGCACAATTTTATAAACAATAAATTTTTTAATATGAAATTATCTACAAGAAGCAGATACGGCACAAGGCTTGTACTTGAACTTGCGTTAAAATTTGAAAGCGGGCCGGTTTTTTTAAAAGATATCTGCAAGGCCCAAAATCTGTCATTTAAATATTTGAGCCAGATCATCATTTTATTAAAAACAGCTGGTATTGTTAAAGCCATGCGGGGCGCATACGGCGGTTACTGTCTTGCAAAAAAACCTGAAGAAATCAAGCTTTCCGAAATAGTGGGGGCGCTGGAAGGCACGCTGAATATAATTGACTGCATTAAAAACCCGGAAGCCTGCAAAAAATACAGCAATTGCGCATCAAGGTTTTACTGGGAAGAAATAAATAATAATATCTGTAAATCCCTGGAAGAAATAACAGTAAAAAATATTCTTGAAAAGCATAGAGCATTAAACCTTCTTCAGTAAAAAAGAAAATTTTAAATGCCAGGCCGTGTATTTCGAAAATACGCAGTCTTTTCCCCAGCGAGGTTTTTAAAGCTTCGCTCTTTTCTTGGCAGAAAACCATGCCCGCTTAGTCTCCAAACGGTTTTATCAATACCTGTACTGGCATATTATTTATTTAATCACAAAATTTTATATGCTAACATATTTAAGGCAGATATTGACATAATTTATCTTTATATTAAAATTTGTAAATTATCTTTTGAAAGTTTTTATTATTTTTAATATTACCTTAAAAAATATTATTTAATTTCGAAAGAATTTTAAGGTATAAAAGAATAATAACGCAATAAAAAGTTTATGCTTGAACAAACTAAAGAAAGGAAAAAACAAAGGTGGTAAAAGTGAACAAAAAATCAAGAGCGGCGCTGATAGCGCTGACAGCAGTATTTATATTCTCTTTTGTGCTGATGATACCTGCGGCAATTTTTGCTGAGGAAGAAGCAGAGGAAGTAATTATAGAGACTATTGATATTCCTGAAGAACTTGAATTTAATGTAGTTTATCCAAAACTCAGTGCAAAAGCAGGAAATAATTTTGAATTCTCTGTTGATTTGACTTATGTTGGCGATGAAGAAGCAACTATTGATTTATTTGCTGAAGGCCCGGAGAACTGGTTTGTTGCTGTAACTCCTTCATACCAGGACAGCCAGATTACAGCAGTCAAACTTACACCTGGCAAAAAAGAAAGCCTTAAGATAAAAGTATTTCCTTCAATAATCAAGGAATTCCAGAAACCCGGTGATTATGAAATAATAGTAAGGGCCGAAAATGAGGACTTAAAGCTTTCAGAAGAAATTTCCCTTACTGCAACAATAACTGCGACATACAGCCTTGATCTTAATGCAAAATTCGGTGTTTTAAATACAAAAGCAACATCAGGAAAGAATAATCCTTATACAATAGTTCTTAAAAACAGCGGTTCCGATGTTATAGAAAATATAACATTTGGTTCTGACGCTCCGCAAAAATGGATAGTAAAATTTAATCCAGAAAAAATAGATAAATTGAATGCTGACGAATCAAAGGATATAGAAATTACTATAACTCCCCCCGATAAAACCATTGCAGGCGATTATATGCTTAATTTTTCGGTAAAAAGTGCAGAGGCAACAAAGAATATTGATGTAAGAGTAACTGTAGAAACCCCGTCAATATGGGGGTGGGTCGGAATAGCAATTATTGTAATTGTGGTAATAGGAGTCGCAGTAATATTTGCAAGATTAGGAAGAAGATAAAATATGAATAATAATAACAATGAACCTATAATTGTTGCAGAAAACCTGACAAAACAGTATGGCGGTACCACTGTTGTTAATAATCTTAACCTTAAAATAAAAAAGGGTGAGATATTCGGGCTGCTTGGCCCAAATGGTGCAGGTAAATCTACAATAATCCTGATGATGCTGGGGCTTACCGAGCCTTCATCAGGGAGCATCCGGGTCGCAGGTTTTAATTCAACAAAGGAGCCCATTAAAGTTAAGCGCGTAACAGGATATTTACCGGAAAGGCTTGGTTTTTATGAAGATCTTACTGCAAGACAGAATTTAAAGTACACTGCTGAACTTAACAGCATCGCCCAAAAAGATATTGAATCAAAGATTGGGGAAGCACTTGAAATTGTGGGGCTGGAAAAAAATAAAAACCAGCCCGTAAATACTTTTTCGAAAGGCATGAAAAAAAGGCTTGGAATTGCAGATGTGCTTATAAAAGACCCTCAGCTTGCAATACTTGATGAGCCTACAGAAGGGCTTGATATAAAAATAGCCAACCAGATACTTGATAACATACAGATACTTAATAATGCAAAAAACATTACATTCATGATATCTTCACATCAGTTAAACCTTATACAGAAAATATGCACAAGCATCGGTATAATGTCAAAAGGCAAACTAATAGGTGAAGGTAAAATTGATAACATGGGCAGGGGTCTTTTCAGTGAAGGCAGGTATATAATTGAAATAGAGCTTTCCAATGTTAATCCGGAAATAATTCAAAAAGTCAGAACAATAAAATCTGTTGTCAATGTTGAGAGTAATGACAATATCCTTGAAATCACAAGTGATGAAGATATCAGGAGCCAGCTATCAAGGGTTATACTTGAAAACAATATGCTAATTACAAAAATGAATATAAAAGATTCATCGCTTGAAGAAATCTATTTAAAATATTTTAAAGAGGAGTAATATGAGAGGCGCTTTAACAGTTTACAGAAAAGAAATTTCTGATTATTTTTCGAGCAAGGTATTCATTATACTTCTTGCTTTAATATACATAGCAGGCCTGGGTTTTGCCTATCTTTCAATACAGGCAATAAAATCGGCTCCGCTGAGCTCTGACCAGTCGCTTCTTATTAAGGTATTTATAGATGAACTTTTTTTCCTTAAGCTTTTTACAGTTGGTGAAATAAGAGCACTGATGACTTTTAATTTCGTCAGGTTTTTCGGGGCTTTTATACCGCTTATAGGCATATTATTTGGTTTTAATTCTATAAATTCAGAAAGAAATTCCGGGAATATAAGCAGGATTATTTCCCAGCCGA